>ENA-OUQK01001542-OUQK01001542.1-human-gut-metagenome-genome-assembly--contig:-NODE-1542-length-11372-cov-3.622603_pt1 | contig 11372 bp, 12 predicted proteins | sample MGYA00237954_ERZ548842 | MGnify/ENA primary metagenome ERZ548842 (study PRJEB26490, sample SAMN05194704) | human gut metagenome | biome: terrestrial biome; feature: human-associated habitat; material... | reverse complement strand
CTGTCTGCGCGACGACGACGCCCTTGCCGAGCGCGAGGCCGTCCGCCTTGACGACGATGGGCGCACCCTCGGCGTCGATGTAGGCACAGGCGGAGGGCGCGTCGGTAAAGACGCGGTATTTTGCGGTGGGAATGTTGTATTTTTGCATCAAGTCCTTTGCAAACGCCTTGCTCGCCTCGATGACGGCGGCCTTTTTGTCAGGGCCGAAGCAGGGGATGCCCGCCTCGCTCAGCGCGTCGACCGCGCCGAGGGCGAGGGGGTCGTCGGGCGCGACGACGGCATAATCAATGCCGTGCGCCTTGGCAAATTCGACCTGCGCGGGGATGTCCTTCGCACCGATCTCACTGACGCAGACTGCGTCGGCGGCGATGCCGCCGTTGCCGGGCAGACAGTAAATTTTCTCGACCGCGGGGTTTTCCTTCAGCTTTTTAATGATGGCGTGTTCGCGGCCGCCGCCGCCGATGACCATGAGCTTCATGGAGAAATTCCTCCTTGCTTAATGATGGAACAGGCGCATACCCGTGAACGCCATAGTGATGCCGTATCTGTTTGCCGTCTCGATGACATTGTCGTCGCGGATCGAGCCGCCCGGCTCGACGATGTAGGAAGCGCCGCTCTTGCGCGCGCGCTCGACATTGTCGCCGAAGGGGAAAAAGGCGTCCGAGCCGACGGTCACGCCGCGCTGCTGCGCGAGCCAAGCGCGCTTTTCCTCGCCCGTGAGCGCCTCGGGGCGCTCCTGAAAGACGCGCTGCCACGCGCCGTCGGCAAGCACATCGTCGCACTCGTCGGAGAGGTAGACATCGATAGCGTTGTCGCGGTCGGGACGGCGGATGTCGTCCACGAACGAGAGGGCGAGCACCTTCGGATGGCGGCGGAGATACCAGTTGTCCGCCTTCTGTCCCGCAAGTCGGGTGCAGTGGATGCGGCTTTGCTGGCCCGCGCCCACGCCGATGGCTTGACCGTCTTTCACATAGCAGACGGAGTTGGACTGGGTGTATTTGAGCGTGATGAGGGCAAGGAGCATATCGCGCTTTGCGCCCTCGGGCAGGTCTTTATTTTCGGTGACGATGTTCGTGAGCAGGCTCTCATCGATTTTGCAGTCGTTGTGCCCCTGCTCAAAGGTGATGCCGAAAACATCCTTCTGCTCCAGCGGCGCGGGAGTGTAGGCGGGGTCGATCTGCACGATGTTGTATTTGCCGCCCTTTTTCGTCTTTAAGATGGCAAGCGCCTCGTCGCTGTAAGCAGGGGCGATGATGCCGTCGGAAACCTCGTTTTTCAGATACTCGGCGGTGGCGGCGTCGCACTCGTCGGAGAGTGCCGCCCAGTCGCCGTAGGAGCAGAGGCGGTCCGCGCCGCGGGCGCGGATGTAGGCACAGGCGATGGGGGAGAGCGCCGCGCCGGGCGCGACGAAATAGACCCTTTTGTCCACCTCGTCGAGCGGCAGGCCGAGCGCCGCGCCCGCGGGGGAGACATGCTTGAAGCTCGCCGCGGCGGGAAGGCTCGTCGCCTCTTTCAATTCGTGCACGAGCTGCCACGAGTTGAAGGCGTCGAGCAGGTTGATGTAGCCGGGCTTGCCGTTGAGAACCGTAAAGGGAAGGGCTGCGCCGTTTTTCATGAAAACGCGCGCGGGCTTCTGGTTGGGGTTGCAGCCGTATTTGAGTTCCAGCTCGTTCATATCGTCCTCCTCAGTCGCCTAAGTTTTTGTTGAACAGCTTTACCTCGCCGTTCATGTTCGTATAAAGGGAGACCTTGTTGTCCGCGTTGAGCGCCGCCCAGACCTCCTCGGGCGAGGGGACGCTCACCTCCATCGGCTCGCCCGCGAAGGTCGGCAGCGGGCTGCCGTCGCCACGATAGGTGCTGATGAAATAGCCCTTGCCCTCGTCGCAGCCCTCGTAGCAGAAGAACTCGCGCAGGCAGCGCCCATCCTTACGCTTGAGGATGGACAGCTCGAAGGAGCCGTCCTCGTGCATGATGGCGGAGATGCGCGGCGTCCAGTTTGGCTCGTCGGGCTCGTATTCGCGCGTCATGAGGCCGCGGCGAAAGTCGCCGTGCTCGCAGATGGTGTCGGTCTGGTCGCCGTTCGTCACGACGAGGTCGCGCCCCATCGTGCGCACGGGATGATAGATGATGAGGCTGGGGTCAGAGAGCTTGGCGGGGTCGTGCGCCTCGGTGCGGATGCCGTCCTCGGTCTTGACAAAGACGCGGTTGCGGCTGTTCTCGCTGCGCCCCATGATGAAATAATACACACAGCGGCGTCCGACAAGGATGCCGCGGCCGGGATAAGAGGTCGCCTTTAAAAACTCCAGAAAATCAGTCATTTTTCTGCTCCTTCTCTCTTACGATCTCTGCGCAGACGCGCTCTGCCGCAAGCGGCAGCATCTGCCATTCCGCCTGCTCCATCACGCGCCGCTGTAACGTTTCGGGCGTGTCGTCCGGCGCGATCTCCACCGCCTTTTGCAGCAGGATCTCGCCGCCGTCGGGAATTTCGTTGACAAAGTGCACCGTCGCGCCCGTGACCTTCACGCCGCGCGCGAGCGCAGCCTCGTGCACCTTTAAGCCGTACATGCCCCTACCGCAGAACGACGGGATCAGCGACGGATGGATATTCAGAATGCGGCGCGGCCACTTTTTCGTGAAGTTCTCGCTCAGGATGCTCAAAAAGCCCGCGAGGACGATAACGTCGATCTTGTACTGCTCGAGCAGAAGCTCGATCGCCGCCTCAAAGTCGTGCTGGATGAGGCTCGACGGCACGGTGTGTGCGGGGACGTTCGCCTTTTCCGCGCGTTCGAGCGCGTAGGCGCATACCTGAGAGGAAATGACGAGCGCGATCTCGCCGTGTGGAATTTTGCCGTCTCTCTGCGCGTCGAGCAAGGCTTGTAAATTCGTGCCGCCGCCCGAGACGAACACCGCGATGCGCGCGCTTTTCAGCATAGTGCGACCTTCTCTTCCCCGCTCACGACCTCGCCGATCACGTAGGCGTCCTGGCCGTTTTCCTTGAGGGCGGCAAGCGCCTTGTCGGCGTCATCTTTGGCGACGATCATCGTCATGCCGACGCCCATGTTGTAGGTGTTGAACATGTCGTGCTCGGGGATGCTGCCCATGCGCTGGAGCATTGAGAAGATCGGCGGCGTGCGGAGAGCGGATTTGTCGATCTTCGCGCACAGGCCGTCGGGGATGCAGCGGGGGATATTTTCGTAGAAGCCGCCGCCTGTGATGTGGCTGACGCCGTGGACGTCGGCCACGTCCATCGCGGCGAGAACGGGCTTCACGTAGATCTTCGTCGGGCGCAGCAGTTCTTCGCCCAGCGTGCAGCCGAGCTCGTCGACATATGCGCCGAGGTCCGCGTGCTCAACGTTGAAGACCTTGCGCACGAGGGAATAGCCGTTGGAGTGGATGCCGCTTGAGGTAAGCGCGATCACAACGTCGCCCGGACGCATGCGGTCGTGGTCGATGATCTTCGCGCGGTCGACAATGCCGACGGCGAAGCCCGCAAGGTCGTAGTCGTCGGCAGACATGGTGCCGGGGTGTTCGGCGGTCTCGCCGCCGATGAGCGCGCAGCCGGACTGCACGCAGCCCTCGGCCACGCCGGAAACGAGCGTCGCGACCTTCTCCGGCTCGTTCTTGCCGATGGCGATGTAGTCGAGGAAGAAGATGGGCTTTGCGCCGCAGCAGATGATGTCGTTGACGCACATGGCAACGCAGTCGATGCCGACGGAGTCGTGCTTGTTCATCAGCTGCGCGATGCGCTGCTTCGTGCCCACGCCGTCCGTGCCCGAGACGAGCACGGGCTCGCTCATACCGGTGAGATTGGGTGCAAACAGGCCGCCAAAGCCGCCGATATCGGACACAACGCCCGGGATCATGGTGCGCTGGACGTGCTTTTTCATCAGCTTGACGCCCTCGTAGCCGGCCTCGATATTCACGCCGGCGTCACGGTAGCTCTCGGAAAAACTACGCATTCTTCTTTTTCTCCCCTTCACTGATTTTGCACTCAAAGCGGTCCTTGCCGCCGTCTTTCGGGATAGAGGTGGGATAGCCGCCGCCGAAGCAGGCCGTGCAGAAGCCGTTTTCGGTGTTGTCGGCGAGCTTGACGACGTCCTCAAGGCTTAAGTAGCCGAGCGAGTTGACGCCGATGATCTTCGCGATCTCATCGACCGTGTGGTGCGTGGCGATGAGGTTGTTCTTGTCGTCGATGTCCGTGCCGTAGTAGCACTCGGAGACAAACGGCGGCGCGCTGACGCGCATGTGGATCTCCTTCGCGCCCGCCTTCCACAATAGGTCGATCGTGCGGCGGCAGGTCGTACCGCGGACGATAGAATCGTCGATGAGCACGACGCGCTTGCCCTCGACCACGGAGCGGATGGGGTTGAGCTTGATGTTGACCTCGTTTTCGCGCATCGTCTGCGTGGGCGAGATGAATGTGCGGCCGATGTACTTATTTTTGATAAAGCCGATGCCGTAGGGGATGCCGCTTTGGCGCGCGTAACCGAGGGCTGCATCAAGGCCGGAATCCGGCACGCCGATGACGACATCCGCCTGCACGGGATGCTCGAGCGCGAGGAACGCGCCTGCGCGCTGGCGCGCGACATGGACGCTGCTGCCGTCGATGACGGAGTCAGGGCGGGCGAAGTAGATGAACTCGAAGACGCAGAGCTTCTTCGGCGCTTTGCCGCAGTGGCTCGTGTCGGAGCGAACGCCGGCCGTGTCGACGACAACGATCTCACCAGGGCGGATGTCGCGCTCAAACTCGGCGCCGATGGCGTCGAGCGCGCAGGATTCAGACGCGAAGACAACAGAGCCGTCCTTCAGATGCCCCATGCAGAGGGGACGGAAGCCGTGGGGGTCGCGCGCGGCAATGAGCTTCGTCGGCGAGGAGAGGACGAGGGAATACGCGCCCTCGATGCGGTCCATCGCAGCGGAGACAGCCTCTTCGATGGAGCCGCGGTTGAGTCTCTCCTGCACGATGATGTAGGCGATGACCTCGCTGTCGGTCGTGGTCTGGAAGATGGAGCCGCGACTTTCAAGCTCCTGCCTCAGCTCGCGGGAATTCGTCAGATTGCCGTTGTGCGCGAGCGCCATACGGCCCTTGAAGTGGTTCACTAAGATGGGCTGGACGTTGCGCTTGTTGTCGCTGCCGGTCGTGCCGTAGCGCACATGGCCGACGGCGATGGTGCCCTGGCCGAGCGACTTGAGCTGCTCAGGCGGGAAGACCTCGCTCACAAGGCCGGTGTCGCGCAGCGAGCGGAACAGACCGTCGTCGTTGACGACGATACCCGCGCTCTCCTGTCCGCGGTGCTGGAGGGAGTAGAGCGCGTAGTAGGCATAGGACGCGACGTCCGCCTCCTGAGGCGTAAAGATGCCGAACACGCCGCATTCTTCGTGAATGTGGCGCGCCGGGATGATGTTGTGATTCTCTGTCATATTTGATCTTACTGTGCGTCGTGGGCCATCAGGCGCTTCATGACTTCGGCATAGGCGTCTTCCACGCCGCCGAGGTCGCGGCGGAAGCGATCCTTGTCGAGCTTTTCGTTCGTCTTGCTGTCCCACAGGCGGCAGGTGTCGGGGCTGATCTCATCGGCGAGGACGATCTGGCCGTCGACGGTCTTGCCGAACTCGAGCTTAAAGTCGACGAGCGTGACGCCGCACTCGCTCCAAAATGCCTTGAGCGTGTCGTTGACGGCGAAGGCATACTTCTTGATGAGCTCGATCTCCTCCCAGGTCGCGAGCTTGAGTGCAACGGCGTGATAGGCGTTCATCAGGGGGTCATGCAGATCGTCGTTCTTGTAGGAGAACTCGATCGTAGGCTCGGAGAAGACGATACCCTCCTCCACGCCGTAGCGGGAGGCAAAGTGACCGGCGGAGATATTGCGGATGATGACCTCCAGCGGGACGATGGAGACCTTCTTGACGAGCGTGTCGCGCTCGCTGAGCTCTTCAACAAAGTGGGTCGGGATGCCGGCCTTTTCCATCTTGGCCATCAGACGGTTGGTCATCTGGTTGTTGATGACGCCCTTGCCGACGATGGTACCCTTCTTTGCGCCGTCAAAGGCGGTGGCGTCGTCCTTGTAGGAAACGATGACGAGGTTGGGATCTTCGGTGGCGTAAACCTTCTTGGCCTTGCCTTCGTAGAGCTGTTCTTTCTTTTCCATGATGACTGTTCTCCTTTTATTTTATATTTTTGTTGATTGATATGGATGGATGGTTTCTCAGTTTTTGTAGCGCTCGCGAAGCTCTTCGTCCGCCTTCAAGACAGCGGCGGTGCCCTCGTCACGTGCGGCCTGGAGCTTGTGGGCAAGGCCCTCGTCGCTCACAGCCATGATCTGGACGGCAAGGATGGCGGCGTTTTTCGCCCCGTCGATAGCGACGGTGGCAACGGGGATGCCGCTCGGCATCTGGACGGTCGAGAGCATCGCGTCCATGCCGTCGAGCTTCGCGCCGCTGCACGGCACGCCGATGACGGGAAGCGTCGTATTCGCGGCCATCGCGCCGGCCAAGTGCGCGGCCATGCCCGCGAGCGCGATGATACAAGAAAATCCGCTCTCCCGTGCCGACGCTGCAAATTCTCTTGCCTCGTTCGGGCACCGGTGGGCGGATAACACGCGGACCTCGGTCTCGATCCCATATTCCTTGAGCGTCTGGATCGCCTTCTCGGCGACGGGCAGGTCGCTCGTGCTGCCCATAATAACGGCTACCTTTCGCATAGTTCTGCCTCCTTAAAAGCAAAAATGGGCGCTCCACTGCCTCGATGTGCAGTTGAAGTGCCCAGACGGTCGGCTGCTGAATTTCAGCAAGAAACGCTCTCTGCTCCCCTGTGGTGACCCACGTTTCCGTCAGTTACAAAGAGCTCAACTTGACAAGCAATATGGTATCACAGAGGGTTCTTTTCGTCCATGCGGCAAAAGAGAGAAAGGCTTCGCCCTATTTATCAGTTTTTTGATAATAATCTACATATATATAAGCTATGCTAATACTTATCAGTAAAAATCTGCCGTTTCGGCAGCGCAAATAAAAATCGGAAGGCCGCGCACTCCCCGTACGCGGCCTTCCATCGCATCGTGTTTTCAAAAAGGCAGGCATCCGCCGATGGCAAGACTCAGCAGGATGACCGCAAGCGCAACGAGCACAGGTGCTTTCCGCCTGAGCTTCCTCATCGCGCGCTTTTCGTCCACAGAGGAATCCTCACTTCGCCAGCTCCTTGCCCAGCGCGCGGCAGGCGTCCAGCGCGGCGTCATCAGGCGCTTCGCAGCAGGTCACGCTCTCGCACACAAGGCGGATGCCGGAATCATCGCAGTCCTTTTCCCAGCCGCGCATCCACTCGCCGTCGCCCCAGCCGTAGGAGCCGAACAGCGCGGCGCTCTTGCCGCCAAGGCTGCGCTTGACCTCGTCAAACATGGGCTGGAACTCCATCTCCTCGAGCACTTCGCTGCCCATGGCGGGGCAGCCGAAGGCGATCGCGTCGTAAGCGCTCAGCTCGCTGGCCTTGACCTGGTCAGGGGTCAACATCGTGACCTGCGCGCCCGCGCTCTCCATGCCCTCAGCGACGGCCTTGGCCATGGCCTCGGTGTTGCCCGTGCCGCTCCAATAAACAACAGCAGTCTTTTTCATATTAGTATGTTCCTTTCATAAATCAGTATCTATCACACTGCCACGGCAAGCTGCTCGATGCCCGAGCCGGCCTCCCAGAGTGCGCAGTAGATCTCCGTGCATTTTTTGAAGCGGGCGAACAGCTCTCGTGCCTTCTTCTCGTCGCCGTAGACCTTCCACAGCCCCGCGCATTTGAAGCCGTTCGCGCGGTGGTCGATGAAGCCCTTGACGTCCTCGGGCGGATAGCTGAGGAACAGTCCGACCTCGTGCGGGAACTCTCCGCTCTCGCGGAAGCGGCGGATGAGCTGCGCCACGCAGCGCGCGCAGCTCTCATTGGCGTAGCCCGCCTGACGCAGCAGCTCGGACGCCAGCGCGTCCTGCAGGTCGCGCCGCAGCTCGGCGGGACGGTAGAGGTAAAGGAGCGCCTGCCCCTCCAGAAAGCGGATCGGCAGCAGGCACAGGCCCTTCGGCACCAGCAGCCGGTTCAGTCGCCGGATGTCGGCCAGCAGATCCTCGCGGTCCTCGCAGGGGCAGGGAAACAGGCTCCCCGTCTTGATGCCCGCGAGCGTCGGCGCGCCCTGACGGATCAGAATTTCTTCAGACATTTGCTCTCGCCTCCTCCGGTAGTATTTCACACGACGGCTGCTTTCATTCCATCAGTTAAATCGCTCTAACCGTATGGTAAAAAAGAAAGACGTCGATCCCATGCATTTTCACGTCTCGTTGGTTAAGGCAATCTAACCAATGTTCTTTTGAAAAACCGCACCGGCGGTTTACAGCTATACCATAGCATACTCCCGCCGCCTTTGCAAGTCTTTTTTCGCGGATGACAAAATTATTCCTGCCGGCAGGCGGAGCGGGACCGCCGCATCGGCAGTCCCACTCCGGGCGGCTCTGTTATTTTTCGATGCGGTAGCTTTCGCTGCCGCCGTAGATGTGTACCGCGCGGGCGCGGTAGATGTCCAGAACGGCGCTCGCCAGCGCGTCGGGATCGTGGCGGGCAAAGTCGCCGGATGGCGACGCCAAAGGCCGCTCGACCAGCTCGATCCCCATCTGCGCAATGCGCTCACGGTCGATCGTCAGCGCCTCCGCGCCCTCGGCGCGGTAGCGCTCCGCCAGCTCCGGCGGGATGGGAGAAGAATTGGCAAGGCACAGCTCCACCATGTCCGCCGTACCGTGGCGCAGCAGCGCCGCCAGATGGTCGGCGGCGGTGTAGCCCTCGGTCTCGCCGTCCTGTGTCATGATGTTGCAGACGTAGATCTTCTGCGCGTCGGACGCGGCGATGGCCTCCGCCACGCCGTCCACCAGCAGGTTCGGGATGATGCTCGTGTACAGGCTCCCCGGCCCGAGGAGGATGAGGTCCGCCGCCGCGATGGCGTCGAGCGCATCGGGGAGCGCCTTCGGGTGCGCCGGCAGAAGCTCGACGTGGTCGATGCGGCAGTCCTGCTGCTTTTTGAAGCCGAAGATATTGCTCTCGCCGACAACGTAGGCGCCGTTTTCAAAGGTCGCCGTCAATCGCACGTCCGTCGTCGTGACCGGAATGACCGTGCCGCTGATGGCCAGCACCTGCCCCATGCTGCGCACCGCCTCGTCAAACGAGCCGGTGACGCCGTTGAGCGCTGCAAGCAGGAGATTGCCGAAGCACTGCCCGCGCAGCGTGCCGCTCTCAAAGCGATAGGTCAGGAGCTGCTGCATGACCGGCTCGGTGTTCGCGAGCGACTCCATGCAGTGGCGGATATCGCCGGGCGGCAGCATCCCGATGTCCCGCCGCAGCATACCGCTGCCGCCGCCGTCGTCCGACACGGTGACGATGGCGGTCAGATTTTTCGTGTATTTTTTCAGCCCGCGCAGCATGGTGGAAAGGCCCGTGCCGCCGCCGATGGCGACGATATGCGGTCCCTGCGCCCACAGCTGACGGCTCGGAAGCATCGCGCTCATACGCAGTCCTCGTTTCCGCGCCGCCCACAGCGGACCGGCGCAAAAGACTTTTCGATTTTTAAGGCAGCACCGCGCAATTTGGCAAGCCGATCCGGCGAAGCGCGCAGACGCAATTGTGCGGCGATGCCTTAAGATTATATCACTTTCTTTAAGACTGCACAAGCACCCTTGTTTTTTTCACCGCCGCGTGCTACACTCAGGGCGTACTGTTCAGAAGTCGCAAAGAAAGGCAGATCGCTGTGCTATGACCTATTTCTGGGAAACCGTTGATACCATCGCGCCGGGCCTCGGCTGGCCGCATTTCGGCCCCTTTCATCTCGCCGTGCTCGCCGTTTTTCTTCTGCTCGGCGCCGTGCTCTGCCGCGGCTATTGCGGCATGGACACGGACAAGCGCCGCCGCTGGCGGCGCACGGTCGCGCTGCTGCTCGTCGCTGACGAGCTCTTCAAGGACTTCGGCCTTCTTTACGGCGGCAATTTCAGCCTCGATTACCTGCCGCTGCACCTGTGCTCCATCAATATCTTTCTCATCGCCCTGCACGCCTGGCGGCGGCCGAAGCTGCTCGACACCTTTTTGTATTTCGTCTGCCTGCCCGCCGCCTGCGCGGCGCTGCTCTTTCCGACATGGACTCCGCTGCCGCCGCTCAACTTCATGGTGATCCACAGCTTCACCGTGCATTTCCTGCTCGCGCTCTATCCCCTTGCGCTGACCCTCCGCGGCGACATGGGCCCGCAGCCGCGCGCGTTTCCGCGCTGCTTTGCCCTGCTCGCGGCAATGGCCGTGCCGATCTGGTTTTTCAACCGTGCGTTCGGCACAAACTTCATGTTCCTCATGCGCGCCGGCGAGGGCAACCCGCTCAAGCTCTTTGAGCGCTTCGGCAGCCATCTGCTCGGCTACCCCGTGCTCCTCGCCGTGGTGTTCGCCGTGATGTATCTGCTGCTGCGCGTGCTGCGCCGACGCACCGCCGTGCCCGCCGGCAAATAAAGCCCTCCGCCGATCCGGCCCGTCCCGCAGGGGACGGGGTGTTTCATTTGTGAACTTTCTGTATCATTTCATTTTCCCGCTTGACAAGAAAAAATGTTTCGGCTACAATACGCAGGTCAATAGGTCGCATACGACGTATTTTATTTTTGAGGTGAGAAAGAATGTGTAAGCACCCCATGCCGAAGGGACTGCGCTTTGCGATCCTGCAAAAAACCATACGCCGGCAGATGGACGAATACGTGCGTGAAACGGGCCTGACCGGCACGCAGGTCGGCGTGCTCGGCGAGCTTGGCCGTCTGGAGCGCGAGAGCGCGGGTGAGGTAACGCAGAAGGCGCTGGAGGCGGCGGCGCACGTCACGCATCCGACGATGACCGAGCTTCTGAAAAAGCTGGAGAAAAAGGGCTTTGTCACCTGCCGCACCAGCGAAAAGGACCACCGCTGCAAGGTCGTCTCCGCCACCGAGAGGGCGCACGAGCTGCATCATGCCATCGGTGTTTTCGACGATCGCGTGTTCACGGCGCTCTGCCGCGGACTGAGCGAGGGCGAGATCGCGGAATTTTTACGCATCACCGATGTGATGCTGGAAAACGCAAAAAATATGAACGACGCGCGGGAGCCTTTCCCGTGCGGGAGAGGATGTGATGCGGAATGATCCGACAGCTCACAAAATGTATCCGCGAATACAAAGCCCCGACGATCTGGACGCTCGTGCTCATTTTAGCCGAGGTCGCCATCGACGTCATTATTCCCTTTGAAACGGCAAACCTCATCAATGAGGTCAAGGCCGGCGCGGAGCTCGGCGGCATCGTGCGCGTGGGTCTTGTGCTCGTGCTGCTGGCGATGATCTCGCTCGTGTGCGGCGGTGCG
>ENA-OUQK01001531-OUQK01001531.1-human-gut-metagenome-genome-assembly--contig:-NODE-1531-length-11405-cov-10.511189_pt1 | contig 11405 bp, 10 predicted proteins | sample MGYA00237954_ERZ548842 | MGnify/ENA primary metagenome ERZ548842 (study PRJEB26490, sample SAMN05194704) | human gut metagenome | biome: terrestrial biome; feature: human-associated habitat... | reverse complement strand
GCTGCCGGAGCGGTGCTTAAGCCGCAAGGCGGGAATTGTGCGGTGTTGCCCAAGGCAAAACAAAATCGGCCCCTGCCTTGGTGCGGCAGGGGCCGATAAATTCAGTGATTCAAATAACTCAAAAATGCGGAAAAGAAAGCTTTACCGGTCGATGGGGGTAGTCTTGGCTTTCAGCCAGGTCTTTTCCTCCTCGGTCAGGCGGGGGCTGAGCATCTCGTATACATGGGCATGGTATGCGTTCAGCCAGTTGATCTGGTCACGGGTCAGTTCGTCCACAATGACCGGCTCGGTGGAGATGGGCACCAGGGTCAGCGGCTCAAATTTCAGCCAGTGACCATATTGGTTGGTGCCGGCATCCACGCATTCCAGCTCGTTCTCAATGCGGATGCCGACTTCATCGGTCTCATAAACGCCCGGCTCATCGGTGATGGTCATGCCCTCTTTGAAGACAATGGGGTTCTGGGGGCGCAGGCTCTGGGGGCCTTCGTGCACCGAGGAGATGTAGCCAACGCCGTGGCCGGTGCCGCAGCGGTAGTTGATTTTGTGTGCCCACAGCGGGCCGCGGGCAAAGCTGTCCAGTGCAAAGCCGGTGCAGTAATCCAAGAATACCGCGCGGGCAATGTCAATGTGGCTCTGCAGGGTCCAGGTGTAGTATTTGCGCTCGTTCTCGGTCAGGGGGCCGACGGGATAGGTGCGGGTGATATCGGTGGTGCCGCAGTCATACTGGCCGCCGTTATCCACCAGCAGGAAGCCGCGCGGCTCAATCACGCTGTCCACTTCGCCCTCGGCATGGTAGTGCATCATGGCGGCGTTGGGGCCGTAAGCGGCAATGGTATCAAAGCTGTCCTCAAAATAGCCGGGCATTTCGGCACGGCGCTTTTGCAGCATCTTTTCAATGTCAGTCTCGTGCAGGATTTTGCCCTCGGCGATGGCCTTTTCCAAGTCCATCTGGAAACGCACCACGGCAACGCCGTCACGCACATGGCATTCGCGGATGTTGGCAAGCTCGACCGGGTTTTTGACACCTTTCAGTGCAAAGATCGGGTCGGCACCGGTAACGGTCTTGTGCTCGTTCAGGGCGCAGTACAGGTCATAGTTGGTGGCTTTCTCGTCTACGAGGAACACTTCCTCTGCGGGCAGAGCGTGTACGGTATTGATCAGCTCCGGGTAGTCGCGCAGGGAAACACCGTTATCGGCCAACGTTTTTGCGTCGGCATCATTCAGGCGGCCGGGGGCGATAAACAGGGTGCAGCTGTCCATCGTGACAAGGGCATAAGCAACGGCCAGCGGGGTACAGGGCAGGTCGCGTGCGCGCATGTTGGTCAGCCAGCCCACACAGTCCAGACCAGTCACGGCCAGGGCGGTGGCACCGGCTTTTTTCAGCTCGTCACGCACCATGGCAATGCGCTGGGCGGCGGTGGCGCCGGTCTGCTCAACAGTCAGCAGCTCGCAGGGGGTGTTGGGCAGGCTGGGGCGGGTGGTCAGGCTCTCCCACAGGGGGGAGACGATATCCTTGCTTTCCAGCTTGGCGCCGCTCTTGGCCAGAGCGGCGGCATAGCCGTTGGCAATGGTGGCAGGCACGCAGCTGCCATCCAGCAGCAGGGTCTGGCCTGCGGCAAAATGGGCGGTCAGGTACTCTTCCACAGTGGGCACCCCGGCAGAACCGGCGTGCATGCACTCAATTTCGGTACCGGCCAGCTGACGGTCACCCTGAACATAAAAGCGGCCATCGCACCACAGGGCGCTGCCGGTCAGGGTGACAACAAGGGTGGAGTTCTCGCCGGTAAAGCCGGAGAAAAACGGCAGGCTGTTGTAATAAGCGGGCAGATATTCACTGGAGTGGGGGTCGCTGGTCATCAGCAAAACACCGTGGGCACCGGCTGCCTGGGCAGCGGCGCGCAGAGCGGCGATTTTTTCATTGGTCGTCAAAATAGTCCTCTCCTTATATGCAAAATGTTGAACAAGTCCATTCTAACATGTTTTCATAAAAGGTCAATACGGGGTGCGGTTCAGCACAGTGCCCAGCAGCGGCAGGCCGCAGCCCTGCAGAAGGTGAGCCGCCTGGCGCAGGTCCTGGTGGGTAACGCCGCCGCTTTGCACCACAAGCAGGGCACCGTCACATACCTTGGCAAGGCTGAGAGCGTCACTGCATTCGCTCAGGGCTGGAGCATCTACCAAAAGATAAGCAAACTTTGGTGCACAGCTTTCCACCATGCGGGCAAAACGGGGGTGTTCCAGTAGCAGGGCCGGGCGGCTGGTGGTGCCGGAGGCCGGAACCAGGCAGGTGCCGCGGATCTCGGTGTGGTAGAGAACTTCCTCCAGAGGAACGCTGCCGGAAAGATAGTGTGCCAGACCCGGCACTTTGTGTTCACCGGTCAGCCCGCACTGGCGGCAGATGCCGGAATGGCGCAGGTCACCGTCAACCAGCAGGCAGCGCTGGCCAAGCCCGGCAAGCAGCTGCCAGAACTGCAAAGCCAGAGTAGTTTTACCTTCCTGCGGGGTAGTGCTGGTGAGCAGAATGATTTTGGCGTCTGGGGCTGTCTGTTCCAGACGCAGGCGCAGCAGATTCAGGGATTCAACCGTCCGGGGTGCCAGCTCCGGCAGGTGGTTCAAAGCAAGTTCTTTCATGGGCGGCCGCCTTTCCGGGTATGGAGGCGGCGGGGCGTGGCATCCGGGATGCAGGCCAGCGGCGAAGAGCCAAGGCAACGGGCCAGATCGTCCGCCGTATAAATGTGGTCATCCCGCAGGTAATGCAGGCAGAGGAAAGCAAAGCAGAGCAAAAAGCCGATGCCAGCGCCAAACGCTGCGTGGAACACAGCCCCCGGCCCGGAAAAGCGCTGCGGCGGGGCTGCCTGCTCCACCAGGCGGGGCGGGGTGGTGCCCATGCGGGCAGAGAGATCATCCAACGCAAGGGCAGCCAGTGCGTTGGCAATATCTGCTGCGCGCTGTGGGGAGGAATCGGCCGCAACAATGCGCAGAATATGGGTATCTGCCGGGTGCAGAATGGTAATCTGGTCTTTTAAGTGGGCAGTATCCGTGGAAAGGCCAAGGGCGGAAATAACGGATTCCAGCATGGTGCGGCTGGTCAAAAGCTCCTGATAATCAGCCGTTAATTGCAGTTCCGCATAGCCGGAGGTCAGCCCCTCCTGTGCGGCGGCAACATACAGCTGGGCTTCGGCCTGGTAGCTGCGCGGGGCAAGGCGTGCGGCAGCAAAGGCCAGAATACCTCCCAGCAGGGTACAAACCAGTACCGCGGCAAAATGGGCGGGCAGCAGGCGGAACAGTTCCACGGGGGTCACTTCGCGCCCGGCGGCGCGGGATGCAGGGGCAGCGGGCAAGGTGCTCACCTCCAAAACAGGGCGTGAACAAGGCAAAATTCCGGTAAAAACAGCATAAATCAAGTGTAACACGCGCCCGGCGCAAAATTCAATAGAAAAAACGGTTTTTCAGGCGATACTGGGCGGTTTTTCGGGCAAACTGCTGAAAGGTGAGAGGATTTTGCAGCAAACGGGGGAAACGCCGCGGTAAAAAGGCGCTGACAGGGCAAGAAGTTTTCAAAAATTTCAAATTTTGGCAGGCCCAAATGGGCGAAAAGCTCTTGACGGGTTTGATATAATAAGGTTAGCAGTAAGAAAACAAGATTGCTAACAACACAAACAAACTTTAAGATAGAAGGGAATATTACCATGGCAGAACAGGTAACTAAAATTGATATTTTCTCCGGCTTTTTGGGTGCAGGCAAAACGACCCTGATCAAAAAGCTCATCAAGGAAGCGTTCCAGGGTGAAAAGATTGTGCTGATCGAAAACGAATTCGGCGAGATCGGCATTGACGGCGGCTTTATGCGTGAGGCTGGCATTCAGGTCAACGAGCTGAACTCCGGCTGCATCTGCTGCTCCCTGGTGGGTGACTTCCGCGAGGCACTGAAAAAGGTCGTGGAGACTTATCATCCTGACCGCATTCTGATCGAGCCTTCCGGCGTTGGCAAGCTGAGTGATGTGACCCGCGCTGTTGAGGGTGTGGGCGAGACCCTGCCGGTCAGCCTGAACAGCTTTGTGACTGTGGCCGATGTGAACAAGGTCAAAATGTATATGAAGAACTTTGGCGAGTTCTATGACGACCAGATCAGCCACGCATCCTGCATCATCCTGAGCCGCACCGGCAGCGCAGACGAGAAGAAGGTTGCCGCTGCTGTTGCCCTGATCCAGGAAAAGAACCCCACCGCCACCATTGTGACCACCGATTGGAACGAACTGACCGGTGCACAGATCGTTTCCGTTATGGATGGTAAGCGCGACCTGGTTGCCGAGCTTCTGAGCGAAGCACAGGCTTCCAATGCTGCCCATGCGGACGAGGATGAGGAAGAGCATCATCACCACCACCATGACCATGATGAGGACGGCCACGAGTGCTGCCACCATCACCACGACCATGATGATGACGACGATGATGAGGATGAGCACGAGCATCACCACCATCATGACGAGGATGATCACCATGGCCACGAATGCTGCCATCACCACCACGACCATGATGACGACGATGACGATGACGAGCATGAGCACCACCATGACGGCGAGTGCTGCTGCGGCCATCATCACCATCATCATGACCACGATGCAGACGAAGTGTTCACCAGCTGGGGCCACGAGACTGCCCACAAGTACAGCCATGACGAGCTGGAGAGCATCCTGACCGTGCTAGATTCCGGCGAGTACGGCGCTGTGCTGCGTGCCAAGGGCATTGTGGACGGCGGCGACACCTGGTACGAGTTCGACATGGTGCCCGGTGAGCATGAGATCCGCACCTGCGGCCCCGATGTTACCGGCAAGGTGTGCGTGATCGGTTCCCAGCTGAAGGAACATGAGGTGGAAGAGCTGTTCCACGCCTGATTTGTAAAGGAGTAAAACATGGCGCAGAAAGAGATTCCCTGTTACCTCTTTGTGGGTATGCTGGAAAGCGGCAAAACCAAGTTTATTCAGGAAACAATGGAGGACCCGCAGTTTGATTCCGGCGACAAAACGCTGCTGTTGATCTGTGAGGAAGGCGAAGAGGAATATGATTCCGAGCGATTTGCCTTTGGCGGCGTGACCGTTGCCACCATTGAGGAGAAAGCGGAACTGAACCGCGAACACCTGCAGCAGCTGGCTGAAAAGTCTGACTGTGGGCGTGTGATCATTGAATACAACGGCATGTGGCTGGTGCAGGAGCTGTACGATGCCCTGCCGGATAACTGGCTGATTTACCAGTGCCTGGCCACCGCAGACGGCACTACCATCAAGACCTATGCCAACGACAATGCCATGCGCGGCCTGCTGCTGGACAAGCTGCGCGGCAGCGAGCTGCTGGTGGTGAACCGTGCCGAGGCGGTAAACGATGACGAAAGCCACCAGCTGATCCACAAGCTGGTGCGCCAGGCCAGCCGCCGCTGCGATATCGCCTATGAGTTCAAGGATGGCAGCGTTGCCTATGACGATATCCCGGACCCGCTGCCGTTCGATGTAAACGCCCCGGTGATCGAGATTCCCGAAGAGTTCTTTGGCGTGTGGTATATGGACTGCATGGATGAGATGCAGAAGTACGACGGCAAAACGGTGAAATTCCTGGCTCAGGTGTGCCAGACCAACCGTGCCGGCAAGGACAGCTTTGTGCCCGGCCGCTTTGCCATGACCTGCTGCGTGCAGGATATCCAGTTTGTGGGCTTCCCCTGCAAGTACACGGAGTACAAGAACCTGAAGCAGCGTGACTGGATCACGGTAACGGCAAAGGTGAACCTGAAATACCACCCGATTTACAAGGGCCAGACCCCGGATTCTGTCGGCCCGGTGCTGACAGCCATCAACGTGGAGCCTGCCGCGGCCCCGCGTGATGATGTGGTGACCTTCAGTTGAGCGGGGAACGCCGCAGGGCAATCGAAGCCCGCGTGGCAGCCGCAGCCGCCCGGCTGGAAAAAGAGGGCCGCTACACGGCAACCCGGCGGTGCATCCAGCACGGCAAGGTCAGCGTGTATGCCCACTGCGTCAGCGTGGCGGATACCGCCTGCGTCTTGGCGGAAACGCTGCACCTGCGCGTAAACGAGCGGGCGCTGATCCGCGGTGCATTGCTGCATGATTACTTTTTGTATGACTGGCACGATAAAGCCAACGGCCACCACTGGCACGGTTTTACCCATCCAGGCACCGCCCTGCACAACGCAAGCGAGGATTGGAAGCTGACCCCGGTGGAGCGGGAGATCATCAAAAAGCACATGTTCCCCTTAACCCCCATCCCACCCACCTGCCGTGAAGCGTGGCTGGTGTGCCTGGCAGATAAAATCTGTGCCGCCAAGGAGACGACCGGCGGAATCTATGGCAAGCTGCCGTTTGCCGCGAAGCATAACGCGCAGGATTAAGTAAATTAACGTTTTATATGCAGAAAATCCAAAAGCCCGATGCCGTGTTGACATCGGGCTTTTGGCATTTTACACGGAGAGGGGAAAATTAGGAATTCGGAATGGGACGGCGGGAAAAAGTTCGTGGCAAGGGTTGAACCTGCTGTAATTCCGCATAGGCAGGGATCATAAACAGGAACAACAAAAAACAGGCGCACCACAGAATAGTCCCCGTGGTGCGCCTTATTTATACGATTGTACCTATTGGATTAAAGGTTTTCGCCGAAGCCTTTTTTCAAAAAGGTTGGAAAAATCCCCCGTAAATCCAAAAATCACAGCGTATCGCAGATGGTGCTCATCATGGAACGGATGTCGATGTGCTGGGGGCATTTGGGCAGGCAGGCACCGCACTTGATGCAATGCTCGGCGCGGGTGGCGGCGGGGGCGTCCTCATATTCCTCTTTTAGGGTGGCGAGGCGGTCACCACACAGGCGGTATTCGTTCCAGGCGTGCAGCATGCCCGGAATGTTGACCCCGGCGGGGCAGGGCATGCAGTACTTGCAGGCCGTGCAGGGGGCAAGCTTTTGGGCCTTGAACACATCCAGCGCACGGGCGAGGGTATCCTGCTTGGTGGTGGAAAGCGGAATAAAGGGATCCATGGAAGCCACGTTATCCTGTACCTGCTCCAGGGTAGTCATGCCGGAAAGTACGCACAGCACATTGGGCAGGCTGGCAACCCAGCGAATGGCCCAGCTGGCCAGGCTCTTTTCCGGGGCGGCCTGATGCAGCAGGGTGGCGGCTTCAGGGCAAAGGGTGTTCAGCATCCCGCCGCGCACCGGCTCCATAACGATGACCTGCAGCCCGGCAGCGGCGCACAGCTCGTATTTTTTGCGGCTCTGCTGATAGTCCCAGTCAAAATAATTGAGCTGCAGCTGTACAAAATCCCAATCGCCTGCAGCAAGGATCTCTGGCAGCTGCTCAGCGCTGCCATGGAAAGAAAAGCCCAGCCGCTTGATTTTGCCCGCCTTGCGCAGCTCGTTCAGCTGGTCATAGGCGTGGTACTTGACGTAATTGGGCCAGCTGCTTTCATGCACAGAGTGAACGAGGTAAAAATCAAAGTAATCAGTGCGGCAGTTGGCCAACTGCTCGTTAAAAATACGGGGCACATCCTCATCGCATTTCAACAGCCAGCCGGGCAGTTTGCTGGCAAGGTGATAGCTGGCGCGGGGATACTTGGCCAGAGCTTTGCCGCAGAACTTTTCGCTCATGCCGCCGTGGTAGGGGTAGGCAGTATCGAAATAGTTCACGCCGTGGGCATAGGCATAATCAAAAATCTCCTGTGCCTTTTCCTCGTCAATGCTGGTCTGGTCGGCGGCGTCCCGCAGGGGCAGGCGCATGGTGCCAAGACCCAGCAGGCTGATTTTGCCGTTGAGGTCATTATAGGGGGCAGGGTTATTGCGGCAGACACGGTATTCCATACAAGTTACGCTCCTTATTCCGGCTTTGCCAGATGAATTTGATGGAAGATTTGGTGCGGGGATAAACAAGAAACGCCGATTTTGCTGGCTCGGCGGTTAAGGTGTATCTGAAAACAAAGAAACAGCCGATATTTTCGACTTTTCAGATACACCCTGGGAAAAGGAAATTATTCGCAGGAGGAACAGTCGCCACAGTCCTCGTCGGTGGCAGGAGCTGCCGTTGCGGCGCGGCCTGCCAGCTCGGGATCAAGGCTTTCGGCTACTTTGATCATCAGGGCACATTCAATGCGCTTGCGGAACACTTCGCAGCCATATTCATACACACCGTGGATATCGCCGGTGGCGTGCAGGGCGTTGGCGGCGCAGCCGCCCGCGCAGTACAGGCGTGCCCAGCAATCCTTGCAGTCGGGGCGGGCGTACACGTTGCACAGCTTGAATTCATCCCGCAGTTTGGTGTTGGTAACGCCGTTCCAGATATCGCCCAGCTTGTAATCCGGGTCGCCGACAAACTGATGGCAGGGGTACAGGTCGCCCCAGGGGGTAACGGCCATATATTCGGTGCCGGAACCACAGCCGGAAATGCGCTTGTAAATGCAGGGGCCATGGGCCAAGTCGATCATGTAATGGTAGAAGGTGATGGGATGACCGGCTTTTTCACGGCGGAGCATATCCTTGGCCAGCAGCTCATACTGGTCAAACAGGATGGGTAGGTCGGCTTCGGTCAGGGCTTCGGGACTGCCGGCCTTGCTCACGACCGGCTCCATGGAAAGCTCGTCAAAGCCGAGATCATCCGCCATGTGGAACAGGTCGTTGGTGAAATCGGTGTTGTAATGGGTGAAGGTGCCGCGCATGTAGTAGCCCTTACCGCCGCGGGCCTTGACCAGCTGCTGGAACTTGGGCACAATGCGGTCATAGCTGCCGCGGCCTGCAATATCCTTGCGGAAACGGTCGTTGACCTCCTTGCGGCCATCCAGAGAAAGAACCACGTTGTAGCACTCTTTGTTGGCCCACTCAATGACTTCATCGGTGATGCCGATGCCGTTGGTGGTCAGGGTGAAGCGGAAGTTCTTGCCTTTTTCTTTTTCAATGCTGCGAGCATAGGCAACCAGCTGTTTGCAGACCTCAAAGTTCATCAGCGGTTCGCCGCCGAAAAAGTCAACCTCCAGGTTGTGGCGGGTGCCGCTGTGCTCCACCAGGAAATCCAGCGCACGCTTGCCGGTCTCAAAGCTCATCAGGCCGGACTGGCCGTGGAACTTGCCCTGGGCGGCAAAGCAGTATTCGCAGTTCAGATTGCAGGTGTGGGCCACATGCAGGCAGAGTGCCTTGACAACGGTGGAACGATTCTTGAAGTCAAAGGCATGGTCAGCGTAAATATCTTCGGCAAACAGCTTGCCATCGGCCTTCAGTTCTTCGATATCGTCAAAGCAGTCGTTGATGTCCTCGGCGGTCACTTCGGGATAGTCAGCATATTTCTTTGCCAGCAGGTCGGCAGCTTCTGCGCGGGGGTGGCCGGCATCGACCAGAGCGATGGCGGCATACGCCAGTTCGTCTACGGCGTGAACGCTGCCGCTGTAGACATCCAGCACAATGTTGTAGCCGTTGAGTTTATATTGATGGATCATACTATTCCTCATATCCGAATCAAAGTGGGGTTACATAAAAAGAACCGGGAGCGCCTTTTTGGTAAAAGGCAGTCCCGGCAGAAAGCCAGTTCAAGTAAAAATTACTTCTTCTCGCAAGGCTGGTTGGCAATGCCGCAGCTGGTCTTGCAGGCGCTCTGGCAGGAAGTCTGGCATTCGCCGCAGCCGCCGTTCTGGAGGCTCTTAGCCATATCGCGGGTGTTCAGAGTCTGAATGTGCTTCATGAAATTTCACCTCTTCTATAAATATAGATTATATTAAATATACACGGAAACCATAGGGTTTGTCAAGCAAAAGCGGGGATTTTTGCGGGGAGGCGGGCAGTTTTTTGCCCACAACAGGAATGGTGCTATGGCAGAACATCCAAAGTGGAGCCACTGCCAAGGCCAGTGTGGTGCAGGTGGGTGCCGCAGGCAGCAAGGGCGGTGCAGGCCGCGATGAATTCCGGAGTGATCACTTCGCCCGGTGCCAGCAGCGGAACGCCCGGCGGATATGCCCAGACATACTCCGCCGAGGCGCGGCCAACGGCATGTTGCAGTGCCAACGCGGTGTGCGGGGCAAAAAGCGCCTGTGCGATGGAACAGGCGGCTGGGCCGGGGGTGGGCAGCACCTGCGCCGAGGCGGGCAGGGGAGCGTTCTGCGCCGCCGCAGCATCGATCACCAACAGGGCAGCGGCAAAACGGTCAAGGGCGGTTTCTTCATCGCAGGGGGAGGTCATGGCCAGCACGTTGGCACCACAGGACATCTCGGTTTCAAACTGCCAGTCCCGGCGCAGAAGTTCCGCCAGGGCGGGGCCGGTCAGCCCGGCAGCAGCACCGTTGACGAGGATCTTGCCGGAATCGTGGGCAAAAAAGCCGGGGTGGGCAGAAACATCATCCATCCCATGGCAGAGCACGCGCAGGCGGCGCAGTGGGCGCACAGCGCCGCTGAACCGCTGCAAGCGGGCACGCCAGACGGCAAACCAGGCATCGCCGTGTTCGGCCAGCAGGCCGGTGCAGCCGTCCAGGCTGGCCATTAACGGATAGGAGGGGGAACTGGTTTCAAACACATCCAGCTGGCGTTCCAGCTCCTGCGGCGGAATGAAAGAACTGTTCCAGTGCAACAGGGCGGTCTGGGTCAGGCTGGGCAGTGTCTTGTGCGGGCTTTGAATGATGACATCCGCCCCGGCAGCAATGGCACCGCCCTGCCAGCCGTGGGCGGCGGCCAGTGGCAGATAGTGCGCGCCGTGGGCTTCGTCCACGATCAGGGGAACGTTGGCGGCGTGGCACAAAGCGGCAATGGCGGCAAGATCACTCAAAACACCCTCATAGGTGGGGCTGGTAAGGATGACCGCAGCGGCATCCGGGCAGGCGCGCAGGGCATCCGCTACCATGGCGGGGGTGATGCTGCCGTAAATGCCGAACGCCGGGTCCACGGGGGGCACCAGCCAGTGTGCCGTTAAGCGGTTGAGCTCAATGGCGTGGTAAACGGATTTGTGGCAGTTGCGCGCGCAGATGACGGCGGTGCGGCCGGAACTGACGACAGCGGCCCGGATGGCGGCCAGAATGCCGCAGGTGGAGCCGTTGACCAGATACCAGGTTCGCTTTGCCCCCCACAGGGCGGCGGTGCGGGCCATGGCATCGGCCAAAATGCCGTCTGCATCGTGCAGGTCATCTACGCCGGGAACTTCGGTCATATCCCACCCGGCGGGCAGGCCCGGTGCCGGCACCACCCGCCGCTTGTGCCCCGGCATGTGCAAGGGGTAAAGCCCGGAGGAAGCATAGGATTGGAGTTGAGATTGGAGAAGATGGTTCATAAGTTAGGAGTTAGGAAGTAGGAGTTAGGAGTTGAAGGACGGAATTTTTGGAAGCGGCAATAATTAGGGCAATACCGCATAATTCTAAGTACCGATACGGCGAGCGAGGTGCGGCAGATGCC
>ENA-OUQK01001528-OUQK01001528.1-human-gut-metagenome-genome-assembly--contig:-NODE-1528-length-11429-cov-2.998505_pt1 | contig 11429 bp, 17 predicted proteins | sample MGYA00237954_ERZ548842 | MGnify/ENA primary metagenome ERZ548842 (study PRJEB26490, sample SAMN05194704) | human gut metagenome | biome: terrestrial biome; feature: human-associated habitat; material... | reverse complement strand
CGTCGGCAGCGTCAGATGTGTATAAGAGACAGATCCGCAGCTGCGCTTCGCGGTGGTGGAACGGCGCACGAAAAATTATACATACCGGGAGAGCATATGGCTCACCCGGGCAGAAAGAAGGATGATGCTGAATGAGAGCAATTGCGATCATGAACCTGAAGGGCGGCGTGGGTAAGACGGTCACGGCCCTCAATTTGGCCGACGTACTTCGGCGGGCCGGTAAGCGCGTGGTGCTGGTGGACTGCGACGGTCAGGCCAATCTGACGGAGTTCTACCTGCAGGAGGCGGCGCTGGACGCGCTGGAGGATGGCGGCATTACGGTGACCGACCTGCTGATGGGCGGCGCTGAGCCGCTGTGGAGCGACAACGTGATCCCGCTGGGCAGCGACGGTCTGGTGTCGCTGCTGCCGGCCGACTCGTCCCTGTACGCTCTGGACATCGCCGCCATCAAGGCGGGGCAGAGCGTGTCTATCAAGGCCTTTGAGGACTTTCGGGACGCGGCGGCGGAGGACGGCGTGGATTACATGATCTTTGACTGCCCGCCCGGCTTCAGCGCCGGCAGCGTGGCCGCCCTGAACGCCGCGGAGGGCGTGGTGGTGACCACCAAGGTGGACGGCTTCTCCCTGCGGGGCGTGGCCAAGCTGCGGGCGCAGCTGCGCTCCATGGTCAGCGCGGGCAACGGCGGGATCGACGGCGTGTTGATCACCCAGTGGCGCAAAGATGGTGCCGTGCTGGCGGGCGAGCAGGTGCTGCGGAGCGCACGGGGGTTGAAGGTGTTTGACACGGTGATCCGGTGGTCGAGCCCCGTGGACGGCTCCACCATGGCTCAGCAGCCGCTGGACGAGTACAGTCCCCGCAGCAACGCCGCGCAGGACTATCGGGCGTGGGTCAAGGAGTATCTGGGTGAGGAGGTGACGGGCTGATGGCCGGTAAAGCCTCGAAAAAGTTCGACCTGGGCGAGCTGACCCGGGCGCTGGCGGGCGATGTTCCCGAATCGGGAACGGAGGGCCGCGACCAGATCGAGTACATCGACATCGGCCTGATCGACAGTGACCCCGGCAATTTCTACGAGCTGCGGGACATCCCCGATCTGGCCGGCGACATCGAGACGGTGGGCCTGCAGCAGCCGCTGCTGGTGCGGCCCGGCGAGGACGGCCATGTGGTGCTGATCTCCGGCCACCGGCGCAGGGCGGCACTGCAGCTGCTGGTGGACGAGGGCAAGGAGCGGTTCCGGCAGGTGCCGTGCATCCGCAAGACCGGCGGGAACCCCCTGGTCTACGAGATGCAGCTGATCTTCGCCAACTTGCATACTCGCGTACTGACCAACGCGGAGATTGCCAAGCAGGCCTTGCGAATAGAAGAAATCTTCTACCAGCTGAAGGAGCAGGGCTATGAGTTTCCCGGCCGCATGGTCGGCCATGTGGCGGCGGCCTGCAACATCAAGCGGGCCAAGCTGGGGCGGCTGAAGAAAATCGAAGCCCATCTGGCCTCCTGCTACAAGCCCCTGTGGGACGCCGGCGACCTGCCGGAGGACACCGCCGACGCGCTGGCCGGTCTGCCCCAGGAGGTGCAGGAGCGGATCAAGCGGGTCTGCCCCAAGAAAACGCCCACGGCCAACGCCATCCGCAGCATGGGCGAGCGGTTGAAAGGTTGCTTCACGCCGGATTTTCATTGCCCAGACGGCGGGACATGCGCCCATCAGGACAAGTTCCTCCGCCACGATCTGACCTGCAACAGCTGGGAGACCTGCAACGGGGCCAAGTGCTGTGTGGAGTGCGGCAGAGGTGGCGCGCATCGTCCCGGCTCCTACGGTGCTGTGTGTCTGGAGATGTGCGCCAAGGCCCGCGAGGTTTACGAGAAAGCCAAGGCCAAGAAGAAAAACAGCGAGGAGCGTGAGGCCGCCAAGGCCCACAGCAAGGCCGTGCAGAAGGCCAGGGCGGACGCGGCGCGGATCGTCCGGGCCGCCGACGCAGCGGGGCTGGACGACGACACGAAGTTGGAATCCACCTACTCGTCTTTGACCAAAGTTGGGGTGTTGAGGAAGATCTTGCAGGGCGACATCTCGGAAGGCGTGAGCAACTATGAGCTGGGCGAGATCATCCCGTACAAGACAAAGAATTTGACCAGCATGGCCCAGACGCTGCACTGCTCCACCGACTACCTGCTAGGGCTGACGGATCAGCTGCGGCCCGCGGCGGCGGAGCCGGGCCAGATGGTGCTGGCGGCGTGGATGCCCGGCGGTCTGACGCCGCCTGAGCCGTGCGAGGTGGTGGCGGACGTAGATGCCGGAGAAGGTGTGAAGATGCGCAGGCTGCTCTACTGGGACGGCACGGTGTTCCGCTTCAAGAAAGGCGGTGTCGACATTAAGGTATCGGTGACCCGGTGGCTGCGGCTGCCGGAGGTGGAAAAGGAGGAGAACGATGATTAAGCTTACAGTTAACGATGAACATGTCTGTCAGGAAGTCCATGGAACCGCGATCGACATTGCTATTGATGCCGTCCGCGCGATCGCTGCCATCTACCGCAGCCTAGAGCGCCGGGACGCTTTGGGCGCGGCGGTGTTCCGCGGCTCCGTGACTGCGCTTATTGGTAGCGCTCCCGTTTGGGCCACCTCACGCGAATCCGGAGGTGTCAGCGTCGACATGGTTCCCGGCGCGGATGAGGTGATCAAGCGTGTGCTTGAGGGGGGGCAGCAGCATGACGGCGATTGATCTGACTCGCGATCAGTGCGCCGCGCTGGCGAACTTCCTGCGGCGGACGGTGGATCGCGGCATGGACAGCGGCTACGACGAGATCGAGCTGCTGGTGCTGGCCCAGCGGGCCCTGCGGAACGCCGATAAGCCTACCGTCCGCGTGCCGTTGTGTGATGTGCCCAAGTCGAGCACGCCGGAAGGGGGGGTACGGTGAGCGCTGTGCGTGAAGTTGCGCCGGCCCGGCCCTCCGGCGCGTCGGAGGCGGCCCGGTTCAAGCGGGACACCGCCGACCGGCTGGTGGCCTATCGCTCCAGTCAGGGGTTGGGCTGCTTGGGCAAGCTGGAGCGGCTGTGCGGCATCCCCGCCACCACGCTGCACGGTATGTGCGAGCGGCAGAAATATCCCGTAGACCTGTGGCGGCTGGTGGCCGCCGCGCTGGATAAGCTGGAAGGAGGAAACGAAGATGGCAGACAGAGTGAATAGCCTGCTGGCGGACTTGGCGCACTGTTCGGGCGACCATTCGTGCGAGCTATGCAATCATTGTGATAACGGCAACTTCATGTGCATAGACAATCTTGCCGCTGACGCTGCCGACGTGCTCCAGGAGTACGTTGACCGCTGTAAGCGATACGCCGAGGAGACCATGGAGTTGCGGGAGAAGCACCAGTGGATCCCCGTGGCAGAGCGTCTGCCCGCGGAGGGCATGCGGGTGCTGGCGGCGTCGGAGGGCGTGTTTACGGGCGAGGCATACCTCAACTGTGAGGGCGTCTGGATGCGCTCCTATGGCGTGGTGTGGGTGTCTCTGGTGGACATGCCCGTCACCCACTGGATGCCGCTGCCGGACGCGCCGGAGGTGACGTGCGATGGGTAAGCAGAGCGGCTTCCTGCGGAAGGTGCAGGAGAACCAGCGGCAGAACATGCACCTGCAGCGGCTGTTCACCATTCAGTAGTGCGAGGACATGGCGCTGATCACGCTGGGACAGGATTTCGGCTTTGGCGAGAAGCGGGCCACGGAGTTTCTGGAGAAGTACCGGGAAACCTTTGAGGCCTACGCCTCTCTGTGTCTGGAGAACGCCAAGGGCGACGCGAATATGGACTATACCAAGGGCTGTATCGACCGGGAGCTGGCGCGCATCATGGGCAGCGCCTTCCAGCCCTGGGAGGTGCGGTATCCGGAGAAAGTGTTTGGTGGAAAATGATCACTTTGGAAGTTGAAAGCTATTGTCATAAGTGCGACCGCTTTGTGCCTACGGCCGAGCGGCGCTCGACGCTGTGGTATGTCCCCTTGTTTGGCGAGGCGGAAACGCATGTTGACGACTGTGCCGTGGTCTGCATGTATCGTGACGGTTGCCGGGCCATTGAGTCGGTGATCCGGTCGGAAATTGCGGCGAAGGAGGAGCGAAATGACAGTCTGTGAAGCGATGGCAAAAATCAAGCAAATTAACGATCTCTGTGATCTTCGGGTGAAGGGCGATCTTCGGGAGGGCAACATCGACATGATGGTTGATCTTTTGGAGGAGTATCGGCAGGTGCTTCTGGAGAGGAAGGTAGTCGGATGACCCGAAAACGATACGTTAAGCTGCTGATGTCATTCGGCTATACCCGCAATCTGGCGCAGGCCCGGGCGGCCATCGACCTTTTCGAACATGGCAGATATGCCCGCGCATTTGCGGCTCTGGATCCATACCTTCGGGCCCGGGGCGCGCTCCGCGACACGTGCGCCAGGCTTGTAAGCACATGGAGGGCTATTCAGCCGCAGCTTCGCCGCACGGTGCAGGACATTATAGACGTGCTGGCGGCGACCGGAGATAGTCGCGAGGTGGCCCATGAGTGAGGACCCTTGTCTGTGCGTGGTGACGCAGCGGGCGGGCCCGCTGACCAAGACCTACAGCACCGACAGATTCCGTTACGTGAGGAGGGCGGCCCGACATCAATGCCGCGGTTCGTCCGACTCCGGCCCTGCGAACTGGAATAAACCGGCGCAAAAGCTGGAATTGTACCTCGCCCTGTTCGGTTTCTCCGGCGCCCACTACGTGCTGACGTTTCGGGATGGGGATCTTCCGCAGGACTTTGACGGCGTCAAACGATGCCTGAGGAACTTTGTCAGGCGCGTACACCGACGATATCCAGAGGTAAGACGGTATGTGTATGCTGTGGAGGCAGGCCATGAACGCGGCCGCTGGCATATTCATTTCGTGGCCGACGAACAAGAGCTGCCGCTGGAGGCGGTGACAGAACTCTGGCGGTGTGGCTTCGTCAATCCGGGCTATCATGAGTATCCGGTGTTGTGCCATGACGAAGGATATTTTAGACTGGCCAAATACCTGTGCAAGCCGGACAGGATGAGGCCACTGGGCAAGCACCCATGGGGCGTTGCCGCAGGGATGAAGAAGCTGATCCCGCCGCCGACAACGAAAGTGCAGACTCGGCTGCCGGGCATTCCCAAGGACGCGTTCTGGAGAAGTGTCGATGCCGCGCCGGTGCGCGAGGTAAACGGGAGGCAAACCAGTCCGCTGATGGAGTATCGCGACTGGATCGCCGCACCTAAGCTCGGAACGTACCAGTTCCTGGAAGCTGACGAAAAAGCGTAAGCGCTTATTATTAAATTAAAGATTTATAAATTATACTTCTACTGTTAGCAACTACTTGTAACGCTATGACTTATTTGTGACCATAGCGAGAAAAAGAGGTGAAAAGCCTTGCGAGTTACGTCGCAGTATGGTAAACTTGATGTAGATAGCCGGGGGTTCGTCACTTGCCCAAGATGTCGGAACCCGCGGTTCGCGAGGGTGAGACGGGACACCAGCGCAGATAACTTCCCGGCGTACTGTTCCCGATGCAAAACGGAGATCCTCCTGCATATCGAGTGTAAGACCAGAGCGTTTAACGCCAGAGTCCAGAACTGAGCCATGATGGCTTGTGTTCGGATTCTGGCGTTTTTGTTTTGTCTGGAGGTAGCCCATGGGCTTTGACTATTCCAGCCGCAACAAGCGGTGGCAGGCCGTCCGGAAGCTGGCGCTGAAGCGTGACGGGTACCTGTGCCGAGAGTCAGCGCGATACGGCAAGATCGTCGAGGCCAACGTGGTGCATCACGTCTGGCCCGCGGAGGACTATCCGGAGTACGCTTACGATCTGTGGAACCTGCTGTCGCTGTGTCAGGCGCAGCACGACGCGATGCACGATCGCGTCACGCGGGCGCTGACGCCCCTCGGCGAGCGCTGGCGGCGTCGGACGATACCCCCCCCCGGTCACTTCACCGCGCTGAAGTGACCAAATGACCGGCCGCATGGGTTTTTGCACACACGGGGGAAATTTTGGGGAGGAGAAAACTTGAGCCATAGCCCAATGGGCAAAGAAATTATCGCGCCTGCAGCGCAGAGCGGGACGCGCCCAGGCGGCGCCGGAGCGCAGCACGGATGCAGGGCGCAAACAGGATCACGGAGGTGGCAGCATGAGACAGCCCACAGTGCTTGAGCAAATCGCCATCAGCAAGCTCAGGCCGAATCCCAATAACGCGAGAACGCACTCGAAGCACCAGCTGGAGCAGCTGCAGCGGTCGCTGCGCGAGTTCGGCGCGGTAGCGCCGATTCTCATTGACGACGAGAACAACGTCATCGCCGGGCATGGCCGTCTGATGGCGGCGCAGGCCGAGGGATGGCAAGAGTTCCCCTGTGTCCGGGTCGAGCATCTGACGCCGGAGCAGCTGCGGGCCTATGCGCTTGCGGACAACCGGCTGGCCGAAATGGCTGACTGGGATATGGCGCTGGTCAGTGCCGAGCTGACGGCGCTGGAGGAGGCCGGATTTGATATCTCTCTGACCGGCTTCCGGCGCGATGACGTAGCTTTCGGCTCGTCCTCCGGCGTGGAGGAGGATGATTTTGACGGCGCTGCCGAGAGCGGCGAGACCGTCAGCCGCAGCGGGACAGTCTGGGAGCTGGGTGCCCACCTCCTGGTGTGCGGTGACGGCACCAGCGCGGAGTGCGTGAATCGCCTTTTGGGTGGTGAGCGCGCCGTCTGCGTGGTGACGGATCCTCCGTACAACATGCACTATGTCGGCGCAGGCAGGGGAAGACGAGACCCGATTTTGAACGATAAGATGCCCGATGATGCGTTTGCTGCTTTTCTGGCGGCGGCCTACGCCGCGGCAGCGGATGCCTTGATAGACGGCGGCGCGCTGTATGCGTTTTACAAAGAGCTGGGCACAGGCGTATTTGTGACCGCTTTAGCTCCGGCCGGTCTTACCTTTCGACAGGAGCTGGTGTGGGTGAAGAATCAGCCGGTGCTGGGCGGCGCGAAATACCAGAACATGTACGAACCGCTCGTGTTTGCCACTAAGGGTGACAGCTGCGCCGTGTGGAACGGCGGTCGCAAGGAGCGCTCCGCGCTGGATCAGATCGACCTCATGAACGAGGAGGAACTACGGGCAGCCCTCAAGGCGTTACTCGGCCAAAAGCCGACAGACGTGCTGCGGGAGCCGAAACCGCAGAGAAGTGACTTACACCCCACCATGAAGCCGATGCGGCTGCTGGCGCGGCTGATTCGAAACAGTACGAACGAGGGCGACATTGTCCTTGATATCTTCGGCGGCAGCGGTTCGACGCTCATGGCCTGTGAGCAGATGGGGCGACGCTGCCGCATGGTGGAGCTGGATCCGGCGTTCTGCGACACTATTGTCCGGCGCTGGGAAGCCTTCACCGGCAGAAAGGCGGTGCGGCATGAAACGTGACGTATCCCCCCCCTATGGCGCCCAGGTACCTGCAAGCTGCCTTAAAGCTGCGGTTTGACGAGCTGGCGCCGAAGTGCGTGGCCATGGGGACACTGTCCCATCTGGACGTGGATGTGCTGGCCAAGTATGTGCTGGCTGAGGACGAGTATCTGGTGGTCACGCAGAAGCTGCAGAGGGCGCTGAACGACGGCGACGCCGACAGCGCCGGGAAGTGGCTGAGCCTGCAGGGCAGCGTTGCCAAACAGTGCCTGACGCTGGGCGCGGAGTTGGGGCTGACGCCGGCGTCCCGGCGATCGCGGGGACTGATCGTCCCGTAGAAATTATGCCGGCGGGAGTGTGCCGGGCGGCTGACCGGGTTTCGGGGGCTCGGTCGGTTCGGCCTGGAATATCCTCCTTTCAGTGCCGGCGGCCGGTGACGGCTGTCCGGCAGACTCCCGCCGAGGGAATACGGTGCCCGAATTGGGTACGGAAATGAGGTGATGACATGTCGAAGGAAGATACTTACCGGCAGGAGCTGATCCGGTTGGGGGTGTGGCAGGACGCTTTTGAGGGGGAGCTGCACCAGCTGTGCATATTGGAGCGGGAGCTGAGCCGCACCATGAAGGCGTGGAAGGCCACGGCCGCAGACGGCAAAAACCCCAGCGTGCTGGATCCTCACTACAAGGTCATCACTCAGCAGCGCAGCGACATCCTGAGCCACCGGGAGAGCCTGGGGCTGACGCCCAAGGGTCTGCAGCGGCTGCGGAAATCTTCGTCGGAGCAGGGCAGCGCCGGAGACGGCATCGGCCAGAAGCTGGACGACCTGATGGCGGCCGTGGGCGGCTATGACGTGGTGGGCAGCGGATGAGGGCGCCCCATCTGGACCAGGTGCTGGCTTACGCCAGGACTACGGCTGCGGATGAGGGCATCTGCGAGCTGACGCGGCTGGGCTGCCAAAGGTTTTTGCGTGATCTGGAGGATCCCCGGTTCGTGCTGGATCCGGCGCTGCCGGAGTTTTGCATCGGGATCATGACGAAGCTGTTCGCGTTCATGCAGGGGGAGCGGCTGGACGGCACGCCGCTGCGGGGCAAGCTCTTCGAGCTGATGGACTGGCACCTGTACTGCACCTACGCCGTATGCGGCTTTCAATGGGCCGACACGCGGCTGCGGCGGTTTACGGAGGCGGACATTTTTGCCCCGCGAAAGACCGTGAAAACCTGCTTTTCGGAAGCGTTGCTGTTTGCCATGTGCCTGTGGTACAAGCGCAGCGGCGCCAAGGAAAAAACGGTGGCGGGCTCCATGAAGCAGGGCATGGAGGGCTTTGAGTTCCTCAAGTACAACCTGGTGCGGCTGGGGCTGGCCGCGCCGGACAATCCGGCAGGCGTGCCGCTGCGGATGCTGGACAGTTCGCTGGGGCACAAGTTTTCCGGTGAGCTGGGCGGCGGCTTTCTGGACATGGAGACGCTGGCCTACAAGCCCGACCTGTTCGACGCGTTCAACGCCATGTTCGTCCATCTGGACGAGCTGGAACTCTATAAGGACGCCCGGCCTTACACCCGACTGCGCGACGCTATGAAGGCCTATACCAACAAGCTGGTGCTGATTACCTTCACGGCCGGCGACGACGGGACGGGCTTCGCCGCCACCCACCGGAACTATCTGGAGGCGGTGCTGCGGGGCACCATCAAGGGGCCGGACGCCGACCGCACCTTCGTGTTCATGGCGGAAGCGCCCCGGATGGAGGACGGCGAGGTGGACTACACCAACCCGGCGGTGCACCGGGCGGCCAATCCCAGCTACGGCATCACCATCCGGCCGGACGACATGCTGGCGGCATCCTTGCAGGCGGAGCGAAATCCCACGCTGCGGAAGGAGTTTCTGACCCGCTCGCTGAACGTGTTTGTCAGCAGCTTTAAGGCGTGGTTTGACGTGGCGGAGTTCCAGCGCAGCGACGGCCGCTATGGCTGGAGCATGGCGCAGCTGGCTAAGCTGGTAAAGAACTGGTACGGCGGCGCCGACCTGTCGAAGCTGCACGACCTGACGGCGGCGGCGCTGGTGGGCGAGGTGCCCGCCAAGTTGGCAGCCACGGAGGACTGGACGCCTCCGGAGGACGTGCTGGTGATCGTGCCCCACTGCTGGTTCCCCGTCACGGCGGCGGCGGAAAAGGCGGATCAAGACCGGATCCCGCTGTTTGGCTGGAAGGACGACGGGTGGCTGGACATGCCCAACGAAGCCAGCATGGATCCCACGGAGCCAGTGAAGCAGTTCCTGACCTGGAAAAAAGCCGGTTTCCGCGTCCGGAAGGTGGGGCACGACCGAAAATTTGCCCGGAAATACTATGAGGCCATGAAGAAGGCCGGGTTTTCCGTGGTGGATCAACCCCAGATGTACTTGCAGAAGTCCGAGGGCTTCCGGTACATCGAGCACAAGGCAAAAGTGGGGTGCCTGTACTACTGCCACGCGGAGCCCTATGAGTACTGCGTGGCCAATGTCCGGGCGCAGGAAAAGGTAGACGACGCTGTGCAGTATGACAAGATCGGGCCCACAAGCCGCATCGACGTGTTCGATGCTTCGGTGTTTGCCACGATCCGGATGCTGATCGACAGCGAAAAGTTAAATCAGGCCGCCAGGTGGTTTGGCGGCGAGAAAGAGGAGGTGTGACCGATATGGGGCTATTTGGTAAGCGAAGGCAGAAACGCTCCGCTGTGGGGGCGATTCTGCTGACCACGCCGGGCGTGGTGCTGCCTGCCGGGTATCACCGGTTGGCGGACACGCCGGAGGTGGCCGGGGCCGTGTGGTGCATCTCCGATCTGATCGCCAGCATGACCATCCACTTGATGCAGAACACCAACAACGGCGATATCCGGGTCCGGGACGAGCTGGCCAAGAAGGTGGATATTGCGCCGTGGCGCATGGGTACCCGGCAGACGCTGGTAAGCTGGATCGTGACCACGCTGCTGCTGGAGGGCGACGCCTTCGTGCTGCCGGTGACCTCCGGCGGGTATCTGGAGGATCTGGTGCCCATGCCGGACGCCTACGCCATGGCGCAGCCGGACGGGCTGACCTACACCGTGCAGTGGCAGGGCGTGCCCTTTGGGCCGGATGACGTGCTGCACTTCGTGCTGCACCCGGATCTGCGGCAGCCTTGGCGGGGCACAGGATTACAGGTGCAGCTGCAGGACGTGGTGGACAGCTTGGTGCAGGCCACGGCCACCAAGACGGCCTATCTGAGCAGCGAGTACCGGCCGCCGCTAATCATCTCGGTCAACTCCGACAGCGATCTGGCGGACGAGGAGGCGCGGGAAAAGTTCATCCAAAAGCGGCTGACCCGAAAAAATCGAGATGAGCCCTGGATCTTCCCGGCAGATCTGATGCATGTGGAGCAGGCCAAGCCGCTGAGCCTGACCGACCTGGCTATCCGGGACGGCGTGGAGCTGGACAAGAAGTCCATCGCTTCGGTGGTTGGCGTTCCCGGTTTCCTGGTAGGTGTGGGCGAGTTCCACCGGGACGAGTACAACACGTTTATCCGGCGGAAGGTGCTGCATGTGGCCCAGATCGTGGAGCAGGAGCTGACCAAAAAGCTGCTGCTGAGCCCGGAGCGGTATTTCCGACTGAACAGCCGGTCTCTCTACTCCTACGACCTGAAGGAGCTGAGCGAGATCGCCGACGAGCAATACACCCGCGGGCTGATGACCGGCAACGAGGCTCGGGATTGGATCGGCCTGCCTCCCATGAAGGGACTGGACGAGCTGGTGATTTTGGAGAACTATCTGCCGATCGACCGGATCGGCGACCAGAAAAAGCTGAAAGGGGGCGGCAAGAATGCCGACGAATGACAAGGACCGCCTGGTGCGGCAGGTGCGCTCCTGCGGGGCGGAATTTCTGGCCCGCGATGAGGGCGGCCCCGTGATCGAGGGGTACTTCTCGGTTTTTAACCGGGATTATGAGCTTTGGCCCGGCGCGGTGGAGCAGGTGGCTCCTGGGGCTTTTCGGGAGACGCTGGGGGGCGATATCCGCGCCCTGGCCAACCA
>ENA-OUQK01001527-OUQK01001527.1-human-gut-metagenome-genome-assembly--contig:-NODE-1527-length-11436-cov-3.796151_pt1 | contig 11436 bp, 6 predicted proteins | sample MGYA00237954_ERZ548842 | MGnify/ENA primary metagenome ERZ548842 (study PRJEB26490, sample SAMN05194704) | human gut metagenome | biome: terrestrial biome; feature: human-associated habitat; material... | reverse complement strand
CCGAAGTCCGCATGAACGGCAGCTGCGCCGGCGGCACGGGCGCTTTCATCGACCAGATGGCGACGCTGCTCAAGATGAGTGCCGATGAGATGAACAAGGCGGCCGAACAGGCCACCCGTACATACACCATTGCATCCCGCTGCGGCGTTTTCGCCAAGAGCGACGTGCAGCCCCTCATCAATCAGGGCGCAAAGACCGAGGACATCGCGGCCAGCATCTACAAGGCCGTGGTCAACCAGACCATCGCCGGTCTGGCACAGGGACGCCCCATCAAGGGCAACATCCTTTATCTGGGTGGCCCGCTCACCTTCAGCACCGTGCTGCGCAAGAGCTTTGACGAAGCGCTGAACGTGACCGGCACCTGCCCGGAAAACAGCCTGCTGTATGTGGCGCTGGGCGCTGCCCTATATGCCGATAAGGAATTTGTGCTCACCGAGGTAGCCGCTGCGCTGGACAGGTACGCCGCTACCGCTACCTATGCCAGCGAGCCGCCGCTGTTTGCCAGCAAGGAGGAGTACGAGGCTTTCCATGCACGGCATATGTCCCACAGTGTGCCCCGCGTGGCTTTTAGTGCCCACTGCGGGCCGGTGCATATCGGCATCGACTCCGGCTCTACCACCGTCAAGCTGGTGGTGGTGGACGAAAAGAGCCAGATCCTGTACACCAATTATCAGCCCAACCTCGGCAACCCGCTGCCCCTCATCCGGGAACAGCTGCTCAAGATCTATAAGGAGCACCCGGGGCTGCAGGTGGCGAGCGTCACCACCACCGGCTACGGCGAGGAACTGGTGAAAAACGCCTTCCGCTGTGATTACGGTCTGGTGGAAACGGTGGCGCATTTTACCGCTGCCAAGTACTTTATGCCGGACGTGGATTTCATCATCGACATCGGCGGACAGGACATGAAGTGCTTTAAAATCGAGGATGGCGCGATCAGTAACATCTTCCTGAATGAAGCCTGTTCCTCTGGCTGCGGCAGCTTTTTGCAGACCTTTGCACAGGCACTGGGCTATGATGTCAAGGAGTTCGCTGCGCTGGGGCTGTTCGCAGACCGCCCGGTGGACTTGGGCAGCCGCTGCACCGTGTTCATGAACAGCTCGGTCAAGCAGGCACAGAAGGACGGTGCCAGCATCGAGAATATCTCCGCAGGCCTGTCCATCAGCGTGGTCAAGAACGCGCTGTACAAGGTGATCCGCGCTTCCAGCCCGGAAGAGCTGGGCCGCAAGATCGTGGTGCAGGGCGGTACCTTCTATAATGAAGCCGTGCTCCGCGCCTTTGAAAAGGAGATGGGCGTGGAGGTCATCCGGCCGGATATCGCCGGCTTGATGGGCGCTTACGGCGCTGCTTTGTACGGCCTGCGCCAGAGCCATAAAAATAACCAGACCACCTCTGCCATGATGGACGAGCAGGAGCTGGAAAGCTTTGCACAGCAGGTGGTCAGCGTCAAGTGCGGCGGCTGCGGCAACCATTGCCAGCTGACCGTCAACACCTTTGCCGATGGCCGCAAGTTCATCTCCGGCAACCGCTGCGACAAGCCCGTTACCGGCAAAAGCGAGGATAACAGTCTGAACCTGTACGCCTACAAGCAGCAGCTGCTGGCCAGCTACAAGCCTGTGCCCGGCAAGCGCGGTTCCATCGGCATCCCGCTGTGTCTGGGCTTCTACGAACTGCTGCCCTTCTGGTACGCCTTCTGGACGAGCCTTGGCTTTGCGGTGCACACCAGCCCGGTGTCCACCCGCGGGCTGTATCTGGCTGGACAGGCTACCATCCCCAGCGATACCGCCTGTTTCCCGGCAAAGCTGAGCCACGGCCACATCAAGGCGCTGAGCCAGATGCAGCTGGACGCCATCTTCTACCCCTGCCTGACCTACAATGTGGACGAAGGCTTGGGCGATAACCACTATAACTGCCCGGTGGTGGCCTATTACCCGGAGGTTCTGGCCGGCAACTGCCCGGAGCTGGAGGGCAAAAAGTTCATCTATGATTATGTGGGCATCCATCGCCCCAAGGACTTTGTGCACAAGATGGCAAAAGAGGTGCTGCCCAAGTACTTTGGCGGCATCTCCGAGCGGGAAGTGCAGGCCGCAGCCGATGCTGCCTACGCGGAGTACGAAGCACACATGGCAAAGATCCGGGTAAAGGGCAGCGAGATCATCGACGAGGCACGCCGTCAGGGCAAGCGCATCATCGTGCTGGCTGGTCGTCCCTATCATGTGGACCCGGAGGTCAACCACGGCATCGACCATCTGATCACCCGCCACGGGGCTGCGGTGGTCACTGAGGACAGCATCTCTAACCGAGTGCAGAAGTTCCCCACCAGCGTGCTGAACCAGTGGACCTACCACAGCCGCCTGTATGCCGCCGCCAAGTACTGCACCACCCAGAAGGATATGGATCTGGTGCAGCTGGTGTCCTTCGGCTGCGGTGTGGATGCCATTACCACCGATGAGACCCGCGAAATCCTGCAGCGGGGCAACAAGCTGTATACCCAGCTGAAGATCGACGAGATCACAAACCTCGGTGCCGTGAACATCCGTCTGCGCAGCCTGTTTGCCGCACTGGACGAGCGGGACGAAGCTGCCGCAGAAAAGGCAGAGTAAAAGAAACCCTGAGATAGGCTGAAAAACTTCCCCCGGCGGGGGGAAGTTTTTGCGGGGACTATCTTGTTTAGAGCAACATAGGAGGAACCTATGGAATATAATTATCCCAAATTTACCCCGGAGATGAAAAAGACCCACACCATCCTGATCCCCAACATGGCCGTGACCCAGTTCCGGCTTATGGAGTACGCACTGCGCTGCGAGGGCTACAAGTGTGAACTGCTGGGCAACTGCGGCAGTGCCGTGGCACAGCTGGGGCTGAAGTATGTGCATAACGATACCTGCTACCCGGCGCTGCTGGTTATCGGCCAGTTTCTGGATGCGCTGAACAGCGGCAAGTATGATCTGGAGCACACCGCCCTGCTGATCACCCAGACTGGCGGCGGCTGCCGCGCCTCCAACTACATCCATCTGCTGCGCAAGGCGCTGGTCAAGGCCGGTTACCCGCAGATCCCGGTGGCAAGCCTGAACTTTTCCGGTCTGGAAAAGGACAGCGGCTTCCAGATGACTCTGCCGCTGGCGCGCCGGGCTATCGCCTGCATCTTCTACGGCGACCTGCTCTGTGCCCTTCGCAATCAGGTGGCCCCCTACGAGAACATGAAGGGGAGCGCCGACAGGATGGTGGACCTCTGGGTCGAGCGGCTGGGCCGCGTCCTGCTGGCGGGCAAGGGCTATACCTCCAAAGAGATGAAGCATACCTTCCCGCTCATCGCAAAAGAGTTTGCCACCATCCCCGTCACCCGTGTGCCGAAGGTCAAGGTCGGCGTCGTTGGTGAGATCTACGTCAAATACAGCCCGCTGGGCAACAACGACCTGCAAAAGTTCCTGGAAAGCCAGGATTGCGAGGTCAACTTCCCCGGCCTGATGGGCTTTGTGCAGTACTGCATCTTCAACATGGGCGAGGACCATGTCCTCTACGGCGGCAAGCTGGCCATGAAGATGGGTACCGACCAGCTGCTCAACTGGCTGGACAGCGTGGAGCGCTCCATGCTCAAGGCCGAGGCCGACGCCGGTTTCTACGCCCCCGGCCCCTTCAAGGAGCTGGTGGAAAAGCCCGAGGGCATCATCTCGCTGGGTGCCAAGATGGGCGAGGGCTGGCTGCTGACGGCTGAGATGATCGAGCTGGTACAGGGCGGTTACGGCAACATTGTCTGCGCACAGCCTTTTGGCTGCCTGCCGAACCACATCGTGGGCAAGGGCATGGTAAACAAGATCCGCGCGATGTACCCCAGCGCCAACATCACCCCCATCGACTATGACCCCAGCGCCACCAAGGTCAATCAGGAGAACCGCATCAAACTGATGCTGGCCGTAGCAAAGGAGCGTCTGAACGCCCCTGCCGAGGCGAAGCCCCTGACCGCCGAGGAGATCGCGGGCGGTGCGCCCAGCCTGTCTCACGTCTGAGAAACTACGGAAGAAACAAAGAAGCCGCACGGTACAGCTTTTCGCTGTACTGTGCGGCTTTTCCTATGCACCGGAGCGCTTATTTCTTGTGATACTTGCGGTCTTCCTGCTCATAGGCGGGCTCGCAGGTGAGGTACATCCCCAGACGTTTGATGGTGTCCGTATCCACGCTGGACAGGATGACCGTGGAGTGCATGTCGCAGCCCTTCAGCTTGGAGAGCTGGTGCAGGGCCATCGCAGCGGTGGGGTTGGTGGCAGCGGAGCTTGACAGCGCGATGAGGATCTCATCGGTGTGCAGTCGGGGGTTCTTGCTGCCCAGATAATTGGTCTTGAGGGTCTGGATCGGCTCGATGGCGGCCGCAGAGACAAGATCCATTTCCTGGTCGATGCCGGCCAGTTTCTTCAGCGCATTGAGCAGCGCCGAGGCGGCTGCACCCAGCAGCGGGCCGGTCTTGCCGGTGATGACGGTGCCGTCCGACAGCTCAATGGCGGCGGCCGGTGCCCCGCCAGTCTTCTCCGAGACGGCGTGAGCGGCCTGCTCCACGGGGCGGCTGCCCAGCGTAAGGCCTGCCTGGTTCATCAGAAGTTCCAGCTTGTAGACCTCGCTCTGGACCTGTGCGCCGTTTTTGAGCGCACACAGAGACTTGAAGTACCGGCGGACGATCTCGTTGCAGGAGGCCTCGCAGCAGGCGGCATCGTCCACGATGCAGTTGCCCGCCATGTTCACGCCCATGTCGGTGGGAGACTGATAGGGGCACTTGCCCTGGATCTTCTCAAACATCGCGCGCAGCACGGGGAAGATCTCCACGTCGCGGTTGTAGTTGACGGTCGTTTTGCCGTAGGCATCGAGGTGGAACGGGTCGATCATGTTCACATCGTTGAGGTCGGCGGTCGCCGCCTCGTAGGCGAGGTTGACGGGGTGCTTGAGCGGCAGGTTCCAGATGGGGAAGGTCTCGAATTTGGCGTAGCCTGCGGCGACGCCGTGCTTGTGCTCGTGGTAGAGCTGGCTCAGACAGGTCGCCATTTTGCCGCTGCCGGGGCCGGGCGCGGTCACGACGATGAGGCTGCGCGTCGTCTCGATATAGTCGTTGCGGCCGAAGCCGTCGTCACTGACGATGCGCGCCACGTCGGACGGGTAGTCCGGGATGATGTAGTGCCGGTACACGCGGATGCCGAGCGTCTCGAGCCGGCGCTGGAACTTTTCCGCCGCGGGCTGGCCGCGGTGGTGCGTGATGACGACGCTGCCGACGTACAGCCCGCAGCCCTGGAATGCGTCGATCAGGCGCAGGGTGTCGTCGTCGTAGGTGATGCCGAGGTCGCCGCGGCGCTTGTTGCGCTCGATATCATCCGCCGAGATGGCGATGATGATCTCCGCCTCGTCGCGCATCTCCATGAGCATGCGCACCTTGCTGTCGGGGGCGAAGCCCGGCAGCACGCGCGATGCGTGGTAGTCGTCGAAGAGCTTGCCGCCGAACTCCAGATACAGCTTGCCGCCGAAGAGCGAGATGCGCTCGCGGATGTGTTCGGACTGCATGGATAGATATTTGTCGTTGTCAAAACCGAGCTTCCCCATCGAAAGTATACCTCTTTACACAAAATTCAACTTATTATACCCGAGCCCGCACGGCTTGACAAGGAAAGCGCAAAAAGAAAAATAGCAGAAAATGCGGCGCAAATTTCTGCTATTTTCCCATCTTTACAATTTGTTTTTGCCGTCGTATGCTATGAATAGTCTCCCCTGCGGAGGAAGGAGCGGCACCGAGAATAAAAAATTGTCAGCTCAACGAAAAAAGTGTTGACAAATGAACAGTAGTGCGGTAATATAGTCACGTTCGGTTCGCGCGGTTAGCTCAGCTGGTAGAGCACATGCTTGACGTGCATGGGGTCACAGGTTCGAGTCCTGTACCGCGCACCATGGAAAAACCTTGAAGCTTCAATGGCTTCAAGGTTTTTTTGTTGCCCTGAAACCCTGTTTAGCCTTATTTTTAGCCTTATTGTCCCTCAAGCATCCGAAACGCTCTTGATAAACTGCTCCATACGCTCTGCACTGTCCTGCTTCATCTGCTTCGTAACGTGTCCGTAAACGTCTAATGTAAACGCTGCGGTGGCGTGACCGAGATTTTCCTGCACGGTCTTAATGTCGTCGCCGCTCTTGATAGAGGCAACGGCGAAGGTGTGACGCAGATCGTGGAAGCGCGTGGCCGGTGCGCCGATGTTTCGGACGATACGCTTGAAGCAGTCGTACACAGTTCGATAAGACAGATAGCCGCCGGTTTGGTTGGTGAATATGAGGCCGTGCTCTTCCCATGCATCGCCGGCCTCCATTCTCATACTGTTTTGCTCCAGCTTTTGAAGTCGGAACAACTGAATCACCGAGGGGGCCAGCGTCAGACAGCGGCTCTTGTTATTCTTTGGCGGAGAGAAGTAATACTCTCCGCCCTTTTTCTGCTCCCTGCGAAGCTGTCGTTTTACCGTGAGAGTACCTGCCTGAAAGTCAATGTGTTCCCAACCGAGACCGAGCACTTCACCCTCGCGCAGGCCAGTGAACAGAGCAATCTTATAGAGGTATTCGTGCGGATGCCCCTGCACCTCGCGCAGAAACACAGCGACCTGATCTTCCTCCAAGGGGTGCATCTCTTTTCTGATGATGCGTGGGAGAATGCACGCTTCGGTCGGGTTTGTACGAAGATAGCCAATCAGAACAGCTTGCTTCAACGCCTTGTGCAGCACGCCGTGAATGTTCTTGATGGACTTTGCGGAGAGAGGAGCAGCATCAGGTTTTGACGGCTTGGCAAGCTCGTTGTAGAAATGCTGCACCGTGTGAGCATTCAGTGCGTCGAGACGGATGTGACCGAGATGCGGGTCGATATATAACTCAATGGTGCGCCTGTAAAGGTATGCGGTAGAAGCCTTGACCCCGACAAGGTAATCCTGTGCCCATATGGACATCCATTCGGATATGCTGAGCTTACAGGGAGCAACATAGGTCTTTGCATCAATTTCGGCTGTGATCTGCCGAAGCTTCTGCGCGACCTCCTTCTGCGTTTTCCCCGTGATGCTGCGCTGGATCTGCTTGCCGGTACAAGCGTCGTACCCCTCGGTATAGCGCCCCTGCCAGTAAGTGTATTCTTTTCCGTTGCGAGTGGTTGTAATCTTTCGGATAGAACCGGCGCCGTTAGCGCCTTTTTTATTTTCATTCTTGCGCGACATATATCCTCCTTTCCGCCGCGCAGGACATACCTAAATAATATGATACGCCCTGCGCAGCAGAAATGCAAAGCTTTATTTGAGAGACTTAGGTCTCTATTTCTCGGTATCCTCCAAGAACTCGATCAGCGCGTTTTTGGGGATGCGCACCTGCCGACCGACGCGGATGCTGCGGAGCCTGCCGCTGCGCACCAGCTCATAGGCTGTGTTGCGCCCGATGCCGAGGATCGGCATCAGCTCCTCCACACGCAGCGTCACGGGGAGGTCGTCAAGGGAACAGTACTTATTCTCCATCGCGGCCCCGCTTTCTGACCGACGCAAGGTAAATGTTCGTTACGTCGGCACGCTCGTGGCCCAACAGACGGGAGACCGCATAGTGAGCGTCAATGGCGCTCATGCCGTCCTCCGTCAGCCTTGTGTACTTCTCCGCGGCATAGGTGTGCCGAAGTCCGTGGAAGGTCAGACAGCGGTCGGAGCCCTCGTCGCAGATCTCATTTCGGTAGCGGTAGATGAACAGCTCTAAAGCGTTGATGGCGCGGTCGGTAGGCATACCGTCTGGCACCAGCAGCTTGTGACCACGCTCGGTCTGTGCCAACAGCTTACGGAGCATCATTGGGATACGCTCGTCCTCGATGGGGACGGTGCGCACCTTGCCGCCCTTGCCCTTCACGGTGAGGGCGTTTTCGCGCAGCGCCTGCTCCGCCGCTGCGGTGTCCATACGGAAGCACTCGTGGATACGAAATCCTGCATAGCGCCCAAGGTAGAGGGCAAGAATGAAGTCATCACGGTTTTCCGCCATTGCCTTGCCGAGCAGACGGTTGAACTCCGGCCCACTCCATGTCCGGTCGAGCTGCCCAAACCGGCGGCGCTCCAACTCGACGCCTAACTCGCTGTTCGTTGGCAGCGTATACTTTGGGTGGGACATCTTATCGTGGAAGAAACGAATGGCAGCAAGGTCGGTTTTCACGGTACTGGCAGACTTGCCATTGTCCTGTAAGTACAGCACATAGCTCACCAGATGCTTGCCGCTGATGTTCTCCAGCTTTTGCAGATGGTACTCTGCGGCGAGGTAAGCGCAGAATCGTTTGCACGCTTCGTAGTAGCGCTCCTTGGTACGAAAGCTGCCTTGTCGATTGTGCCGTGCCAGCTTGTCCAACTGGGCGACAAGGGAGAGGAATATCCCTTTGCTTTGAATAGTAGCCATATATGTAGATCTCCTTAGAAGTCGTTATCGTGTTCAGATGGGCGCACTTCACCCGTTGGCAAAGGTGTCCGTTTCCGCTTCCTTTCCGCGGAACGGAGGCCCTTGAACGGTGAAAAAGCCTTGCGGCGTCTACCGTTTTGCGGTGCGGCCCGAAACCTGTCTCTTTTTACTTTTGCCTCGGTCAGTACGATACCGCGTGGGGCGTGCGCCCTGCCATCTGCGATGGCGGCGGTGAACACCAGGCCGCTGAACTCGGCTGCAGCTGCTGACAAATCGGAAGCAGTTGCCGGTGTTCTTTGATCCGCACCGGCTGCGGATCGGGGATATGCTGTTCCTGCGCCGCCGGTTCGGACACACTGCCCGGGCGCAGGGGTGGGACCTTTGCCGAGGTCTCGTGAGGCGCTTTCTCCTGTATCCTCAAACCGCCCCGATCTGAGAGGAATCCGTTCTTTCTTTTAACTGCTTGACCTTCCTGTGGCCTCGTGGCCCCCGGCTGGCAGGACCGGCGGCTGCTCCAACGAGCGAGGCTCCATACAAAAATGCAAAAAGAGACGCAGCTTGCCGAAAGGCATTCTTCGTCTCTTTGCTTCAGCGGCACAGCGCGAGCGCCCGCCGCGAAATTACTTCTTATCGTTTTAAGTATTATACCGCCGAAAACGGTTAAGGTTTCTGCGGAATCTTTTTTCTTTCCAATCTTCTTTTTTCAGACGAATGGGCGCACTTGTCCCACTACAGTCGCCGTTCCTCCCTAACTTACTCCGCCCTAACTTACTTCGCCCAAGGGATGCTTCGCGGCAAGCAGATATTTCCTGCCCAGTGCACCGCGAGACTCCTAATACAAGGCTATTGTAGCAGAGCCTTCGGGGGCTGTATAGTTGGAGTTTTTCCATAGTGAGCAAAAAGGCGAACGGACACAAAGCGCCCCTTCGTCTCTCCAATGTGCCGAGCAGCTGCAAAGCCATTCGGCAAAATCCATACAAACACAGAGCAGATCTGCTCCGCAAAAGGGCATAACAAGCCCTTATCGTAGTAATTACATAACGTACAAACCTAACAAACGTGCACAGGCGGATCTCTCCGCACATAGGCCAGACAGCCTACGCCTCCGAGGAGAAAATCATGCAAAACTCAATAACAATTCTTATATACCACAATATAATGTATATGTCAAGATGAAGCGTTTACAATATATTGCATCGCATTAGTGGGAGGTAGTTTTCACAATGCGTATTATCGGTTCATGATTTCGATAATACGTATTGTTGCTGTATGAATGGCACATTAACCATTTTTCCTTACTCTATTGGCTGTTGGAAGGTCGAACAGCCTAGAAGCGCCCGGTGGGGCAAGCGAGCTGTTTTGCATCGGATGCCGCCGAATATCGGTCAGCACCCACTTGACTTGCCCAATCCGCCGCCGTATAATCAGGGCAAATTTCAACTGCAAAGGAGCAAGAGCATGAATAAGACCAACACTCCGTTCCGTTACGACTACGTCGGCAGCTTCCTGCGCCCCGCGGCACTCAAGCAGGCGCGCGCCGACTTTCAGAGCGGCAGGATCGACGCCGCAGCGCTCAAAGCCGTGGAGGACGACGCCATCCGCGATCTCGTCGCCAAGCAGAAAGCGGCGGGTTACCACGTCATCACCGATGGTGAGTTCCGCCGCGCAACCTGGCACCTCGATTTCATGTGGGGCTTCCACGGCGTCGGCCACACACCGACCAAGACTGGCCTTCCGTTCCAGGGCGAGGCCGCGATGCTTGACGACACCTATCTTACGGGAAAGGTGAGCGTGGACGAGCATCCCTTTGTCGAACACTTCCGATTTGTCAAGGCGCTTGAAGATGAGAACACCGTCGCCAAGCTGACCATCCCCGCGCCCGCGCAGTTTTTGGAGCAGATGGTCATGCCTTTTGCCATGGAGAATACAAAGAGGTTCTACCCCTCCGTGCAGGAGCTGATGGATGACCTCGCCGCGGGCTACCGCAAGGTCATTGCAGACGTGTACGCCGCAGGCTGCCGCAATCTCCAATTTGACGATTGCAGCTGGGGGATGCTGGTCGATCCGCGCGCCTGCATGATCTTCGACACCGATGCCAAGGGCCTCGAGAAAATCAAGGAGCAGATGCTGACCGTCAACAACATGGCGATCGGCGGTAAGCCGGATGACCTTGTTATCAACACGCATGTCTGCCGCGGCAACTTCCACTCGACCTATGCCAGCTCCGGCGCGTATGACAGCGTGGCGAAAACGCTGCTTGCGCGTGAGAATGTCAATGCCTATTACCTCGAGTTTGACGACGCGCGCAGCGGCGGCTTCGAGCCGTTGGCCTCTGTGAGTGGAGAGAAGAAGGTCGTGCTCGGTCTTGTGACAACCAAACGCCCCGAGCTGGAAAGCAAGGACGCGGTCATCGCGCGCATCCACGAGGCGGCAAAGTACCTGCCGCTCGACCGCCTGTGTCTGAGTCCGCAATGCGGCTTCGCCAGCTGCGAGATCGGCAACAAGCTGACGGAAGCGCAGCAGTGGGCCAAGCTCGCGCTGGTCAAGGAGATCGCCGAGGAGGTCTGGGGTTGAGCAAAATACCGTTGGGCAGGCCGCGCGGGCAGATGTCGGAATCCATGCTGACGGCGGCGTTCATCATTCTCTCCGGCGGCCTGCAGGACGCCTATACCTATCTCTGCCGCGGCAAGGTGTTTGCCAACGCGCAGACGGGCAACATCGTGCTCTTCAGCGCCTATCTCTTCGACGGCGACTGGGCGCACAGCCGGCGCTATCTTGTGCCGGTGCTCTCGTTCATGCTGGGTATTTTCGTGGCCGAGTGTATTCATCGGCATTTCAAGCACATGGAGAGGGTACACTGGCGGCAGCTCATTCTTTTGGCGGAGATCGTGCTGCTGTTCCTCGTCGGCTTTCTGCCGCAGGAGGGCAACACGGCTGCCAACGCGCTCGTTTCGTTCGTCTGCGCCATGCAGGTGCAGACCTTCCGCAAGGTGCGCGGCCACGCCTACGCGAGCACCATGT
>ENA-OUQK01001525-OUQK01001525.1-human-gut-metagenome-genome-assembly--contig:-NODE-1525-length-11455-cov-4.396579_pt1 | contig 11455 bp, 8 predicted proteins | sample MGYA00237954_ERZ548842 | MGnify/ENA primary metagenome ERZ548842 (study PRJEB26490, sample SAMN05194704) | human gut metagenome | biome: terrestrial biome; feature: human-associated habitat; material... | reverse complement strand
CCGCAGCGCCGGCCGCCTGTCCCCTTTTCCGCAAAGCCTGACCCCTGCTCCAATAAAACCCGACCGATTTTTTGTGATGGGAGTTAACCTATGAGTGACAAAGTAACTACGGGGGGCGTTTCTCCCCGCGCTGATAAGATCTTCAAGATCATCATTACCGTACTTGCGCTGGTCATGTGCTTTATCCAGATCGGCAAGTATATCAGCATCGGCGGCAAGCCGATCGTCAATATGTATTATCTGCGCATTTATGCGCTGCACTATATGTTCGGCATGCTGTTCGCCTTCTTGATGTACGACTGGAAGGGAAAAGCATCCGGCTGGACCGGGCTCAAGAAGAAATGGCCGGATCTCATTCTCTCCGCCGCTGCCATTGCTGTGGCTGTCTATGTCATGATCGATCCCTCCAGTTTCCAGACCCGTCTTTCCATCACCGCCAGTCAGAATGACATCATCTTTGGCGCCCTGGCCACCGTGGTCACCATTGCCGCAGCGTACAAGCTCTCCGGCAAAGCGCTGCCCATTATGGCGGTCATCTTTATCGGCTATGCCTTCCTGGGCAAGTACATCCCCGGCGGCTTTGGCCACAGGGGATATTCCCTGCAGCGTGTCATCGTCAATATCTTCGGCGATCAGGGCATCTGGGGCTCCGCCCTGGCTACCTCCTGCAATATCATCTTCCTGTTCATCCTGTTCGGCGCCTTTTTGGAAGTCAGCGGCGCCAATGAGATCTTCCGGGATCTTTCCATCTCGCTGGCGGGCGCCAAGCGCGGCGGCCCGGCCAAGATCGCCGTTATCTCCAGTGCCATCATGGGCACCATTTCCGGCAGCGCCATCGCCAATGTAGTCACCACCGGCGCCTTCACCATCCCGCTGATGAAAAAGCAGAAGTACCGCGATGAATTTGCCGGCGCGGTGGAAGCCGTTTCCTCCACCGGCGGCCAGCTTATGCCCCCTGTTATGGGCGCCGCGGCCTTCCTGATGGCCGAAGCCACCGCCATCCCCTACGGCACCATCTGCCTGGCGGCGCTGGTCCCGGCCCTGATGTACTATATCTGCATCTTCAGCACCGTGGATGTGGAATCGCTCAAGGCCAACCTGACCGGCATGGATCTCAAGGATATCCCCAAGCTGCTGCCGGTGCTGAAAAAGAGCGCCAAACTGCTGCTGCCCATTGCCGTGCTCATCCTTTCGCTGTGCGTGTTCGGCTTTTCCACCTCCCGCTCGGCGCTGTATTCCATGGCCGTACTCATCATCTGCTGCTGCTTCGATAAGGACGACCGCTTCTCCCTGAAAAAGCTGGTGAATGCCCTGCGCTCCGGCGCCATCGGCTCCACCACCGTTATCACTGCCACCGCCATCTGCGGCATCATCATCAGCATGCTCACCATGACCGGCCTTGGCGTCAAGTTCTCCTCCCTGCTCATCTCCCTCGGCTCCAGCAGCCTGCTCATCTCCCTGCTGCTGGCCATGCTGGTGTGCATCGTGCTGGGCATGGGCCTGCCCACCGCCGCCGCTTACATCATTGCTTCCTCCACCATCGCCACCGCCCTCATCAAGCTGGGCGTTCCGGTTCTGGGGGCGCACATGTTCCTGTTCTACTTCTCCTCCATCGCCTGCATCACCCCGCCGGTGGCGCTGGCCTCCTATGCCGCGGCCGGCATCTGCAAAGCCCCGCCCATGAAGGTCAGTATGGAAGCGGTCAAGATCGGCATCGTGGCCTTCCTGGTGCCCTATGCCTTTATCTACAATCCATCCATCCTCACCTACGATTTCAGCAGTCCCTACATGATTCTGGATACCATCGTCACCTTCGTCTGCTGCGTCGTGGATGCTCTCCCCATCTCCTATGTGGTACAGGGGTACCATTACCGGCCCATCCGCCTGTATGAGCGTGCCCTGTTCCTAGTCATTGCCATCGGTCTCATCTGGCCCGGCGTGGTGGTCCCGCTCATCTCGTTGGCAGTGTTCCTGCTGTTCTGGCTGCCCGCCCGCGCCAAGTACTACAAGGAAAATCCCAAGCTGCCCACTCCGGCAGCCAACTGACCTATCATCTCTCTATCTCTCCTAATATAGCAAAAACCCGGTGGCCGGCAGCAATGCCGGCCATCGGGCTTTCCTTATAGAGAGAGGGTCTCATTCCCGGTCGTGGATATCGCTGACGATGCGGTAATACACATTGCCGGTAATGCGGTAGATAAGGGCATACAGCACTCCAAACATCACAAAGCTGATGACAGTGGTGAGAGCGAAAAGCCCCACATTGTTCAGGTTAAAGAGCAGCAGCAGGCGGTGGATCATGGGGAAGGCAAAGGCCAGGTGCAGTCCGGCCATCACCAGCGGCAGATAAAAGACCGTAAGCAGCTGGCTGTTGATGCTCCGCCTGATCTCGGTCTTGGTCATCCCCACCTTCTGCATAATGCCGAAGCGGGATTGATCCTCGTACCCCTCCGAAATCTGCTTGTAATAGATGATGAGCACAGCGGCAAAGAGGAACTCCACGCTGAGGATAATACCCAGGCAGAACAGCCCGCCGTAGGTGCCAAAGAAATCCGCCTCATTCATGGTGCGGCACTCAATGGTACGGGTGCGAATGCCATGGGCTTCGGTATAGTCATCATGCATCCCGATGTTGGCATCGTACAGGCTGTTGCTGATCTCCGCCTGCTTTTCGGCGGGCAGCCCCGTATCAAAGCCGTAGTTCCACCGGCATGCGGGATACTGCCCCAGCGCCGCCAGGCCATGCTCGGCTTCGGTCAGGTCCGGAACGACCAGCACCAGTGTGGGGGCAATATCCATGGCGATGCTGCCATCCTCCAGCGGAGTGTCCAAATAGCCTGCCACATCATAACGCAGCCCGTAGCCGAAATCCACTTCCTTACCGGAAAAGCGGGGCCCGCGGGCGGTATAGACCGCCGCCTCGCCGGGGTCCAGGGTAACATTCTCCCCGGTGAGGGCATTGTAATCCAAGGCGGAGACAAAAACGAAGTTATATATCTCGCCATCAGGCTGATAGATCGTCTGCGATTCCTCATCTGTGCGTTCAAAATCGGCACGGGTACCGTTTAGGTAACCAAAGATACGCAGGCTGCGCCAATCCTGAACATTTTGCGGGGTGCAGTTCTCTTTCTCCAGCACGGCAAGGATCTCCTCCCGCAGCTCCTTCACCGAGCTGTCAGAGAGATATTCCACATCCTCCACGCCGTAGCTGATCGAAAGCTCCCGCGGGTAGCGGGCCATCAAGGAATCCTCCGCGCCAAAGTACAGGCTGGTGGTGGAAGAGAGCATCACCAGTACCATGGTGGCCAGGATGCACACCGAAGCGAGTCCCGCGCCGTTGCGCTTCATGCGGTAGGCCATGGAGGAAACTGAAACAAAATGCCGGGGATTATAGTAGTAGGCTGTGTTCTTCTGCAATTGGCGGCACAGCAGCACGCTGCCGCTTATCATAATGAGATAAGTGGCCAGAATGACCAGTACCACCGCCACAAAGAACAGTGCCAGCGCCATCAGCGGCTCCTTGATGGTGACTGCCATGTAGTAAGCCACTCCCAGCAGGATAAAGCCCAGCAAGCCCAAAAACCAATTGGCGCGCGGGGGCTTTTCGCCGGCGGCTTCGCTTTGCAGCAGCTGGATAGCCGAGGATCGTCCCACCGCGACCGCCGCCCGCAGCAAAAGCAGCAGGTGAATGACCCCAAAAATGAGCAGCGTGGCCATAATAGCCGGAGCGCTGATGGAAAAGACATAGCTGATGCTGCCGTGCATGAGGTTCATCAGGCCCAGCTCTGCCAGCTTGGAAAAAGCAATGCCGCACAGCAGCCCTGCCGCCGTGGTGCCGATGGCCACAAAAATCGTTTCCCATATCTCGATGCGCACCAGGTGGTGGCGCCCCATGCCCAGGATGTTATAAAGGCCGAATTCCTTTTTGCGGCGGCGCAGCAGGAAGGAATGGGTATAAAAGAGAAAAATGCAGGCGAAGATGGCCACCACCCAGCCGCCCAGTGCCAGAATGGTGGAAGCGGTCGTCCCGCCGCGCATGCCGTCCAGCATTTCATTGTGCTGCAAAAAGATGATGATATAGTACATCATCGCCATACCGGTACAGGTAAGCAGATAGGGGATGTACAGGCGCTTGTTTTTCCGGATACCGGCCAGCGCCAGCCGTGGATACAGCCCGAATTTCATTGCTCCATCCCTCCCGTCGCCAGCAGGGTCAGAGTCCCGCTTATCTCCTGGTAGAACTGTTCTTCGGTACGGCCGCCGCGGTACAGCTGGTGGAATACCTCGCCATCCTTGATGAACAGCACCCGCCCGGCGGTACTGGCCGCCCGCACCGAGTGGGTGACCATCACGATGGTCTGCCCGCCGCGGTTCAGCTCCCCGAAGAGCCGCAGCAGCTCATCGCTGGAGCGGGAATCCAGGGCGCCGGTCGGCTCATCCGCTAAAAGCAGGCTGGGCCGGGTGATGATGGCGCGGGCCACCGCCGCCCGCTGCTTCTGCCCGCCGGAGACCTCATAGGGATACTTTTTCAGCAGCTCGGCGATCCCCAGCCGCCGGGCAACGGGCATCAGCCTTTCGTTGATCTCCCGGTAGCCCTTGCCCGCCAGCACCAGCGGCAGCGCTATGTTGTCCTCCAGTGAAAAGGTATCCAGCAGATTAAACTCCTGGAACACAAATCCCAGATTATCCCGCCGGAAGGCGGCGGCATCGGCATCGCCCACCTTGGAAAGCTCCCGGCCATCCAGCACCACACTGCCGGCGGTGGGCTTATCCAGCGCCGCCAGGATATTCAGCAGTGTGGTCTTGCCGCTGCCGCTTTCTCCCATCACGGCCACATATTCGCCCTGCTCCACACTAAAACTGACATTGCGCAGCGCCTCCACCTGGTTCCCGCCAAAGCGGGTGGTGTAGACCTTGCGCAGACCCTTTACTTCCAAGATACTCATAAACTAAGCAGCCTCCTTGCATTGGTGCCCGGTCCCATCGATGAATGGGACCGGGTCTTACTGCTGCTATTGTAACAGGGGCGGGGCCTGCCTTGCCATCGATATGGCTTACATTTCCCGCCCCAAATCTTACATTTTTGTAAGGTTTCCGGCACCCCACGCTTTCCTCGGCCAGCTCCCTGCAGAGGGCAGGCTTCGGCCCGCAGGACAACCCGCCCCTCCGGGGCGGGTTTGGGCGGCTTCGCCGCCCTACGGCCGCCTGCGGCGGCCGGCCCTGCGGGCCGCTCTCCCCTCCCCGGGGCTTGTCCCTCTCATTCCACCCGCAGGGGGTACTGCGTAAAATCCAGCAGCAGGGTAGTCCCCACGCCGGAGGTGCTTTTCACCGTCAGCCCTACCCCCAGGTTGCGGCAGATGCGGCTGCACAGGTACAGCCCCAGCCCGCTGGCCCGCTTGTCCGCCCGGCCGTTCTGCCCGGTATACCCCTTTTCAAAAATTCGCGGCAGGTCCTCCGGCGCAATGCCGATGCCGGTATCCCGGATCGCCAGAACCCGCTCCCCGGCCAGTTCCACCGTGATACTCCCCTCCCGGGTGTATTTCAGCGCATTGGAAAGCAGCTGCTCCAGCACAAAGCACAGCCACTTTTCATCGGTAAGCACAGTAAGCCCCGTAGGGGTATAGTCCAGCCGCAGCCGCCGGTCTATAAATTCCGCCGAGAAACGGCGCAGCGCCTGCCGCAGCACCTCATCCAGCGCGACCTCCCGGAACACATAGTCCCCGGGAGCGTCCTCCAGCCGCAGGAAAGCCATCACCATCTCCACATACTGCTCGGTGCGGGAAAGATCACTCAATAGCCGCCGGAAAAGGGCGGTATCCTCCCCCTGCAGCGCCAACCGCATCGAAGCGATCGGGGTCTTGATCTGGTGCGCCCAGGTGGTGTAGTACTCGATGGCATCCCGGTAGCGGTTGTCGGCCGCGCTTTGCAGTTCAGTGCACAGCTGCCGCAGGTGCAGCAGCAGCGCCCGGTAATCCTCCTCTGCCAGGCTTTCCGGCGGGGGCAGCTCCCGCAGCAGCTCCGCGGTCAGATCCCCACAGCCGGTCAGTGCCCGGTGCCGCTTTAGGGTCCGGCGGTAATCCCACACGGCAAAGCCCAGTCCCACCAGCAGACACAGTCCCACCGGGTACAGCACCGCCCGCAGCGGCAGCCGGTACAGCGCAAAGCTTGCCGCAAATATCACGCAGCAGACCGCTGCCGCCAGCAGCACCCGCCGCCGGTACCGCAGGTAATCCCAAAATCGCATCAAATGACCCCCTCATCCCCCCGCACGGAGCAGCAGTTTCTGCTGCCATTGTACGGGAGCGGCAGGGGATTTGTCAAGGGAGGGCTTGGTGCAGGACCAGGTTGGGGCCGCAGGCCGCCCCGGCTTCGCCGGGGCGGCCTGCGGCCCCTCCCCCCGCGCCAACCTTCCCTATGCCAACAACCCCTGCCGCCCCACCCCCCGTCAGCCTACCGGTAAAGGAAAGTAGTATCGGCCGCCAGGGAGTGATGCTGCCGTTCCTCCAGCCCCACCACCGTGCAGGGGGTCTCGGCGCCGGTGCGCAGCACCTTCAGCGGCACCCGGTACTTCCGGGCCAGAAAAACGCTGCGGGGGTGCAGCACCTTGGCGCCGCCCTCTGCCATTTCCAGCATCTCATCATAGGGGATGCGCTCATACCGGCGGCTTTGGGGGAATTCCCGCGGGTCGCGGTCGTACACACCATCCACATCGGTACAGATGCGGCACCCGCAGGCATCAAAGGCCGCGGCCAGCGCCACCGCGGTGGTATCACTGCCGCCCCGCCCCAGTGTGGTGATGTCGCCCTCACGGTCCACCCCCTGGAACCCCGCCACAATAACGATTCTCCCGGCCTCCAGCTCCCGCAGGATGCGGCGCCGGTGCAGCGCTGTGATCTCCGCGGCAGCATGGTTGCCATCGGTATGGATGCCGGCCTGCCAGCCGGTAAGGGAAACAGCGGGAAGCCCCATTTCCTGCAGGGTCATGGCCATCAGCGCAGCGGATGCCTGCTCCCCGGTGGCCAATAGCTGGTCAGCCTCCCGGCAGGCAGGGTGCGCGGTCAGCTCCGCCGTACTTTGCAGCAGGCGGTCGGTGGTCTTTCCCTGCGCAGAAACCACCGCGATAATATGGAAGCCGGCCGCCGCGGCCTCCGCCAGCTGCCCGGCGGCACAGCGCAGTCCAGCAGCATCAGCGACCGAAGAGCCGCCGAATTTATAGACAAGGAGATACATAGGGTCGCCCCTTTCCGGGTCATAGTGAATCCAAAGGCTGAGCCTCTGCTTTCCACCCTATGCGTGGGAGCTTTTCCCTGTCCCTGCCCCACCACCGCCGAATCCCTGCTCCTTCTCGCATCAGCACTCGCCGCACCTTCCGGGCGCCCCGCCCCGCGGCGTTCCGCCGTGGGAACCGAGGGGCCGCTCCGCGGCCCCTCGGTCTGGCCGCCTCCGGCGGCCGGCGGAGCGCCCGGGGCCAGCTCTCTGCACCACCCCATCCAAAAAGGAAAGGGCCTACCCCTCCCCCCGCAGGTAGCCGCCCTGCCGCAGATGAAGCAGCAGTGTCGTCCCCAGCGGGGCCAGCAGCAGCCCCCAGAACCCAAAAATCTTCAGCCCGGCATACATCGCCGTCAGGGTCGCCAGCGGGTGCAGCCCGATCCGCCCGCCCACGATCCGCGGCTCCAGCCACATCCGCACCACCGTTACCACCGCGTAAAGCAGCAGCAGCCCCGCTCCCAGCGCCGTCTGCCGGCTGATGAGCAGATGGTACGCCCCCCACGGGATCAAAAACAGCCCGCTGCCGATAAACGGCAGAATATCCAAAAGCGCAATGGCAAAGGCAATGGCCGCAAAATACGGCACCCGCAGCAGCCACAGTCCCAGTGTGATCTCCCCAAAGGTGATGAACATAATACACAGGTAGGCAAACAGCACCTTCTGCACCGCCCCTAATAGGTACCGCTTGGATTCCACCATAGGCCGCAGCCACCGCCCCGGCAGCGACCGCACAATAAATCCCGTGATCCCGGCATAATCCTGCAAAAAGAAGATGGTGGAAAGCACCGTAAAGGTCATGGTGAATAAAATCGACGGCAGCGAGGAGGCAATGCCCCCCAGCCAGCCCACCACCCGCCGCGAAAGGGTGGTCACCGCGTTTTGCAGCACCTCCTCCAGGGAGGTCCCCCATCCGCCGCCGGCCCGCCCCTGCTGGAGCGTCTGCCACTTTTCCCGCAACTCCTCCGCCAGCGGCAGCAGCGTCTCCCGGTAAAAGGCCGGGATCTGCGGCAGCAGGGCGCTTCCCTGCCGCACCACCACTCCCCCGATCCCCCACAGCATCAGTCCCAGCAGGGTCAGCGCCGCCACCGCCACCAGCACGGCACAGGGCCGGTACCGCCAGCCCAGCCGCCGGCACAGTCCGGCCGCGGCCGGGTGCAGGGCTGCCGCCATTATAGCGCCCAGTACCAGCGGCAAAAAACAGGGCAGCGCGTACCGCAGCCCCAGGTAACACAGCCCCAGCACCACGCCCCAAAAGGCCGCCCCCTGCAAAAACGCCCGTTTTCCCGCCGGCATACCGCTCCCCCCTACCGTTCCTGGTCTCTATGGTACAGTGTAACCGCCGCACGGGCGGGATAGTCCTTCCCCCTCGGAAAATTTGCGCGAGCACAGGGGCGGGGGCGGTCCCTGCCCCTCACCCAGTCCCCTCGTAGGGAAAGCCGTGGCCGCAGGGCGCCCCGGCTGCGCTGGGGCTAAGGGGCGGGGCGACGCCCCGCCCCCAAAACCGTCCTCCGGACGGTTTGCCCTGCGGGCCCCGCCAGCCTTCCCTCTCCGCCAGCCCTCCCAGCCAAAAAAACGCCCCCGCGCGGGCAGCACCCACGCAGGGACAAAAAATCTTATTTCACTCAACTCACCGGGTGGTGAGAATATCCACCTGGGTCACACCGGGCAGAGAAAGCAGGTTCTGCCGCAGCGTTTCAATAGCCATCGGCAGGGGCAGCCGCGCCGAAACCGAAACCGCCGCCACCCCGTCCACCGGGATGTTCTGGTTCACGGTCAGAATATTCCCCTGCTGCTCCGAAAGGCTGTTCAGCAACCCGGAAAGTACACCGGGCCGGTCCTCCAACCGCGCGGAAAGGGTAATGACCTTGTCGTCCAGCGCCTCATTGTGCACAAAAACGCAGTCCTTGTACTTGTACAGCGCGCTGCGGCTGATCCCGGCCGCCTTGGCGGCCTCCGAAAGGCTGCGCACCTGGCCCACCGCCAGCATCCGCTTCGCCTCCACCACCCGCAGAAAAACCTCCGGCAGTACGGAACTATCCACCAGTAAAAGCCGGGAACCCTCCCGGTGGGACGGCTGCTGCAAATTGACCATGCGTTTTCCTCCTTGCACACAGTTGTGTTTCTTCTACGGACATTCTACCACGCCGCCGCCGGGATTGCAAGCCGAAATCCGGGTTTCTGCAGGGCGCCGGCCGCCCGCAGGGCAAACCGTCCTCCGGACGGTTTTTGGGGGGCTCCGCCCCCCAGCCCCGGCTGCGCCGGGGCGCCCTGCGGGCGGCCGGCGCCTTTTCGGGCCTCTGCCCCGCCTTTACAGCTCCTTGGCCGTAACCTGCCAGTACTTGCGGTCCAGGTTCCGGAATTGGATCGCCTCCGCCACATGGTCCGGGCCGATCTGTTCACTCCCCGCCAGATCGGCAATGGTGCGGGCCACCCGCAGCAGCCGGTCATAGCTCCGCCCGGAAAGCCCCATCCGTTCGTAGGCCGCCGCCAGCAGCCGGTCGGCCTCCGGGGTCAGCACGCAGTATTTTTTCAGCAGCGCGGGGGTCAGCCGGGCATTGCAGGTCACCCCGGTGCCGGCATACCGCCGCCGTTGGATCTGCCGGGCCGCCTCCACCCGCTTTCTCACCTCCGCCGAAGACTCCGCCGGCCGGGCGTCCGCCATCCGGTCGTACTCCACCGGGGGCACCTCCACCTGCAGATCCATCCGGTCCAGCAACGGGCCGCTTATCTTGTTCAGGTACAGGCTCACCTTGGTCTGGGAGCAGGTGCACGCCCGGGTGGGATGCCCAAAATAGCCGCAGGGACAGGGGTTCATGGCCCCCACCAGCATAAAGCTGCTGGGGTAGGTCGCCCTGCCGCCTGCCCGGCTGATGGTAATGACCCCATCCTCCAGCGGCTGCCGCAGCGATTCCATCGCCGGGCGGGTAAATTGCGGCAGCTCATCCATAAACAGCACGCCGTTGTGCGCCAGTGAGATCTCTCCCGGCCGGGGCGTGCTGCCGCCGCCGGTCAGCCCCGCCATCGAGATGGAATGGTGCGGCGATCGGAACACCCGGTTTTTCAGCAGCGGCACCCCGCTGGGCAGAAAACCCGCCGCCGAATGGATCTTGGTGGTCTCCACCGCCTCCTCAAAGCTCATCTCCGGCAGAATAGAGGGCAGGCGCTTGGCCAGCATGCTTTTGCCGGTGCCGGGCGGCCCGATCAGCAGCACATTGTGCCCGCCCGCCGCAGCGATCTCCAGGGCCCGCTTGGCATTCTCCTGCCCCTTCACCTCGCTAAAATCCGGCATCGGCGGCTGGGGCAGCTCCCGGTACGGCACCGATCGCGCCGTAGGCAGCGGGTTTCCTCCGCTCAGCGCCTCCACCAGCTCCCGCGCAGTGCGCACGGGGTAGACCTCTATCCCCTGCACCACACTGCCCTCCGCGGCGTTATCATAGGGGATGTATATACGGGAATAACCCTGCCGCGCCGCCTCCGAGACCATCGAAAGCACACCGTTGACGGGGCGCAGCCGCCCATCCAGCGAGATCTCCCCCACAAAGGCGCTGCCCGCCAACGGCAGGTCCACCCCGCAGCCAGCCACCAGAATGCCCAGCAATATGGGCAGGTCATACAGCGGACCACTCTTTTTGGTATCGGCCGGGGCCAGGTTCACCACCAGCACCCCCGCGGGGAAGGTATACCCCAAATTGCCGATGGCGCTGTGCACCCGCTCCCGGCTCTCCTTTACGGCGGTATCCGGCAGCCCCACAATATCAAACCGCGGCAGCCCGCGGCGGCAGTCCACCTCCACCGTCACCGGGTAGCTCTCTATCCCGCTTAGCCCCATGGATTGCACCGAACAGAACATGGCACACGCTCCTTTTTCCCATATTTCTGGTTTCGTTTTCAGTGTAGCACATCCCCTTGCAAATTGCAAACATTTGTTTGTGTCCGGCGGCATTTTTGTTGGATTCTGTAGAAAGCCGAGGGAGTGGCCGCCTGCCGGCGGAATTCCTCGACCAATCGCAGTCCCGCACCCGCGCACCGCGACCCCCTTCACACCAAATTTCATCTCGCCTGTCGGCGGCGCGGAGCCTTTTGCAAAGGCATAGTAAGCACCGCTCGCCGCGGAGGCGTTCCTTTTGTGCGTACAAAAGGAACCAAAATACGGTCAAGGGGGACAGCTTCCCCCTTGACCGTATTT
>ENA-OUQK01001522-OUQK01001522.1-human-gut-metagenome-genome-assembly--contig:-NODE-1522-length-11462-cov-2.910055_pt1 | contig 11462 bp, 9 predicted proteins | sample MGYA00237954_ERZ548842 | MGnify/ENA primary metagenome ERZ548842 (study PRJEB26490, sample SAMN05194704) | human gut metagenome | biome: terrestrial biome; feature: human-associated habitat; material... | reverse complement strand
GCTGAGCTTTCAGATCAAGCTCCTGCGTGTCTTGCAGGAAAAGCAGGTGCGGCGCATCGGGGACGACAAACTCATTCCCGTCGATGTGCGCGTCATCGTTGCGACAAACAAGGATATCGCCCAGCTCGTGCGGGAGAGAAGTTTCCGCGAGGACCTCTACTACCGCTTGAACGTGCTGCCGCTGCACCTGCTGCCGCTGCGGGAGCGCCGCGCCGATATCCTTCCGCTTGCCAGAGAGTTTTACCGCGAGATGGCGTCTTCACTGCCGAAGCTTTCGCTGTTTGACGTGTTCTTTGCTGGAAAGCTGGACGAGCTGATGCAGTATGATTTTCCTGGCAACGCAAGGCAGCTGCGCAATGTGGTGGAATTCCTCGTCTGCACGTCGGAAAACGGTTTATGTCCGGATATCTCGCCCGCGTTTGGCGAGGTCGTCCCATCCCGTCCGCGTCCGCTTCAGGATGAGCAGATCGTTTTGGAAGCGCTGCGCGAGCGCGAGAAGAGGGGAGAGGCATCCGGCCGGCGCAGCCTTGCCGTAGCGACGGGCCTTTCCGAGGACCGCGTGAAAAAGGCGCTGGCGATCCTGCGGGTAAGCGGTTCGGTCGAGATCCGGCGCGGCCGCGCGGGAATCGTGCTGCTGCATTAAAAAATAACACAGTGGGATGGAAAAGGTATAGTTTCATCCCGCTGATGCTATTTAATATACCATTTTTGACGTGCGAGAGGGGAAAATGTCGAAATATTTCTGTCCAAAGCAAACTTTTTGAGTTGGCACACTTTTTGCTTTCGTGCAAACAGAAGCAAAAAGACGGAAAGAAGGCTCTATTCCCCTCGCATTCAATCATAAAACAGGAGGTTTCTGAACTATGTTCCCCACTGGAACCCTGAAGTCAGGCCGCGACAACGACGACCAGCTCACTTACACCTGCAACGTCGGCCTCGGCCTTTACGACGTGGCGATCGCCGCGCGCGTCTACCAGTATGCCAAGGAAAACGGCATCGGCCAGAAGCTCAAGCTCTGGGACGAGCCCATCATGGTGTGATCAATCCAGACTTGATAGGTACGACCTCTCTTTACCAACCTTTTGGACAGGTCCGCTTTTTAGCGGGCCTGTCCACATTTTTTCGCGGCAGAGCAGCAGGGGAGATGCACCTGCAAGGGGATTTTGCCTTTACAGAGGACGATTCCGTGAATATAATGGATGCAGATAAAATTTGGCGGCGCTGCGAAAAAGCGGCGCTGCGGTGAAATCGACAGGAAACGGAGATGTAATTATGCCCTGCACCACTGTACTGGCCGGTAAGCTGGCGACGAATGACCGCTCGACGATGATCGCCCGTACGGACGACGGTCATTTTGATGAGAAAAAGCTGATCGTGGTCGAGCCCGACCAGCAGCCGAAGATTTATAAAAGCGTAGAGTCCCACGTGGAGATCACACTGCCGGAGAACCCCATGCGCTACACGTCCTGCCCGAGTGTGGACCCGAAGCACGGCATTTGGGCCGCGACCGGCATCAACGCCGCGAACGTCGGCATGACGGCGACGGAAACCACGACCTCGAACCCGCGCGTGCTCGCGGCCGACCCGATGGTCGAGCTGCGCGAGGCGAAGGATGGGGAAGAGGAGCGCTGCGGCGGCATCGGCGAGGAGGACATCGTTGTCCTCGTCCTGCCCTACATCCGCTCCGCGCGCGAGGGCGTGCTGCGCCTCGGTGCGCTTCTGGAGCAATACGGCACCTATGAGTCGAACGGCATCGCCTTCAACGACGAAAACGAGGTCTGGTGGCTCGAGACCATCGGCGGGCACCACTGGATCGCGAAGAAAATTCCCGAGGATCGCGTCATCATCAACCCAAACCAGTTCGGTATGGACTCGTTCGACCTTGAGGACGCCTTCGGTGCCCGGGAATCGCATCTCTGCTCGGCAGACCTCAGAGAATTCATCTCGGAAAACCATCTGGATCTGAATCAGGATGGCGAGTTCAACCCGCGGGATATCTTCGGCTCGCACCGCGACATGGACCACATCTACAACACGCCGCGCGCGTGGTTCATGGGCCGCTGCCTTGCACCGCACACCTACCGCTGGGACGGCGAAAACGCGGACTTCACGCCCGAAAGCGATGACATTCCGTGGTCCTACGTTCCCGAGCGCATGGTTGCCGCGGAGGATATCCAATACCTGCTCTCGTCCCACTATCAGGGTACACCCTACGATCCCTATGCGGGCCATGCGGAAAAAGGCGGCATTTACCGTCCTATCGGCATCAACCGCACGGGCGTGACGACGATCTGTCAAATTAGAAGCGACGTCCCCGATGCCATTAAGGGTATCGAGTGGGTGTGCTTCGGCTCCACGACATTTTCCGCGTGGCTGCCGGTGTACACAAATGTCCCGCAGATGCCGGACTATTTGAGCAATGTGACGCTCGACGCCGAGACCGACAATCTCTACTGGGTCAGCCGCTTTGTCGGCGCGCTGGCCGACAAGTGCTACGGCTCGTGCATCCAGAATGTCTGGGGCTATCAGGACACGGTGAATATCCGCGGCAGACAGATCGTCCTTAAATACGACAGGCTGATGCGCGAGAGCGGCGACTTCACGCTCGCCGCTCAGGCGAACGACGAGCTTTGCGCGATGGCGAAAGAGGAGAGCACGCAGATCCTCAACAAGGTCCTGCGCACTGCCAGTGAGCAAATGAAAAACGGCTTCAGCTTTGCTGATACCTGCGTCAACAAGTGAATAAAAAGCGGCTCTCTCCCAAGCGGGAGAGAGCCGCTTTTTTGTTATCCTTTTTCAATTTGACCCAGCCAAAACGAGAAAGGACGACAATCATGGAAGAAAAAAGAATCGTAAAGCCCTGGCAGGCAGGGCTGATGCTGCTCGTCGGCATCGCCGTTATCATCGTGGGCCTTCTTGTGATGAAGCTCAACAACCGCATCGTGCTGGCGCTCGACGGCGTTATCATGTGCCTGATGGCGTGGTGCTTCGGCATCCCGTATGCAGAGCTGCAGCAGGGCATCAAGGAGACGGTCTCGTCAATGATCGTGGCCATTTTGATCCTGCTGGCCGTCGGCGTGCTCGTCGGCACGTGGATGGCGAGCGGCACGGTGCCGGTCATGATCTACTACGGCATGAAGGTGTTGACGCCGGGGCTGTTTCTGCCGGTCGTCTGCATCCTCTGCACGCTGATGTCCACCATGGCGGGCACGTCGTGGGGCACGCTCGCGACGGTCGGCGTCGCCTGCATGGGCGTTGCACAGGGTCTCGGTGTGCTGCTGCCCGCGGCCGCGGGCGCGGTCTGCACCGGCGCGTTCTTCGGTGACAAGGTCTCGCCGCTGCCTGACTCGCCCGTCATCACCGCCACGGTGTGCGAGGTGCCGCTGATGGACGGCATTCGCCACGCGCTCATTTCCACGGGGCCTGCGTATCTCATTTCGCTCGTTTTCTACTTTGTTTACGGCCTGCGCTATTCCGGCGGCAGCGTCGGCGGGGAAGTGTATGAGGATATCCTTTCCACCGTTTCCGCCGAGTTCTGGCTCAGCCCCGTGCTGCTTCTGCCCGTGCTGGTCGTGGTCGTGCTGATTTTGATGAAAAAGCCGACGATCCCGACTTTTATCGCCGGCATCGCCGCGGGCGCGGTGATGGCGATGCTCTGCCAGGGTGTCAGCCTGCACGATATTCTGGCGGTCATGTACTCCGGTTTTTCTGCCGATACCGGCTCAGACGTCGTGAATTCGATGCTCAACCGCGGCGGCTTTACCTCGATGCTCTCGACCATCGGTCTTCTGATCGCGGCGGGCATCTTCGGCGCGCCGCTCCGCACAGCGGGCGTTGTGGACGTGCTGCTCGCCTTTGTGGAGCGTATCGCGAAGACCTCTCGTTCGATGTCGCTCGGTGTGCTGATCCTGCACGCGGTGTTTTTCACGATTACGGGCGCTTATTATGTGTCCTATCCTGTCGTCGGCGGTATGGTGAAGGACCTGTATCCGGAATATCATCTCGACCGCAAGAATCTGATGCGCACGATGCTCGACACCGGCACGGGCCTTGCCCCCATGGTGTCGTGGTCGACTACGGGCTCTTACACCGCCACGACGCTTGGCGTTTCCAATCTGGCATTCGCGCCGTTTGCGCCGATGCTGTGGCTGTCGATCGTGTTTTCTGTCATTTACGCCGTGACCGGCATCGGCACGGCCAAGGCGAAGGAGGACTAAGGTATGGAACGGATTTTACAGCGCTGGTACGATATGATCTCCATCCGTTCGGTCAACGGACACGAGGCACAGATGGCGGATTACGTGGCGAATGTCCTGCGTGAGCTCGGCATGGAAGCGCATTACAGCTATTTTGAAGAGGACACCGCGCGCGAGCGCCCGTCGGTCTGGTCGGTGCTCGACAGCGGCCGGCCGGGAAAGACCGTGCTGCTCATCGGACACCTCGACACCGTCGATGTGTCCGACCGCTGGAAGACCGACCCGTTTACCCCCACGGAGATCGACGGCAAGGTCTATGGCCGCGGCGCGATGGACATGAAGGGCGGCCTCGCCGCGATCCTGGAGACGCTGACCTATTACGCCGCCCATCTCGACGAGATCAACGGCAAAATTTTGGCCTGCTTCGTCGCCGACGAGGAGGGCCTGAGCAAGGGCACCTATCAGCTTGTGGCGGAGGACGTCATCCACGCCGACTACGCCATCATGGGCGAGTGCCGCTACGACAATGTGGCTGTCGGCTTCCGCGGCCGCTACAGCTTTAAGGTGACCGTCCACGGACAGACCGCGCACGCCAGCCACTATCCCGAGGTCGGTGAAAACGCTCTCATCTCCGGCGGACGCCTGGCTGCGGCCATCGAGGCGCTGCCGACGCTCCAGCACCCGCACCTCAAGCACGGCACGTGGTGCGTGCGCTATATGGAGGGCGGCAATCCCGGCACGCTCGTTGTGCCGGAGAAGTGCTACCTCTTCGTTGACCGCTACGTCGTTCCGGGCGAGACGGACGAGATCTGCATTGCGCAGATCATGGGGGCGGCGGAGCAGCTCGGCCTTTCCGGCAAGGTCGACGTGCGCCTCAAGCCGAGAAAATCGCCCTACATGCAGTCGTTCGCGGTGGAGGAGGATCATCCGCTCGTCAAAATTTTGCAGGAGGAGTTTAACTCCGTCACGGGCAAGGATCTTCCGTGCGCATACGACGCCTCGGTCTGCGATTCGAATATTTTAGCCGTTTCGCTCGGCATTCCGGTCGTGACGTTTGGCCCCTCGGGCGGCAACATGCACGGTGACAACGAGTACGGCTATGCATGGCAGGTGAAAAACTGCGGCGAGGTCTACCGCCGCACCGTCGCGCGCCTTTTAAGCGGCGAAGTATAAAGAGAAAAAAGAGGCAGCCTCAGCTGTCTCTTTTCCTTTTGCATTTCACGCAGATTTTACATTTCTTTGCTGGTTTTTGACAAATCCCTCTGCTATACTGTATTCGATGAAATTTGGAGAGAAGAGAGGAGAAGGGATACGAATGGATACTTACAATATGATCGATTTTAACGAAAAGAAGGGCTTCATCTGCGATATGGACGGCGTCATCTACCATGGCAACCGCGTGCTGCCGGGCGTGGCCGAGTTCATCCAGTGGCTGCACGATGAAAACAAGGAATACTTGTTTCTGACAAACAACAGCGGCTACACGCCGCGCGAGCTGAGCCAGAAGCTTGCGCGCATGGGCCTCGACGTGACGGAGGAGCACTTTTATACGAGCGCGCTCGCGACGGCGGCGTTCCTGCGCGATCAGGCACCCGGCTGCTCGGTCTTTGCCATCGGCGAGGCAGGCCTTTTGAACGCGCTCTACGACGCAGGCATCACGATGAACGATGTGAACCCCGACTATGTCGTCGTGGGCGAGGGACGCTCCTATTCGCTCGATACGCTGACGAAGGCGACGAACCTCGTCTGGAAGGGCGCAAAGCTCATCGGCGCGAACTCCGACGTTTCCGGCCCCATCGAAAACGGCATTGTGCCCGCCTGCCGCGCGCTCGTCGCGCCCATCGAGATGGCGACCGGCACGCAGGCGTACTTCTGCGGCAAGCCGAACCCGCTGATGATGCGCACGGGCCTCAGAATGCTGCACTGCCACTCAGCCGAGGCCGTCATGGTCGGCGACCGTATGGACACCGACGTCATCTCCGGCATGGAGTGCGGCATGTCCACGGTGCTCGTCCTCTCCGGCATCTCCACGGAGGCGACGCTCGACGAATACGCCTACCGCCCCAGCGCGGTGCTCGACGGCGTCGGCGACATCGTCACCCTGGCCGAAGCCCAGCACGCGGAATAATTGCATTACGCCTCCCCTTGGGGAGGCATTTTCTTCTTAGTCTTTTAAGACTTTTCTTACTATTTTCCGGTACACTATGCTCCGAGGTGAACTGTCATGCGAATTCTTGTGGCGGAGGATGAGAGAAATCTCAACCGCGTTCTGACCGAGGCGCTGACCGACGAGGGGTACAGCGTCGATCCCTGCTTTGACGGGCAGGAGGCGTGGGACGCGCTTGCGTGCGCGGAATACGACGTGCTCGTGCTCGACATTATGATACCCCGCATGGACGGACTCACGCTCGTGCGTAAGCTGCGTGAGAGCGGCAGCACGACGCCCGTGCTGTTCCTCACGTCCCGCGACAGCGTCGAGGACAAGGTCGAGGGGCTGGAGACCGGCGCGGATTACTATCTTGTAAAGCCGTTCCACATGCAGGAGCTGCTCGCGGTGGTGCGCGTGATGGCACGCAAGTATACCGACACGCGCACGAACGTTTATACGATCGCCGATCTCTCCGTGGACGTGAGCGCGCACACGGTCGTCCGCGCCGGGCGCGTCATTGAGCTGACGAGCCGCGAATACGCCCTGCTCGAATACATGATCCGGAACAAGGGCGTCGTGCTCTCGCGCGAGCGCATCGAGAACAATCTCTGGAACTACGACTATGAGGGCGGCACGAACGTCGTGGACGTATACGTCGGCTACCTGCGCAAAAAGATCGACACCGGGTTTTCCAAAAAACTCATTCATACCGTGTGGGGCACGGGCTGGGTGCTGCGGGAGGATTGAATATGTCGGCAAAGTGGCGGATGGTGCTCTGGTTCACGCTGATGATGCTCCTGCTCGCGGGCGTTACGCTCACGTTCGTGCTGGTAATGAACGGCTCGGTGATCGCGAACCCGACATCGCAGGTCGTCAAGGAAGTCTCCAGGCGCGCCGACGATATTGAGTTTGATAACGGCACGTTCGACTGGGACGATATGAAGGAATACAAGCACGGGGTGTACTGCACCTACTATGACGCCGGGGGGACGTATCTCCGCGGCGCCATGCCGTTTGCGGAGGCGGTCGCGCTGCCGCTCCAGACGGGCGCGGCGCGCCCCTACTCCGAGGACGGGAAGGACTGGCTCGTATACGATTCCTATGTTGATATGACGATCACGGGACTCTGGGTGCGCGGCGTCATTTCCGCGGACGCCGCGGCGGGGCCGGGGCGCGTCATACTGCCGCTCACATGGTCGCTGCTGCCGGTGCTGCTTCTGCTCTCGATCGGCGGCGGCTGGCTCATCGCGCGGGACTCATTCCTCCCGCTCGAGCGCATCACCGAAGCCGCGGGCAGCATTTCCGACGGCGACGATCTCTCCGCCCGGCTTGATCTCCGGCGCGGCCCGCGCGAGATGCGGCGGCTCGCCCGCACGTTCGACGGTATGTTCGCGCGGCTGGAAACGTCGTTCCTCTCCAAAAAGCAGTTCACCGCCGACGCGTCGCACGAGCTGCGCACGCCCGTGGCGGTGATCCTCGCCGAGTGTGACCGCGCCAGACGCAAGGCGGAAACGAAGGAGGACTTTCTCGCCTCCATCAACGTCATCGAGCAGCAGGGCAGCAAGATGAATACGCTCATCGAGCAGCTGCTCTCGCTCACGCGCATCCAGCAGGGCACGGAAAAATACCCGCTGCGCGTGTGCGATCTCTCCGGCTTTGTAGACGCCTGCTGCGACGAGTTCGTCCCCGCGGACGAGCGCGGCATGACGCTCGAGACCGATATCGAGCCCGGCGTTGCGGCCGCGTACAACCCCTCGCTCCTCTCGCGGGCGATGTTCAATCTGATGCAGAACGCATATAAATACGGGCGCGAAGGCGGAAACATCCGCGTCTCGCTCTGTCGGGAAAACGGCTGCGCCGTGATCTCCGTGAAGGACGACGGCCCCGGCATCCCCAAGGCCGAGCAGGAAAAGATCTGGCAGCGGTTTTACCGGTGCGACACCTCCCGTGCCGAGGGCGGCACGGGTCTGGGTCTCTCGCTCGTGCGGGAGATTGCGCTCGTGCATCATGCCCGCGCCGAGGTCGTCAGCGAGCCGGGAAAGGGCTGCGACTTCCGCATCGTGCTGCCGCCGGTCAAAAATTAGAAACAAAAAATTTTTTCTTTCTTTTTGTTCTTTTAATATTTTTCTTAGAATTCCTTTGTAAACTACAGCCAAGATGAAAGAAACCCCATGTCCCGCCGACAAGGGAGAATTTGCAAAGGAGTTTTATCGTATGAAGAACAACATTTATGAACTGAATCTGACCGCCGCCGTCGCGCTGAGCGAGGCCGCCCGCAGCGCGGGTGTAAACACCAACGAGATCACCGACGAAGAGATCACGCTGGATAACGGCTACTACGAAGTCCGCTTCACCAGCGACTGGCTGCAGTACGACTGCTACGTGGACGCCGCCACCGGCGAGGTCCACGGCATCACCACCATGCCCCTCCCCGCGGCCTGATAATGTAAGACACGCAAAACCGGCGCCTCCCGAAAAACGGGAGGCGCCGGTTCCTTTCATTCACCTGTTTTTACATCAATCTCTTCTATGCGCTTCTCATGAAGGACAGTATCGTCCCAAAAGCTCAATATGTTCGTGTATAGCTTTTGCATCTTTTTGATTTCTCTCGATGCCCTGTACATCTCCGTCCCAAGGTATACTATGGGTTTTCGGGGATACTTTGTTAATGCTGTGATTTCCTCTGTTCCCTTTTCAAAAAGCAAACTATAATTTGCAAATAGTTTAGGGCAGTTCTTCTCCAGTAAATTTTGAATTGATGGATACGCTACTTTTTGAATCATGTCAACTGCATAATAAGGCGTAACAGTTCCATCAAAAGGATTTACATACAAATGGTTGTACCCGTCAATATCAACGATACACCCGTGAATCGTTCCCCATCCGCCAATTTTCCGGACTGTTGCTCCAATCGCTTTTTGAAATTCACTATATTTATTTAGTGGGGATTTTACTGCCTCGGCCATTACGTCCATGTTTTCAAAATAGTACTGTACATCGTTTTGTGCAAGCCCTTTTATTGTTCCTCCATTTAAAATGTACAGCCTACCGTTCCATCTCTTGTTCGTACAAATAAAACAATACATTTCCCGCTTCTTTAACATATAGAGTTTATCTACATCTTTACGCTGGAAAGTCATCTGGTTGTTTTTTCCGCGGTAAAAATCTATGTATTGTTCCCTTGTTATTTCGTAAATTCCGTCTTCATAGTCATCAAAGCAATCGTACTCATCGTCCATAAGAAAGGACTTTGCCCGGACATTCTCATTGTGGTATCCAATCTGATTATCCGAATAGACTCTGATCTCTCCGTCATCAAAGAAAAAGTTCTTATGTGTATGTCCACTCACATAGACAAGGTCTTGTTCGTATTCCGGCGAGCGGCACCAGTCCTTTTTCGGCATATGCGTTAGGATAATCGTGTTCTTACGGCGAAGTATCGGGCACAGGCGAGTATATAGTGATTCAAATTTCTTTGACTCTTCAATTTCCGTTACTCGATCCACCGTTCTCCTATATATGTCACTATCTGCGTTAAATTCCTCATTACATCCAGAAAAACCTGTCGCGCCAAGAATGACAAGCCTTGCTATTCTAAGCTGATCTATTATTTCTTTTTCATCAAGTTGACAAAGTTCCTCATAACTTATCCGTTTTACCTCGCCTCGGAATGATAATCCATCTTTCTTGTATAACACTTCGTTATGCAGTAGAGTCATTCCATATTCGCTCAACAGCGTGCGATACTTTTCAACTATCTCATCCAAGGAAAGTCCCGGGAAGCTCCATAGTTCATGATTCCCCAGTACAAAAACAACCCTCTTTCTTTTTTGGGAAAGCAATCTAACAAACAACTGATACAAAGAGAAATCCGAAGAAACATCGCCGCCTATCAGTAAAAGCCCATGACTATCTGCTACGATATCATCAACTATTCTCTGCGTTAGATAAATAATATCTTCCCACGACTGACATTCTGCGTTAAGAACTCTGTGTTCCAGATGGATATCTGAAACATAGAATATTCTTGGTACGCAGCTATTAAATCTCTCTTCCCAATATTTATACAGATCAAGCAAATTTCCTCCCTGTAAAAAGGTTTCTCTCTCCATAGGGGGAATCAACGGATAATCGTCAATCGTTTTTTCTATAAGAGCCGACCGGTTTAACTCACTTAAATTTAGTCCATAAGCCTTAATCAATTTCTCAGAGAAATCAAAAAAAGCATAGCAGGCATTGTGATAGATTTGTCCTTCCAGAAAATCATAGTATGCCGCAAATTTTTCAAACCAACTACAGAGGATTCTTCCTTTTTCGTCCGCGTCGTGAAGATTTTCTTCAACAAAAAATAAATTGGAAATTACATCATATCCACATCTGGTTATTTCGCGGAGGCTTAATTTTCGTTCAAGAGTTATGATTTGTGCGGCGTTCTGGAACTCCTCGGGAATATCAAATACAGAGAGAGTTCCCCTTTTCAGTTTATCCTTAATTCGGCTAATCTCTGTTCTTCCCATAATTTTACCGTTACCTCCCTCGTTTAATAGATACAGATATATAAACCAGCATACCAATAGATTTTTAACCCGTCAATTCCGAAATTTGTTATTGCAAAAACCCCGTGATGCTCTATAGGAACATCACGAGGTTTTCTGTATCAATATGATATTTATGCCGCGGCGGCTTTTGCTTCGAGCGTCGCCTTGAACGGCTTTTTGCGGATGATGTAGTAGCACACGATGTGCGCCGCCGTGGAGAGAATCCAGGAGATCGGATAGGACACATACAGGCTCTCGAGCGTACCGACGCTCGCAAACACCGTATATACCCAGATGATGCGGAACACGCACGCGCCGACGAACGTCACCGCCGCGGAGAGCATGCTGTACCCGAGACCGCGGTTCACGCCGGACATGGCCGCCATCGTGCCGTCGAGCGAATACGTTAAGCAGACGATCATCATACGGGTGAACGCCGCCTCCAGCTCCGCCTCGCTCGAAGTATAGAGCCCCAGCACCTGCCGCCGGAATACGACCGCCGGCACCGTCAGTATGCCGGTCAGGACCACAACAAGGACCATCGACCACCGGGCGACGGAGCGCGAGCGCTCATACTCC
>ENA-OUQK01001509-OUQK01001509.1-human-gut-metagenome-genome-assembly--contig:-NODE-1509-length-11538-cov-3.831142_pt1 | contig 11538 bp, 7 predicted proteins | sample MGYA00237954_ERZ548842 | MGnify/ENA primary metagenome ERZ548842 (study PRJEB26490, sample SAMN05194704) | human gut metagenome | biome: terrestrial biome; feature: human-associated habitat; material... | reverse complement strand
CGGTACGCACGGTGGTGTGAGAGGACGGCGGTTAGTCACCGCCTCCTACTCGATTATAAGATCAGCAAAGAAGAGGAGAAAAGCGATGAAGCACAAAGCAGTCACACAGCGTATCCTTGCATGGATGCTTGCTCTGGCATTGCTGTTTACCGGCATTCTTCCGGCAAATACAGCAAGCCTGACCGTAAATGCAGCGAGTACGACAAAAAGCAGCAATGAAATCACAACTGCAGAAGAATTTCCGACCAAAATTCCGGCAGGTGAAACCTATACACTGACGGCGGATATTAAGCTGGCAGACGGACAGCAGATCACAGATCTTGCCGGAACTCTGGACGGACAGGGACATGTGATCACCCTTTCCGGGAAAGCACTGGCGGAAAACGTATCCGGTACGATCCAGAACCTGGGAGTTGCAGGATCTGTTGATGTTACTTCCGGCTATAGAGGAAGTATTGCAGACAATCTGACCGGAACCATTCAGAATTCTTATTCTCAGGCAAAGATCAATGACAACTGGAATACTGTTGGCGGACTGGCTGGAACGATAAAAGGCGGAACTGTCCGTAACTGTTACTATGCAGCAGAGCTGAAGATGATGAATGGCGGAATTGCAGCCTATGCAGCAAGTGATGCAAGATCGCAGATCTCAAACAGCTATTTTCAGTCCGGAACTATGATTGAGACAGTTGCCATGGCAGCTTCCAACGCAGATGTCAGCGACTGTGCATCCAAATCTGCTGATGAATTAAAAACAGCAGACACCGTTGCTCTGTTAAATACAGGTATCGTCGATACCGGCTATATCTTTGCAGTCTCCGAAGATGGCGGATTTCCGGTTCTGGTAAAGGGAGCGGCCGAAATCAGCTGGACACCGCTTGAAAATGCACTGAAGCAGGCAGAAGGCTATGAAGAGGAAAACTATACGGAAGAGAGCTGGAAGACACTTTCTGATGCAGTAGCAGCCGGAAATGCTTTAAAAGCAGGCGAAGGGGTGACACAGGAGCAGATCACAGCGGCAGCAAAGGCGATCACCGATGCGATTGCAGCACTGAAAAACAGACCGACGACAAAACCGGTGGCACTGCCGGAGAATGTGATTTCCATCTCTTCCCAGGCAGATTTTTCCAAGATGGACAATGCAAAAGGCAAATATTTCGTCCTGACACAGGATATCACGGTAAACAGTGATTATGAAGATAAAAGTTTTTATATGAATTATTCTTCGTTTGCCGGGGTTCTGGACGGACAGGGACATACCATTACGTTTGAAAACGCAGGCTCGCTGTTTGCAAATCTGTCAGCAGGTGCTGTGATCCAGAACCTGACGGTAAAAGGAACGATGACCGGAAGCAGCAGTAATGTGACCGGACCGTTTGGAACGACCGCCTATGGTGCTTCCATTTTGAACTGTAAAAGTGAGATCAGCGGAGCAAACGTGGCAGGATTGATCGGGAAGACAGGAGCCTATATGGGAGCAAGTGCTTCCGATGACCGCGACGGTGTGATCGCAAACTGTATCGCAGTGGGAGATACCGGAAAAGGAGCACTTTGCAACAGCAGCAGCAACAACAGCGGTGCGGCGATCGTTGAGAACTGCTACTGGCTGGATACACTGGGCAGCGGTTCCGGTGCAATGTCCGAAGAGGACATGAAAACGCTGGATCTGGCAGAAAAGTTAAATGCCAATAAAGGCGAAAACGGAACTTCCTGGGGACAGGGAAGAGACGGTTATCCATACTTTGGCGAAAATCAGGATTATACACCGGGACAGTATGAATGGCCGGAGACAGGCGAAAACGCATACGATGTCGCATTTCAGGCAAAAAATGAAACAGAACCGACCGTTCTGGAAAATGCAAGACTGGAAGTAAGCCCGGATGCTGTTGGAATGGCAAACATAGCCGGAACATTTTCTCTTGTGGATTATACTCTGCCGGAAGGCGAGAGCCTTTCCTGGAGCTTTCAGCAGAGAAAACCGGAACGTGCCTTTGAAATTTATGAAGATGGAACATTCTGTGTAAACGGAACCGGAACAGCAGTGCTTCAGGCAGTAAAGAACAATAGCGACGGCAGTCAGGAAATCCTGGCATCTGTAGCGATCCGTTCCAGCAGAATCCAGATGACAGATATGAAACTGTATGTGGATGGAGAAGATGTAACGGACGGAAAAGTTACGGTACAGGGTTCTGAATACAAGCATATTACCGTAAAAGCACAGTATCAGGGCAGTGAAGAGTATCAGGATGTTTCTTACGCTTCCTTTATCTATGCAGCGGATGAAGCGGGTGCAAAACTTCTGCATAACCGCACCGATTCTTCCAGCGGCTTTTCCTTTAAAGAGACCGGAAGTGCAGTCTTTACAGTAACTGCAAAAAATCAGCCGGAAATTCACAAAACCGTGACGGTAACCTCTGCTTATGTTCCGGTAACATCCGTTGTTCCGGCAATTTCCGGCACAAAAGAAATACACAGCCGAAATGCAAACAGCGACGGACAGGAAACGGATGGCAGAGTTGCATTCAATCCAATCCTTGGTTCGGCAGTTGTCACACCGGCAAATGCAACCAATGCAGATAAAGTAATGATCACAAGTGATGATCCGGACGGAACGATCGCATACTATACAAATGGCGAAAAGGCTTACATACCGAAACAGGCCGGAACGGTAACCTTTACAGCGACGATCGAAGATACCAATCCGCAGACGGGAGAAACGAAAACAGTTTCCGGTGACAGTACGGTAACTTTTGTCTACAAAAACAACGTAAAAACCGTAGAACTTGCAGAAGAAAATAAGAATATGACGGTAGAAGCCGGCAAGAGCAGTGCAGTGTTTGCACCAATTGTCACAGGTGAACTGGATGATCAGGGATACGATGTCACGGAACCGGCTCTGAAATGGACTTACAGCCAGAGAGGTATTGCACAGGTTGTGAGAACCGGAAGCGGTTACTGGAAAAAGAACGGCGATTATAATGTGAACGATCCGGATTATGGTTCCTATCTTCCGGTGGCAGAATATCAGATTACGGGACTCTCCGAAGGAACCGTGACAGCAACCGGAACACCGATCGATGGCAAAAATAACGTAAAACCGGTAACGATCACCATTACCGTAACAAAGGGAAGCACCGCAGATATCGATGTAAAAGCAAAAGCAGAAGAAGGCATCAACAGTGCCGTAACGTACATCACAGAAAAACACAGCACAGACGGCTATGCGTATGGAGATGAATGGCTGATCTACGCACTGCTTCGCAATGGAGTTGAGATTAGCTCAGATGTGCAGGATGCTTATTATCAGTCTGCTGCAGCGGAAGTAAAGAAATGGAATGCAGACCAGAAGCCGACAGACATCGAGCGTGTTGCCCTGGCACTTACGGCAATGGGCAAAGATATCACCGATGTGGACGGTACAGATCTGGTATCCATGATCTGCAATTCCGAAAAGCTGAGCGATGGATCAAATGAACTGATCTATGCACTGATGGCACTCGATGCAGCCAATGCTGCGATTCCGGCGGATGCAAAATGGTCCAGAAACGCGATCATAGAAGCAATGCTTGGTTTTCAGAATGAAAACGGTGGATTCGGACTGACCGGAAAAGACAGCACCAGTGTAGATATGACGGCCATGGCACTTCAGGCTCTTGCACCTTATCGGGAGCGAACCGAAGTAAAAGAAGCGATTGATCGTGCAGTTTCCTGTTTAAAAGAGGAGATGCGTGATGATTTCGGATATGGAACTTCCGAATCTACGGCTCAGGTACTTCTGGCACTTTCCTGCCTTGGCATTGATCCGACTTCTGCAGAAGTGGGATTTGGTACACCAAACTTTAATATGATCACAAATCTGATGAAATACCGCCAGAATGACGGAGGATTTTCACATCTGTCTAACCTTACAAAATCGCAGGAAATGTCAACGGTACAGGTACTGCAGGCACTTGATGCATATAAAAAAGGAACAAACACCTACTGGCTGATAAATGGTGAAAATCAGAGCGTGGCTGTCACCATCCTTGGTGATGAGGTACACGACAGCGACAAAGACGGAAAGATCCATGCATTTGTAAAGAATAACCTTCAGGTATGGGCAGCACAGAGCGAGTATCGTGTTCCGAAGAATGCAACCGCCATGGAAGCTCTGGATGCGGCACTTGCGGCCAATAAAATGACCAGTGAGAAAAAATACGGTGACACTTACATTGCATCGGTTACAAGAACAGACGGCGTGAAACTCGGAGAGTTTACAAACGGAAGCAAATCCGGCTGGAAATACAGCGTGAACGGAACGGAACCGGATGTTGGTGCATGTGATTATACATTAAAAGACGGTGACGTTGTCATGCTGCACTATACAGACAACTATGCAAAAGAAAATACAGAAATCGATGAACAGGTAGAAAATGTTATTCGACTGATCGCAGCTCTTCCTTCCTTAGATAAGCTTACACGGAACGATCAGGAAGCAGTAAAAGCAGCAAGAGCAGCATACGACGCACTTACCGATACACAGAAAGCAAATGTGGAAAATGCAGATCTGCTGGTAAAAGCGGAAGCACAGCTCAAGGCTTTACAGGATGCAAAGAAAGACGATGATAAAAAGGACAACAACAAGGGCGATAACAGCAATAACAACAACAGTAATAATACAAACAACGGCATAAACGGAAATCAGAATCCAGGCACACAGACCATTGTCAGACCGGCAAAAGTAACAAAACTGACCGTATCTTCCAAAAAGAAAAAAGCATTCCTGAAGTGGAAGAAGAACAGCAAAGCAACCGGATACGAAATCTACCGTGCCACAAAGAAAAACGGCAAGTACAAAAAGATCAGAACGATCAAAAAAGCAGCTGCCGCAACATTCACAGACAGCAAAGTAAAGAAAGGCAAAACTTACTATTATAAAGTAAGAGCTTACAAGACCGTAAAAGGAAACAAAGCAAACGGAAAATTCAGTGCTGTCAGAAAAGTAAAGATTAAAAAATAGCAAAAAATGACAAAAAAAGAAGCTGCCTGCGACAGCTTTGGAAGGTTTATGTATAGTTTCCTAAAACAATCATTTACAGAAAGGAAAAGCAAGGCATGAAGAAAATGACACTTGGAAATCGTATCCTTGCCATGCTTCTGGCGTTTGTCATGATCCTGACCGGAATCGCTCCGGGCACATTCAATGCCCGGGTCGTGAAAGCAGCTGATGCGACAGAACAGAGATTTAACAGGATCTACCGTGAAGACGGCATCGTACAGGTGACAGATTCCATTTACCAGAATTCGGACAGCATACTGACGCCGAAGGAAACATTACATCGTATCAAGGCACGGAAGGCCGGTGAAGTTACAGATAACAGCCAGGTATCCGACAAAGTCGATATAGATCAGATTGTAAAAGAAGGTATCACAAGTGCATCCACCTTCCTGAACAGCCAGAACTATAAATACGAATGCAGCGGTGCATCCGACTGGTATATCATGTCAAAACTGCGTACTGGACAGACGATCAGCGATGCAGAAAAAGAAGCATACGGTCAGAGTGCTGTTTCTGTTGTTTCAAAATGGAAAGCAAACCAGAAACCGACCGATATCGCAAGAGTGGCATTGACCCTGTCTGCTATGGGCAAAGATATCACGAATGTAGGCGGTGTAAATCTTGCAGCAATGCTGTACAGCAGCGACAGACTGGAAGACGGTTCAAACGAACTGAGCTGGACACTGATCGCACTGGATGCAACCTCTCAGAAAATTCCTGCAGATGCAAAATGGAACAGAGAATCCATGATCGATGCACTGCTTGGATTCCAGAATGAAAACGGTGGTTTTGGCCTGTTTGACGACAAATCAACAGGTGTAGATATGACTGCTATGATCCTGCAGGCACTGGCACCATATGTAAAAGAAGCGAAAGTACAGACGGCGGTTGACAAAGCACTTGCTTATCTGAAAGATGCTATGGACGAAGAATACGCTTATACTTCTTCCGAATCTGCCGCACAGGTTATCCTGGCACTTGCCTGCCTGAAACTGGATGCCGTGGATGCAGGTTTTGCAGCAGAATCAAAAAGTATCTTCTCAACGCTTGAGAAAAATTACCGCGTGAAAGGCGGCGGTTATGCACATCTGAAAAATGGTGATGCCAATGCAATGGCTTCTTACCAGATCATGGAAGCATACGAAGCATACAGAAGATTTAAAGCATCCGAAGAAGGCTACTGGGATATGAACTCCCTGAAACCAAGTACACCGGAGACGCCGTCTACCCCGGAAACACCGAACACACCGGAGACGCCGTCTACTTCGGAAACACCGGGCACACCGGAGACGCCATCTACACCGGAAATGCCATCCACGGATAAGACACCGGAAACACCGACCACAGAAAAACCGGCTAAGAAACCGGCCAGACCTGTGATCAGAAAGGCAGCAGCAGGAAAGAAAAAAGCAACTCTGACCTGGAAAAAAGTCAAGGGTGCAGCCGGATATCAGGTATATCGTTCCATGCGTAAAAACGGCAAATACGTTTGCGTGAAGAAAAACCTGAAGGCAGCAAAATACACAGACAAAAAGCTGAAAAAGGGCAAAACTTACTATTACAAAGTACGTGCATATAAAAAAGTCAGCGGAAAGACCATTACTGGTGCATATTCTGCCATACGTAAAGTTAAGGTAAAATAAAGTCACAGAGAAACACAAAAACAGGAGTATGGATACGCTCTTCGGCAGAAGGAGTGTTCCATACTTCTTCCTGTTTTATAGGAAGGAGTCCATATTTTGAATATAAGAAGACGCACAAAAAATATTATTACTGCTCTGCTTGCCATGGTTTTATGCCTGACAGGATTTCTGCCGTTATCCGGCATGCAGACAGTCAGAGCAGAAGAAAAAGAAGCAAAGATCTGGTTTAAAGACAGCGAAGACAACGCAGACAGTGGTAAAGCCACGTTTGTACCGGACAAGGGCGGAATCGTTTATGCATCCGTAGAAAAATTTACCGTTGGACAGGGCTATCTGATCGAGCCGACGGAAGTTTCCTTTGAAGCCGGAGAGACTTATGCAGATATCATCGAAAAAATTCTGAAAGCAAACGGCTATACTTACGATGCACAGAACACCGGAATGGGATTCTATCTGGCAGAGATCGACCATGCAGACAGCGGTGTACTGAATATTCCGCAGTGTATTTCAAATATGTCAGAAGATGCACCGACCAATGACAAACACAAGTCGAATCCGTATAAAGATACGCAGGGGCTTGGTGAGTTTTCATACTCCAATTATTCTGGATGGTATTATTTCGTAAACAACGAAAATCCGGGCCTTGGAATGGGCGGGGTAAAAGCCAGAGACGGAGATGTGGTGCGTTATCAGTTCACACTCTACGGACTCGGTGCAGACCTGGGAGATAAGCCAAATGATCAGACAGGCGGTATCAAAGCACTGGAACTACCGAACAAAGATTCCGTCACCAAAAATCTGGCACTTATGAGACAGATCCTGGCAAAAGATGACAAGGCTGATCCGGAAGGTATATACAAAAACGTTCTGAAAATCGTAACCAATATGGACAGCACAAAAGAACAGTTTGCTCAGGCAGAGCAGAGAGTGTCCGCCTGGCTTGCAGAGTATCCGCAGAAAAAAGCAGAGCGTGACAGGGCAGAAAAGGAAAAAGCAGAGCGTGAGAAAGCCGCAAAGGAGGCAGCACTTCAGAAAAAATATACACCGGCCAAAACGACACTGAGATCCATCAAAAATGCCGGAAAAAACAAAGTCCGACTCACCTGGAAAAAAGTATCCAAGGCTACCGGTTACGAAATCTACCGCAGCACAAAGAAAAAAGGCACTTACAAAAAAATAAAAACCATCAACAAAAACAAAACCGTATCTTTCGTGACCAAACTGCCGAAAAAGAAAGGAACCTGTTACTTCAAAGTCCGCACGTATCGCAAAGCCGAAGGTAAAGTTTATTACGGCAAAGATTCCGCTGTGAAAAGCAAAAAAGTAAAATAGAGAAAATATATCAATATCCAGACGTCCATCCGGAGAGCAGATCTCCGGGTGGACGTTTTTTGTGCTTCTGATACCTGTATAAGAAGAATATGTCATGCGATGCATGACGTGCACCTTGCAGCAAGAATGTCAGAGGGATTCTTGGACAGATGTAAATAAAAAAATGAATATAAACAGTGCATAACAGTTGACAACAGTACTAAACTGTTATATACTGTTTGCAACAAAAGCAAAGAAATGGAGGAATCTATGAAACTGATCATCAACAATTCTTCCATGCAGCCAATCTATGAGCAGATCTGCACACAGATCAAGAATAAAATCTTAAGCGGTGAACTGAAACAGGAGGAGATGCTTCCCTCTGTGAGAACCTTCGCGAAAGAACTGAGGGTCAGTGCGTTGACGGTAAAAAAGGCCTACGATGCTCTGGAACAGGAGGGCTTCATCGTTACAGTGCATGGAAAAGGAAGCTTTGTATCCGGAGTCAATCAAGAGCTTCGCATGGAAGAAAAAAGAAAAGAAGTAGAAACGGATCTGGAACAGGCGATCCGCAAAGCAAGGAGCTGCGGCATGACAGAAGCAGAGATACGGGAGCTGTTTGAGCTGATCCTGGAAGATTAGGAGGAGAAGAGGATGGAAGAGATTTTGCTGGATTTAAAAAATGTCAGAAAACAATATGCAAATTTTTCACTGGAATGTTCGATGCAGGTAAAGCGTGGAAGCATCACCGGGCTGATCGGTGCAAACGGAGCCGGAAAGACGAGCATTTTCAAAGCATCACTGGGACTGATCCATACAGACAGCGGTGAGATCCGGATGATGGGAAAGACACCGCAGCAGCTGACAAACGAAGAATGGGAAAAGATCGGAGTGGTACTTTCCGATGCGACCTTTCCGAATATTCTGACAGCGGAAGATGTAGGTGCGATCCTGAAAAAGATGTATCATCGGTTTGATAAAGCAGATTTCGAAGAGAAATGCAGAACATTCGCTATCCCGATGAATAAAAAGATGAAAGAAATGTCAACCGGAATGAAGGCAAAACTGAAAATTCTGATGGCAATGTCTCATCAGGCAGAAATCCTGATACTAGATGAGCCGACCTCCGGTCTGGATGTGATGGCAAGAGAGGGGATTCTGGATGCTCTGCGTGCCTATATGGAGCAGGAAGAGCGGGCAATTCTGATCAGTTCGCATATTTCCGGGGATCTGGAAAATCTCTGCGATGATCTTTATCTGATCGATCAGGGAAAAATCCGTCTGCACGAAGATACCGATGTTCTGCTGGATCAATACGGTATTTTAAAAGTGACTGAATCCGAGTTTGCGGCACTGGATAAACAATATATTCTGGCATACTGCAAAGAAGATTTTGGATATCGCTGTCTCACCGATCAGAAACAATATTACATGGAAAATATGCCGCAGATCGTGATTGAAAAGGGAACGATCGATGAAGTGATGAAAACCATGTTAAAAGGCAGCAGCCGGAAAGGAGTATCGTTATGAGAGGATTGTTCGAAAAAGATATCAGAATAATAAAAAATCAGAAAAAAATGATGCTGATCTTTGCTGGAATGGGAGTTTTACTGCTTCTGTCAGGTGTGGAGATTTCCTTTATCCTGCCTTATATGGCATCCGTGATGACGAGCGTTGCGATCAGTTATGACAGCATGGACAATGGAAACAGCTTTCTCTTTACCCTTCCGGTCAGAAGAAAAGACTATGCAACAGAAAAATATTTCTTTGTATGCGGATTCGGAGCAGTTTCCGCACTGATCGTAGCTATCGCCTGTGGGATTCTTCTGCTGGTTAGAAAAAGCGAAATGACAGCAGGTGTCCTTGGCGTAGAGACAATGATATGTCTGCTGATTGTGCTTCTCCTTGCAGATCTGCTGGTTCCATTACAGATCAAATTCGGGGCAGAAAAATCAAAGATCGTGATTCTGGCAACGGTTGGTATTCTGGTTCTGGGCTTTGAAATTATGAAAAATCTGGATCAGTACATGCAGGGAATCAGTAGCTGGGGCAGAAATTTATGGCAGATAATCAGCAGTTATAAAATTTTGTTTGGCATTGCCGGAATCCTTTTGGTCGCATTGCTTACCTTCATATCCTGGACGATCTCCTGCCGTGTGCTGGAAAAGCAGGAAATGTAAAAAATATCAGGTCCAAAGGTCAAGAAAAAGAGAAATAGTACTTGACCGGAGGACCTGTTTTTGCTAAAGTTATATTACGATATAGTAATAGGAGCTGCCTGAATCCCACCGGTTCCTGAACTATAAGAATATAATATAACAGGAGGTAAAAACAATGGGTTGGTATGGATTATCCGATTCTGAACATGAAATCATGAAGTACATCTGGAAACATGAAGAGGTAACATTAAGAGAGGTGGTAGCCTGGCTGGAGAACAGAGGCTATACGTGGAAGCAGCAGACGGTCTATACGCTTCTGAACCGCCTGATAGATAAAGGTGCGATCACAGCGATCAAGAAAGGAAATTATCGCTTATATTATCCGGCGATCACAGAAGATGAGCTGATCGGACAGTGGACGGAAAATCTGGTAGAGAATGAATACCAGGGATCCCTGAAGAACTTTCTGCTGGCATTCACCAGAAGAAAATCACTGACCAGAACAGAGGCAGATGAGCTCCGCAAAATTTTAGACGAAAAAGAAGAATAAAGCGAAAATAAGGGGGCAAAGGAGAAGAAATATGTGGGATTTGCCGATATATATGGGACTGGTCGGAAGCGTAGCATATGTTGCGTATAAATTGCTATACCTAATGACAGGAAAAGAAAAACTGAGTGCATCCGGTCGCTGGATTCTGCTGCGACTTGTGATGGCATTTTACCTGCTTCCGTTTCCGCTGCTGTCAGAGCCGTTAAAGAGAATGATAAGAGACTTATCTGACAAAGATATTCTCTTTCGGAAAGTAAATACAGGAGTGCGATGGGAAGATGTTTCAAAAACATTTTATATAGGAAATGACGGGTATATGACATTTGGAAAAATGGCAACCTGGAAACGAAATATTTTGATAACAGGAGTTGTTGTTTTTCTGATCTATATGCTGCATTTTCTGAAAACTTACCGGGAATGTCGCAGACTGGCACACCGGATTCCGGGGCAGAAGCCAAAGAATGATCTGGATGATGCCAGCAGCCGGATTGCCAGGAAGTATCATGTAACCATAAAATATGTCCCGGAAAAATGCGGTTCTTTTACGCAGGGGATCAGGCGTCCGACCGTTGTGATCGCACAGTCCGAAGATGAAAAAGCAACACAGTATCAGACCAGGCATGAAATGACACACATCAGGTATCACCATACCTTCTGGTCACATCTTGCCTTTCTGGTAAATGCAGTCCATTTCTGGAACCCACTGGCTTACCTTTTTTATCAGGAAGTGCGTCAGTGCATTGAATTGCATTGCGATGAGAAAGTATGTCAGTCACTGACAAGAGAAGAATGTATCGAATATGGAAAACGGATACTGGATGCAGCAGTGCAGGATTC
>ENA-OUQK01001505-OUQK01001505.1-human-gut-metagenome-genome-assembly--contig:-NODE-1505-length-11557-cov-4.288993_pt1 | contig 11557 bp, 9 predicted proteins | sample MGYA00237954_ERZ548842 | MGnify/ENA primary metagenome ERZ548842 (study PRJEB26490, sample SAMN05194704) | human gut metagenome | biome: terrestrial biome; feature: human-associated habitat; material... | reverse complement strand
GAAACGATTTCTGTTGACTATGAGATTCCTGATCAATTGGATGCTCCTGTAAGGAAAGGAATGCAAGTCGGCAGGATTCGCTGCACGTTAAATGACAAATTGATCCGTGAATATCCCGTCTATACAACACAGAATGCAGAAAAGAGAACCTTAAAAAAATGTGTGGAATATGTTTTCCACCTGTTTTCTATACAAAATTCGTACCAAAAAGCAGGAAATATTAAAAAAGATCAAGTGAGGTGATTAAAATAGTCACTACAATCTAAGACTTTCCTGTGCTAATATAAACGAGTGTTAAAAAACAACAACTAAATTGATTAAATATAAGAGAGGTACACATTATGGAAAACTGGAGGAAATACGAAAAGACTTACTTTATGCCACCTGAGCCATGTTATGACTGGGTAAAGAAAGATTCAATTGACAAAGCACCAATCTGGTGCAGTGTTGACTTGAGAGATGGTAACCAGGCACTGATCGAGCCGATGAGTCTGGATGAAAAGCTGGAGTTTTTCCAGATGTTGGTAGATATTGGATTTAAGGAGATCGAGGTTGGATTCCCGGCTGCTTCCGAGACAGAATATCAGTTTATGAGAACCCTGATCGAAAAAGACATGATTCCGAATGATGTAACGGTCCAGGTACTGACACAGGCAAGAGAGCATATCATCAAGAGAACATTTGAAGCTGTAAAGGGAGCACCTCACGCAGTGATTCATTTATACAATTCTACCTCTGTTGCACAGAGAGAGCAGGTGTTCAGAAAAGATAAAGAACAGGTAAAGCAACTTGCGATCGACGGGGCAAAATTACTTCTGAAGCTGGCTAATGAGACAGATGGTAACTTCACATTTGAATACAGTCCGGAAAGTTTCCACGGAACAGAAGTGGACTATGCCGTAGAAGTTTGTAACGCTGTTCTGGATGTATGGCAGCCGACAGCTGATAATAAAGCAATCATCAATATTCCTACAACTGTAGAAAATGCAATGCCTCATACATTTGCATGCCAGTTAGAGTATGTACATAAGCATTTGAAACACAGAGAGAATGTGGTACTTTCACTTCATCCACATAATGACAGAGGATGCGGAGTGGCAACTGCAGAACTGGGTATTCTTGCAGGAGCTGATCGTATCGAGGGTACATTGTTTGGAAACGGAGAACGTACCGGTAACGTTGATATCATCACACTTGGAATGAATATGTATTCCCAGGGTGTAGATCCGGGACTGGATTTCTCTAATATGAGAAAGATCCGCGAGACATATGAGCGTCTGACCAGAATGCAGGTATATGACCGTCAGCCATATTCCGGAGACCTGGTATTTACTGCATTTTCCGGATCACATCAGGATGCGATTGCCAAGGGTATGGCATGGAGAGATGAGAAGAAATGTGATAAATGGACAGTTCCGTATCTGCCGATCGATCCAAAAGATGTCGGAAGAGAGTATGATTCGGACGTTATCCGTATCAACAGTCAGTCTGGTAAGGGCGGCGTAAACTACATCTTAATGCACAGCCACGGAATCAATCTTCCAAAGGCAATGCGTGAAGAAGTAGGATATATGGTAAAAGATGTATCGGATAAAGCACACAAAGAGCTGACACCAGACTGGGTATACCAGATCTTCTCTGATCACTATATTAATACCAAATCCATCTTCCATATTGATGAGTGCCATTTTAAACAGGTAGACGGAATTACCGCAGAAGTGACGATCAATCATGCAGGAGAGAGTAAAGTGATCACTTCGAACGGAAATGGACGTCTGGACGCAGTAAGTAATGCAATTAAGCAGTATTTCAATATCAGCTATGAATTATCCTTCTACGAAGAACATTCGCTTACAAAGGGATCTTCTTCTAAGGCTGTTGCTTATGTGGGAATTATATGCAACGGAAAGACATTCTGGGGTGTAGGAATCGATCCGGATATTATCAGAGCTTCCATTGAAGCCTTGATCGTTGCGGTAAATAAGATTGAAGAACTCGGGAGTGCTGATGCATGTACGGATGCAAGAATGATCGAGATCATGAATTATGTACAGGCAAATTATATTGACATTACATTAGATGACCTGGCAGAAAAATTCTTCCTGTCCAAACCTTATCTGTCAAAATACATTAAGGAAAAATCCGGAATGACATTTGGGGATCTGGTGAAGAAAATCCGCATGAAGAAAGCGAAAGCACTGCTCAAGAGCAGCAATATGACGGTTGAGAATATTGCAATGTCAGTAGGATATCAGAATGTGGAACATTTTAACAGACTGTTCAAGAAAGCTTATGATATGACTCCGATGCAGTTTAGAAATCAGAAATAAAATAAGTAGTGAAAAGTTGCGAGGGATGTGCCGGAAGGTGCATCCCTTTTAAAAGTGCGTAAACGGAAAAATAAAAATATACATATAAAAAGATAGGAATCGAGATGGATTTCATGTATAATAAATAATAGACTTTACAGAAAACATGATTGGGAGGAAGAGATAGAAATGTTAAAGTACATATTGATGATCCTTGGCGGTGTGATTTTTATCGCAGGATACTACTTCATGCAGCAGAATGAAGGCAGGGGGAAGACGATGATGTTCTATTCGTTGTTTACTTATGCCGGACTGACACTGGTGATCCTTTCTGGGGCAAGAGTTCTAGATCCTTTCTTTGAAGGACTCGGAAAGAACGGGGAGATGATCCAGCTGGCAATAGAAGTTGCCTGCTTTGTAATTGGTGCGGAATTACTTCTGAAGCCTGCGTTCGAAGACCAGAAAGAAATCGGAACAAAGAAGAATATTACACCACGTGGATCCGGAGATTCATTCAGTGTGAAGGCAAATAAGAAAGAAAGCACGAAGAAGACGAAGAAAAATAATAATCAGATTAAAAGAAGTTACAGTACAGGGAATAAAAAGTATCGTAAAAAATAAAAGAATATGATAGATTGAGCCGGAGGGGACAACAAAAAAGCCGGAAAACCCGTCCCCATAAAAATAAGACTTGCTTATGCAAGTCTTATTTTTATGTACGGTATTTAATTCACGAATTATTTACCTTCAACCATCTTGTCGAACTTCTTAGTAAATGCTAACATGATAACTCCGCAGGCAACGATGATGATTGTAATAACACCATATGCTTTAATGAAGTCGAAGTTTTCGAGCCAGTTATAAAGTGGTCCATAAGCTTTACCAGCGAAGAAGATGACCAGTGGCCATACACCAAGCATAGTTCCAAGAAGTTTCTTTGGAGCATATTTGCTGATGAATGAGTTTCCAAGTGGTGAGAAGATAACTTCTCCGACTGACATACATACAGAAGCCAGGATGATTACCCAGATACCAACTGGTTTATCTGCACTCTGTCCGCAAAGAACTGCTGCAAGTACCATGGAAGCTGTACAAAGACCAAGTATGATAATACCGATAGCTGTCTTTGTGAACATTCCCCAGTCACCCTGTGGACGCTGTCTCATCTTAGCCCAGATTCCTGCGAATACAGGACAAAGGATGATACAAAGAAGTCCGTTCATTGAGTCAAACCATGCAGTAGGCATCTCGAAGGAACCAATGTTCCAGTTAGCCCATCCACGTCCTGCTTCTGATACTGGACCGAATTCATAGTAAACAGGCATGTAAGCCATGTACCAGATCAGCCAGAAAATACCAGAGAAGAGTGTTACGATGCAGATAGCAATCACACGGTTTTTCTCAAGTTTGGTAAGAGGTGCATTGTCTTTCTCTTTGTCGGCTTTGTCAACATTTTCTGTACGGTTGTCAACAAGGAATGGTTTCTTTCCGGCTTCGCCGAAGGACTTCATTCCAACGAACCACCATACGCAGTCGATGAACAGGAAGATTGCACAAACCAGGAACATAGTACGGTATCCAGCGCTCTTTCCAACAAGTGAAAGGAAAGTAGTTCCGCAGAAAGAACCGATGTTAACGAACATGTACTGTAAGTTGAATACAGTGTCGAGTTCGTCCTGATCAGCTAATGGGAAGAGACGTCCGTTGATACCAGATACGTTTCCTTTGAAGAAACCAGTTCCGATAGAAACGAGAATGATCATTGCCCATAACATTCCGACTCCGTTTGCTTTCCAGGCACACAGATATCCAAGACCCATCATGATCTCTCCAATTGGTACGAGGATACGAGGACTAATCCAGCGGTCAGCGATATATCCACCGATGATAGGTGTGATATAAGTGAACGCTACAAGGTTAGAACTCATTGCAGCACCTACGGATTGATCAAGTCCAAGACCACCGTTTACTGCTTTGGCTGCGATGAAAATCGCAAGCCCCCATTTAGCAGCGTAGTATGCAAGTCTTTCAAAAGAGAAAGTCAGACAGCACACATAGAAACCAAATGGAAATTTTTTCTTAGTGTTCTCCATGAGATTCACCCTCCAATATGAAATTTTTCTTTGGTTTTAACAATACGAGGAAAAACCTCTCATGCTTAAAACTCTCAACGTAGCTAATCTTATCACAAACCAGACTAAAGTACAACTAATTGTTTAAGAAAAAGTTAAGGTTTTTTATGCTTTGTTAGGAATATGTATGTTGAAATGTAATAAAACGACCATATATAGCCGAAAAATGTAAGCAAAAATCACTAAACGATAATAGAAATCAAAAATAAACAGGATCGCTTATAGAGAAACTACATAGATAGAACACATAGAAGAGTTTATAGATTATTTACAAATAATATAAAGGATATTCTTGAATAATCAACTATATAAGGATATAATAAGACACAGATTTTGTAAAGGGGAAAATGATATGGCAAATTATTACCGTGTGGCTTATAAGGAGTCAAAGAACACGCTGAAACAGATCTGTGAACTTTTCCGTGTGGACAGCAGTGATATTACGATTAAGTTTATAGTGACGGTGATGGGACCGCTTGTGTTCTATTTTATGTGCAAATATGGAAACCCGGGAGGCGGCACGCCGGGAGGAATGACTTTTTTTGTCATTAAGTATATTGTAGTCTGGGCATTGGCATTTGTTGCGGCAGTGATACTGAACAGAACAATCTGGAGAAAGGTGTTATCGACAACGGCGGTCGGGGATGCAGAAGAGCAGTTTGACAGACGATGCAGATTGAACGGTGGACCGGTGAGTTCCGAAATCCACTTTTTTGATGATCACTTTGACAGTGTAACTGCGAAAAAGACAAGATCATTTTCGTACAAAGATGTTACCAAGATCCTGGAGACGAAAGAGGCATTCGGTGTAGTTGTGAAGGCAGATCCCGAGACGGTCGGATCGGCAAGAGCGATGATCGGATTTCCAAAGACTGCACTGGAAGGAAACAATACGGACGAACTGGCAGAATTTCTTCTGGAAAGATGCAGGAATATGAAGAGAAAAAAAGTGAAGAAGTTTTAGAACAGAATGCTGCAGATGAAAAGGCTATGTGCGTACGGAAGAAGTACGGGGACACATGGCTTTTTTATATACAGGATTTATACGACTCGTCAAGTATTTAACAAAAAACAATATAAAGGTATTGCACTAAAGTGTCAAAAACAGTATAATATAATTGGAAAAAATTTGGTTTTACTTTTGATACAAGAATCAGGAAAAACCCAATTTAAAATAATGAAAATGGAGGGCTAGACTATGGGCAACATGGCAGCAGACAATGCAGCAGGTAAGAGAATCAACAGTTTACTTGATGCAGGCAGTTTTGTTGAGATCGGTGGAGCTGTAACAGCAAGAACAACTGATTTTAACATGCAGGAAAAAGAAACTCCAGCAGACGGTGTTATCACCGGATATGGAGTGATCGATGGAAATCTGGTATACGTATACAGCCAGGACGCTACTGTTTTAAATGGTGCGATCGGTGAGATGCATGCAAAGAAGATTTCTAATATCTACGATATGGCAATGAAGATGGGAGCACCTGTCATCGGATTGGTTGATTGCGCCGGATTCAGACTGCAGGAAGCTACAGATGCTTTAGAGGCATTTGGAAAACTTTATCAGAAACAGTCAATGGCTTCCGGAGTGATCCCTCAGATCACAGCAATCTTCGGAACATGTGGCGGTGGACTTTCTATCGTACCTGCTCTGACAGATTTCACATTCATGGAGACAAAGAATGGTAAATTATTTACCAATACTCCAAATGCAATTCCGGGAAATGACATTTCTAAATGTGATACATCTTCCGCAAAATTCCAGAGTGAGACAACCGGTCTTGTAGACGGAATCGGATCTGAAGAAGAGATTCTTGCAGATATCCGTTCTCTCGTATGCATGTTACCAAGCAACAACGAAGAGGATTCTTCTTATGAAGAATGTAACGATGATCTGAACCGTGTATGTGCAGACCTTGCTAATGCAAAAGAAGACACAGCGATTGCTCTTACAATGATCTCTGATGACAGCATCTTCTGCGAAGTGAAGAAAGCATATGCAAAAGATATGGTGACAGGATTCATCAAACTGAATGGTATGACTGTAGGTGCAGTTGCAAACCGTTCAAAAGTATATAACGAAGAAGCTGAAGTAGAGGCTGAATTTGACGGCTCTCTTTCTGCTGACGGAGCTGAAAAGGCTGCAGAATTCGTACAGTTCTGTGATGCATTCAACATCCCTGTACTGACACTTACAAATGTAAGCGGATTTACAGCAAGCGAATACGATGAGAAACGTATTGCAAAATCAGCAGCAAAACTTACTTATGCATTTGCAGATGCAACAGTACCGAAGGTAAATGTTGTGATCGGTAAAGCATTCGGAAGTGCTTATGTGACAATGAACAGCAAAGCAGTCGGAGCAGATATGGTATATGCATGGCCGGAAGCAGAGATTGGAATGATGGACGCAAACCAGGCAGCCAAGATCATGTATGCAGACGCTGATGCAGCAACAATCAGAGAAAAAGCAGCAGAATATAAGAATCTGCAGTCAAGCCCATTATCAGCAGCGAAAAGAGGATATGTGGATACAATCATCGAAGCAGCAGATACAAGAAAATATGTGATCGGCGCATTCGAGATGTTATTCACAAAAAGAGAGGATCGTCCGGTAAAGAAACACGGTACGGTTTAGAGAGGTGAGGCAAAGTGAAGAAAAAAATAAGCGTATTACTTTGTGTGCTTGTCGCAATGCTCTGCTTTACCGCTTGCGGAAGTAAGAAAGAAAATCTTCAGTATGATAAATCAACCATCACACAGGCAACGGATTTTCTGATCGAGTATTGCAACAGTGCAGATGCAGATACTATCGAACAGTGGAACAAGATGACAGATTTCCAGATCGAGTCTCAGTTGAATCAGGCAGGAGTTCCATTTACGCAGGATAGTTTCCTTGCAGCTCTGGATGCATGGCAGCAGGGAACAAAAGAGTGTGGAGAATATGTAAGTCATGGTGATTACAAATTCGAGCCATCCTCTGATGAACTGAAAGTAACGACCAGTGCAAAATTCAAAGACCGTGATGCAGACATTACATTTGTTTTTGATGAGAACCTTTATCTGGACAGTACAACGATCGATGCACATTACAGCATCGGTGAGATCATGGAAAAAGCAGGACTGAATACAATCCTTGGAATGGGTACCGTATTCGTAATCCTGATCTTTATCTCAATTCTGATCTCCCTGTTCAAATACATTCCTGCACTTGAAGAAAAATTCAAGAACAAAGGAAAAGCAGAAAGCACACAGGAAGCAGCTCCGGCTCCGGCAGCAGTTGCAGCACCTGTAGTAGAAGAAGCATCGAATGATGATGAACTGGCAGCAGTTATTTCCGCAGCGATCGCTGCTTATGAAGCAGAAGCCGGTGGAAGCACAGACGGCTTCGTAGTAAGAAGCATCAAGCGTCGTCCATCAAATAAGTGGCACGCATAATTAATTAGGAGGATGAATTCAATGAAAAATTATACAATCACAGTGAATGGCAATGTATATGATGTAACAGTAGAAGAAAACGGAGCAGGTGCAGCACCAGTTGCAAGACCTGCAGCAGCACCGAAGGCAGCTCCTGCGGCAGCACCAGCAGCACCAAAGGCAGCACCTGCAGGTGGAGCAGGATCCATCGAAGTAAAAGCCGGAGCAGCCGGAAAAGTATTCAAGATCGAAGCAAATGTAGGTCAGGCTGTAAAGAAAGGTGATGCAGTTGTCATCATCGAGGCTATGAAGATGGAGATTCCAGTTGTAGCACCGGAAGACGGAACCGTTGCAAGCATTGATGTAGCAGTAGGCGATGCAATTGATTCAGGCGCTGTTCTTGCTACATTGAACTAACATCATTTATATGGTGTTTATCTAACACGACTGGAGGTTAAAAAATGGAATATATAACGACAACATTAGGAAACCTCGTGCATCAGACGGCGTTTTTCAGTCTTACATGGGGCAATGTAGTCATGATCGCGGTTGCATGTGTTTTCCTTTATCTTGCAATCAGACACGGATTCGAGCCTCTGCTTCTTGTTCCAATCGCATTCGGTATGTTACTGGTTAACATTTATCCGGACATCATGCTTCATGCAGAAGATGCGGCAAATGGAACAGGCGGACTGCTTTACTACTTCTATAAACTGGATGAGTGGTCAATCCTCCCTTCCCTGATCTTCATGGGTGTAGGAGCGATGACAGACTTCGGACCACTGATCGCTAACCCTAAGAGCTTCCTTCTTGGTGCCTCTGCTCAGTTCGGTATCTTTGCAGCATACCTTGGAGCGATGGCTATGGGATTCTCTGACAAAGCGGCAGCAGCGATCTCAATCATTGGTGGAGCTGATGGACCTACCTCTATCTTCCTTGCAGGTAAGTTACAGCAGACAGCTTTACTTGGACCAATCGCAGTAGCAGCATATTCTTATATGTCACTGGTACCGATTATCCAGCCACCGATCATGAAGCTTCTGACAACAGAAAAAGAACGTAAGATTAAGATGGAACAGTTAAGACCTGTTTCTAAGCTTGAGAAGATCTTATTCCCGGTCATCGTTACGATCGTTGTGTGCGTGATCCTTCCTACAACAGCACCACTGGTTGGTATGTTAATGCTTGGTAACCTGTTCCGTGAGTCTGGAGTTGTAAGACAGTTAACAGAGACAGCTTCCAATGCAATGATGTACATCGTAGTTATCCTGCTTGGAACATCCGTAGGAGCAACAACAAGTGCTGAGGCATTCCTTAATATGGATACAATTAAGATCGTAGTTCTCGGTCTGATCGCATTCGCATTTGGTACAGCCGCAGGTGTACTGTTCGGTAAACTGATGTGTGTTGCAACACATGGTAAGGTTAATCCACTGATTGGTTCTGCCGGTGTATCTGCAGTTCCAATGGCAGCCAGAGTATCACAGAAGGTCGGAGCTGAGGCAGACCCGACAAACTTCCTTCTGATGCATGCTATGGGACCAAACGTTGCGGGTGTTATCGGTACAGCCGTAGCTGCCGGAACATTTATGGCAATCTTTGGCGTAGGAATTTAAGCGATATATAATTAGGAGGAAAGAAAATGGCAGATATAGTAAAAAAACCTGTAGAGATTACAGAAACGATCCTGCGTGATGCGCATCAGTCTCTGATCGCAACCCGTATGACAACAGAGCAGATGCTCCCGATCGTTGATAAAATGGACAAGGTTGGGTATCATTCCGTAGAGTGCTGGGGTGGAGCTACATTCGATGCATCTCTTCGTTTCTTAAAAGAAGATCCATGGGAAAGACTTCGTAAATTCCGTGATGGATTCAAAAATACAAAACTTCAGATGTTATTCCGTGGACAGAACATCTTAGGATATCGTCCATACGCAGATGATGTGGTAGAATATTTCGTACAGAAATCTGCTGCCAACGGAATCGACATCATCCGTATCTTTGACTGCTTAAATGATCTTCGTAACCTGAAGACAGCAGTTAAGGCTGCAAACAAAGAAAAAGTAGAAGCTCAGATCGCATTATCTTACACTTTAGGTGATGCTTATACACTAGATTACTGGGTAGACATTGCCAAGAAGATTGAAGAGATGGGTGCAAACTCTATCTGTATCAAAGATATGGCTGGTCTTCTGACACCGTATAAGGCAACAGAGCTGATCGGAGCAATGAAAGAAGCTGTAGATCTTCCAATCCAGCTTCATACACACTACACATCAGGTGTTGCTTCTATGACTTACATGAAAGCAGTAGAGGCCGGTGTAGATGTCATTGATACAGCAATCTCACCATTCGCACTTGGAACATCTCAGCCTGCAACAGAAGTTATGGTTGAGACATTCAAGGGAACACCTTATGATACAGGATTAGACCAGAAACTTCTGGCAGAGATCGCTGACTATTTCCGTCCAATCCGTGACGAAGCTCTTGACAGCGGACTCTTAAATCCAAAGAACCTTGGTGTTAACATCAAGACTCTTCTGTATCAGGTACCAGGCGGAATGCTTTCTAACCTGACATCACAGTTAAAAGAGCAGGGTGCTGAAGACAAGTTCTACGATGTACTTGAGGAAGTGCCAAGAGTACGTAAAGACCTTGGAGAACCACCACTTGTAACACCTTCATCACAGATCGTTGGTACACAGGCTGTATTTAACGTACTGATGGGAGAACGTTACAAAGTTGCTACAAAAGAGACAAAAGACCTCTTAAGTGGAAAATACGGACAGACAGTAAAACCGATGAATCCAGACGTAATCAAGAAAGTACTTGGAGACGATCCTGAGATCATCACATGCCGTCCTGCAGACCTGATTCCGGACGAATTAGATACACTCCGCAAAGAATGCGAACAGTGGATCCAGCAGGATGAAGACGTACTGTCTTATGCTCTGTTCCCACAGGTTGCTGTTGAGTTCTTTAAGTATAGAGAGGCACAGCAGACGAAGGTGGATGCGACGGTAGCGGATACGGAGAATGGTAGTTATCCTGTATAGGTTTTCGGGGACGTCAAGTGTAGAAGTTCCTGATTCAATGCGGCTTCGGGTGCTTGCAAGGCGTAAGCGAAAAAAAGACGATAAGATAAGAACCGAATACATTCGGACGGAAAATCCTGATGATTTTCCGCCTCAGGTATTCTTTTGGGATGTGCTTGTAGCACATCCCAAATCTTATTTTATCGTCTTTTTTTCACCAACTCCTTGCAAAGCACCCTGCGAATGCATGAAACCAGGCACTTCTACACTTGGCTGTTCGCGAAAATATACGGAGGATAGCGGGGAGTATGGCTTCTCAGAAAGTAGTGGAAAAAGCGAGCTGAAAAACGTTTTCCGGCGGAGCCCCAATAGCTTGGTGGTAACAGTAAATTCACTTTCGGTTGTCGGAGTGTATGGCTGAGGGAGATGTGGAGGTTTGGGTGGATGGGCATCCGTTGGCGGGAATAGAAGATGTTAAAAGAAAGTTTGGGTAAAATCAGGATTTGCTCTGTGCTACAGGCACAGAGCGAAAGAATACCTGAGGTGAGAAATCATCAGATTTCTCGCCGAATGTATTCGGTGCCTGATTTTACCCGAGCTTTCTTTGTTACATCTTCTTCCCGTCCATAAGCGCCCATCCACCCAAACCTCCACATCTCCCG
>ENA-OUQK01001493-OUQK01001493.1-human-gut-metagenome-genome-assembly--contig:-NODE-1493-length-11626-cov-3.867341_pt1 | contig 11626 bp, 8 predicted proteins | sample MGYA00237954_ERZ548842 | MGnify/ENA primary metagenome ERZ548842 (study PRJEB26490, sample SAMN05194704) | human gut metagenome | biome: terrestrial biome; feature: human-associated habitat; material... | reverse complement strand
AGCGCTGCCTGTGGCAGATGAAGCGAGGTGAGCGAGTGGCAGCGGTCAAAATTTCGGCGGCTTAAATGCCGCTGCGAAATTTTGGGAACCGCAACAGGATATAGCCGCCGCGATCGGAACTAAAAGATGATGCGGTGGAAACCAAGAAGGATGCTACAGCGGCATAGCCGCTGAGATCGACACTAAAAATATGCCACTGGCATATTTTCTTAACGTGTCGACACCGGCATGTTTTCTTAACGCCCCGACCCCGTTCGCCGCACCTCATTCATAACGTTCGGAGTGCTCCACGACCCTTCTCCACACCTGTGGGGCGGCTCCGCGGCGTTGTCATACAACATGATACTTCCCCCTTATACCAAAAGCGGAGACGCAGCGCGTCTCCGCTTTTGGTATAGGGACTTCCCGTGGCCGCATAGCCTGACAGGGAGAGGAGGGGTGGTTATGTTGAACGCGGCGCTGCTGCTGTTGTGCCAGAGCATGTTCTGGTCGCTGCATCTGGCAGGCGGCAGCGGTTCGTTTCCCCGGCCGCTGACAGCGGAGGAGGAGCGGCAGTATCTGGAGCTGTGCGCCAAGGGCGATCTGGACGCCCGCAACGTGCTGGTAGAGCGCAACCTGCGCCTTGTGGCGCATATTATCAAAAAGATGTAGTCCAAAATGCCAATCGGAAAGCCGGAACGCGGAAAAATACAGGGCTGAAGAAAACCCGACGGAGGATTGGTGGCGTACATCTTCCGTAAGAATTGCGCCACCAAATGCGGGACAACTGCTGTCCGGCAGTCTGAGAGTGGACAGCTATAACCGGCATCTGGACATTGTGTATCAGACGTATCTTCTATTGGCATAGGGGACAAGCAGAGTAGTACATAACAGGAATACAGCGAAGCCCGGAAAGCCAAAGCGATGGCTTGTCCGGGCTTTAAATGTATTGGGATGGCGATACGGCTAAATTTAGTAAAACCAATGTGTGGCTATTTGTTAGGGATGACTTTGTGAGTTTTTAAAGATAGCTCACCCCAGCACAACTCGAACATATCTTCTGGCTTTCGCGAAAGATAAACAGAACGTATAGCGTTCAGCAAAGCTCTATTTTCCATAGCAACATAGCGGTACGGCTCTGCTTGCAGACCTTCTTCTAATTTGAGTTGCTCCATAACAAAATACTCAGCGTCATTAGAATCTACTCGCCCGTTGTGGTCATTCAAGTAGGAGATGGTTAGTTGCTTGATCTTGTCGCTATAGTTATTTGAGATATACTCCTTAAAATCTTTATATTTTTTCTGTTGTTTCCATGGTGCTGCTTCTGGCCAACCAGCGGAAAATGAGGATAAATTTGTTTTTACAGAAAGAATATTAAAATTTAGAGTCCAGTCAGTAATCCCCTTATTTCTGTATTCTATGAGCCTTTTTATACCAGATGAATCATTTCTTTTGACACAGTCATTTATCTTTTCAATGATATCAAATTCACGAAGCAGGTAGGGAAGATAATTATACTTGAGATAAGTACAACAATTTTCATAATACCGAATCCAGTCACTGGGGTAGGCAACCATAAGATTGGATCCATTATTAATGCGTTCAACCTGGAAATGCACTGAATCAAGAATTTGCGTCAGCATAAGGACACTTCTTCGTGCTGTAACGTAGCGAGATCTGTTTTCGTGGTTCAGGGTAATGGGGATTGTAAAAACAGAAATGATGCTTGCTCCGAAAATGCCAAGGAAAGACATTTGATTGATAGAGAAGTTTTCATCCATCACGAAGCAGGCTCCTAATAGCACTAACAGTACACATAAAAGAAGAACAATTATGATGGGATGAAGCGGACGCTTTTCGTGGATGCTGGTTTTGGAAAGGAGCGCTAGATCATCCTCGATGCTCCATAATTCCTTTTTCATATGGTCAACACCTTTACATGGAATAGAAATGTACTAATATCATTGATTACAATCATCGACAAAGTCGATGATTGTAATCAACGTTCAATTCATGGTAAACCCTACTGCTTTACCATTATATCACAGTTATAATTTACTTATCAATCCGTGATTGTTGTTGAGAAAGAAAAGTTTGAAAAAGCACTCATATATTAAGGATTTTAAGAAACAAACCACAAAAGCCAAGCCACAAAATAAGAAAGGAGAAAGCGCCCATGGCCGTATTCAGGGTGGAGAAAACGCGGAACTACACCGTTATGTCAAATTACCATTTGCGGGACAAGTCGCTGTCACTAAAGGCAAAGGGGCTGCTGTCCCTGATGCTGTCGCTGCCAGAGGATTGGGACTACACCACCAAGGGACTGGCCTGCATCTGCAAGGATGGTGTGGACAGTATCTGCGCCACGGTGCGGGAACTGGAGGGCGCGGGGTACATCGTGCGGGCGCGGGAGCGCCACGCGGACGGTACGCTGGGCGGCATCGAATATACCATTTTGGAGCAGCCCAGAGAGCCGGAAGCACCTAAACGGGAAAATCCCGTTCAGGTGGAAAATACCGGTGACGCACCTAAACGGACTTTTCCTGAACAGGTAAAACCTGTCTTGGGAAAACCTGAACAGGAAAATCCCGCGCAATTAAATATACAAGAACAAAGTAAAGAAATACTAAGTACGGATTCTACTAAGTCCTTCCCTTCCTTTCCTCATAAGGGCAAGCCTATACAGGAGAGCGGAATGGAGCGGCGGGAGACATACCGAGAGCAGATCATGACCAATGTGGACTACAACTACCTTGTGGGATATACCGAAGTAGATCGCGCACGGTTGGACGAGCTGGTGGAGCTGATGCTGGACACCGTATGCTCCGCCAAGTCTACCATCCGCGTGGCGGGCGAGGAGCTGCCAGCGGAGGTAGTGCGTTCAAGGCTGCTGAAGCTGACCGGCGCGCATCTGCTGTATGTACTGGAGCGGATCAGGGAAAATACTACCGACGTGCGCCATGTGAAGCCATATCTGCTGACCGCGCTGTATAACGCACCGCTGACCATGGATAATCATTACGCGCTGATGGTAGGCCATGATCTCAGTGGTGGGAGCGGGTAGAGAAATAGCTGTCCGGCACAAATTACCGAACAGCTATTTTCGTAATGATTTGGTTTGGATGAGCGTCAAATGCAGAAGGCTGCGTACAGAGGGACAGACTTCAGACCATCCTTTTCCCCGAAGTTCTTGAGGGACAGGCGTATCGCGCAGGAGGGATGATAGGTGCCGATGAACAGATTGAGACTGCGGGAACGGACGTGTTCGCCCTTCTTGACCTCAATGGCCATGACTTGATTTCCACTTTGCAGAACGAAATCCAGTTCGGCGGTGTTGTTGCTTTCCCAATAGTAGAGGTCATGCCCGTTTGCGGCCAACTGCTGCGCCACATAGTTTTCCGTGACAGCGCCCATGAAGGTGTTCCCTTCGCCGGATAAAACGGTCTGTTGGGAAAGTCCGGACTTTGCGGTCAAAAGGCCCACGTCTCCCATGTATAGCTTAAAAGCCGACAAGTCCGCATATACAGAGATGGGTTCAAATGCCTGACTGATGCGCTGACATTTCAGCACGACCCCCGCCAGATACAGCCATTCGATGGATGCACCGAACAGGGAGGCACTGCCGCCTTTTTGTACGACCTTGTACTGGAACTTGCGGTTGTCCTTTGCCAACTGCGCTGGAATGGAATTGTAGCAGGCGCGGATCTTCACGCTGTCGGTGTTAGTGGCGTACTTAGCCATATCTGCGATGTAGTTGTCCAGTATTTCATTCTGCACCAGAGAGACATCCAAAAAGCTGCCGCTTCTGAGAAAGGCGTTGATGCTGGCGGGCATACCGCCGATCAGCAGATACTCACGATACAGCTCAGTCGCCTCCGTGTGGAGCGCGTCAGGCAGGGCGGTCATCGTCTCAAAGGCGGAACGTATTTCAGAAGCAAGGAACTCCTTACCACGAGCCCATAGGTATTCCTCAAAATCCAGAGGATACATGGTAATCGTTTCGACCTTTCCCACAGGGAAAGAATAGTGCTGTCTGTTGATGGCGACACCCAATAGGCTGCCCGCCGCTGCAATGTGAAATTCCGGAGTTTCCTCACAAAAATACTTCAGTGATGTCAGCGCACGTTCACAGGACTGAATCTCATCAAAGAAGATAAGTGTTTCTCCTGCGATAATGCGTTCGCCGGTGGAGGCCTCCAAATAGCGCAGCAGACGCTCAGGGGCAATATTATCGTTGAAGTAGGAGGCGATGGTCAGATTCGTCTCCAGGTTGACATAGACCACGTTCTTGAATTGTTCCTCGCCGAATTTGCGAAGGATATATGTTTTGCCTACCTGTCTGGCCCCGTTGACCAATAGGGGCTGGCGCTCAGAGGACTTGTTTTTCCACGCTATAAGCTGCGCTTCGACTTTGCGTTTCATGCAGATCACCTCATTGACAGTTTAGCTTTTGCAGAACGTTAAGTCAAGAAAAATATGTAGAAGCATGATTTTTTCCCACTTAAAAATAAAACGACAGTGAAGCACAAGAGCCGGAAGGCTCTTTTTTTGTTGCACGAAATGGAGGTATGCTTTTGAAAACCATCGCACTGGCAAATCAGAAGGGCGGCGTGGGAAAAACCACCACAGCCGCCAGCTTGGGTGTCGGCCTTGCCCAGCAGGGCAAGAAAGTCCTGTTGGTGGACGCCGACGCCCAGGGCAATCTCACCCAAATGCTGGGCTGGCGGCAGCCGGACGAGCTTTCCCCTACGCTGGCCGACCTGATGACCAAGACCGTCAACGAGGAACCCATCGCACCCGGCGAGGGTATCCTGCACCATGCGTCCGGTGTCGATCTTGTCCCTGCCAACATTGAACTGTCGGGACTGGAGGTGACGCTGGTGAACATCATGAGCCGTGAAACGGTGCTGCGGCAGTATCTGTCCGGACTGGCACCGGCCTACGACTACGCCATCATCGACTGTATGCCCTCGCTGGGAATGCTGACCATCAACGCACTGACTGCGGCGGACAGCGTTATCATTCCGGTGCAGGGGCAGTATCTGGCCGCCAAGGGGCTGGAACAGCTCATGCGTACCATTGCCTGCGTCAAACGGCAGATCAATCCCCACCTGACGGTGGACGGTATCCTGCTGACCATGATGGACAGCCGTACCACCCTGGCTAAGGAAATTAGTGAGCAGTTACGCAGGAACTACGGCAGCCGGGTATTCGCCAGCGAGATACCCCGTTCTATCCGCGTGGCGGAGATCAGCGTCACAGGAACCAGCATTTATGAGCATGACCCAGAGGGGAAAGTGGCACAGGCGTATGCCGCGCTGACGAAGGAGGTGTTGCAGCTTGGCCCGCAAATTAAACGGCATAGAGCTGACCCGGTACGATGACTTGTTCAAAACAGACGCAGAGCGGGAGACCGACCATCAGGAGCGGGTACAGATCGTGCCGGCGGAGCAGGTATTCCCCTATGCGCGGCAGCCGTACTCCGTAGACCGGCCCAGTGCCGATCTGGTGCGGCTGATGGACAGCATCGAGCGCACCGGCATTGCCGAGCCGCTGATCGTCCGCCCCCGCAGCGAGGGAGGGTATGAGATTATATCCGGCCATCGGCGCGACTACTGTGCCAAGGTGGTGGGGCTGGACACCCGCCCGGTCATCGTGCGCAATTACAGCGACGAGGACGCGGACATTCTGGTGGTGGACTACAACATCAACCGGGAAAACCTGTTGCCCAGCGAGAAAGCAAAGGCGTATAAGCTGAAGCTGGACGCTATGAAAAGGCAAGGGGCGCGAACGGATTTAACTTCTCTCCAAAATGGAGAGAAGTTAAATCGCATGACATCTGTAAAGATTTTGGCTGAACAAGCGGAGGACAACGTAACTGCAATCCAACGCTATATCCGCCTGACAAACCTGATTCCGCCGCTGATGGAGGCGGTGGACGCGGGAAAGCTGAAATTCGTTCCGGCAGCCGACTACATCTCCCACCTGACCGAGAAAGAACAGACCTACCTCCAGTTCCTCATGGAGCGGGACGAGGTATCGCCCTCCGTGGATCAGGCCCAGCGGCTCAAGCAGATCAGCGCGGAGGGGAAGCTGGAGAACAACATCATCGACCTCATCATGCGGGAGGAAAAGCCGCTGGAGCGGAAGGTGACGCTGCGGAACGACCGCCTGCAAAAATACTTTCCGCCCAGCTATACCCCTAAGCAGATGGAGGAGGTCATCGTCAAGCTGCTGGAGGGCTGGCACCGGAGAAGGCAGCAGGAGCAGGGACGATGAGGAGGCCCATGATGAGAAGAAATGAATTGCCCGATTTCTGCTTTTCCACGATACCCTCTACGGGACAGCTTATCATTCTCAAGAAGGGTGAGCGCGGCTATTACGCTTCCGAGTGGGACACCGGAAATCGGGAAGAAAATCAGAACATCGCTCGAGAGCATAATCGGCGGCGGGGCATTTCTGACATACAGGAGGCCGCCATGAGCGCAGGTTCCATGTTCGGCTGGAACCTGCCGGGGGCAGACCCGCAGTGGTATTTGGACAACGCCAGATATGTGAACGCGACGACGGCGAAGGGGCATATCAAAGACCCTGTTATGAGTATCTACTATCCGGTGGACGATTTCCTGCTGCGGTATGAGGTCTTGGGGGAAGCGAAAATGTATCTGCCGGTATCGGCGCTTCCGAGGGAGCTGCTGGGCGCAAGGTCACAGTTTGTCATGCAGCCGGATCTAGTCTGCGGTGTACCTGCCATGCCGGTGAAAGCGCAGCAGGCACAGAACGGCAGCTACACCGTGGAGCTGGAAAGCGGCAGCTACGTCATTGGTGAGATCATCAACGCAGACTATAAGATCACGGCGCGGGTGCGTGTGGGAAACGCCGAGTTTGTTTTAGGTGAACACCCGAAAGCGCCCTCCCCGTTTGTTACCTGGCAGCGTAATTGCAAGAACGACGGAGATGGGCCGCCCAACTTCTTCTGGGGACATTACGGGGCAGACCGTGCGGCGATGATCGAGGACTTCTGTGAAAGGGCAGGAAGCGAGTATCAGGAGCAAAAAGAGCGGCGGGTACAACGGGAGCAACACCGTACTGCACAAAAAAAGGAACGAGGTGAAGAAAGATGACAGACCGTGAGCCGGTAAATATCATGGGCGTTATCGCCTTTCCAGAGCCGGATAAGAGCAAACGCCGGATTCGCTTTATTGATGCGGAGTACAATACGCTGTTTTATATTCCGGATGGCGCCAGCATCGTCATGACGCGGCTGGATGGCGGCAGCGTGATACGGCTTTGTACCTATATCGACGACTACCACACGGTGGTCGGCAGTAATGTCTATCATATTTGCGAGTTTGCGGAGGCAGCGCAGCGGGCAGGCACGGTGTACGAGCCACTTGATCCAAAGCAGCTGCCTGCGGAGGCTGGCTATTATGAGATATATCAGATCGACAACGTGGCCAAGGTGGACTACGCCTTTATGCGATATGAGAACGCTAAAGGCAAGCTGCGCGCTGCCCATTACCGCAAAGCCTTTGCCGGTGTGTTGGCCCCCAACATGACGCTGGAGGAGTTATATCGGAAGCACAGTGCGGATACGCGGCCTTTCTACCGACAAATGCGCTCTCTATCTGAGAGCGATGTGATCGTGGTCAAGCGCGGCAGCAAGAGAAATGCTTACTATGTGGATGCTGTGGGCTTTCAGGAGGTGCCGAGCTTTTTGAAGGGACTGCAAAGACTGAAAGAACGGGGCGAAGCACGGTAGTTGAAAAACAATACGTCCAACCGCATGGAGAATAAGTCCAAAACGATGTGTGTTTTGGACTTATTAAGAGTATAGGATCATTTCAGGAGGCAATGCTTTGGCAAGTAAATTTCAATTCATTACGGAGTTATATAGCCGCACACTGACAAGGCTGACCGGCGATTATGAGAGCTGGACGGGTTTTCTGCGCTCGGCCTGCTATAACTATAAATGCCCATTCGACGAGCAAGTCCTGATCTATGCCCAGCGCCCCAACGCCACGGCGGTGTTGGAACTGGAGAAGTGGAACCGGCAGTTTGGCCGGTGGGTCAATGCCGGGGCTACCGGCATTGCTGTCATTGAAGAAGCCCACGGTAAGGGGCGGCTGAAGCACTACTTTGACATCACGGACACCCACGCTACCCGCATCTCGCGGCCTGTTCCCATCTGGTCGATGGAACCGGTCTACACGGAGCCGGTCATTGAGACGCTGGAGGCCACCTTCGGCATACTGGCCGAAAAGGATAATTTGCCGGACGCCATACTGTCCGCCAGCCGCAACGCGGTGGCGGATAATATGCCGGACTATTTGCGGGATCTGCTGGACTGCCGGGATGGTAGTATGCTGGAGGAGCTGGACGCGCTGAATGTGGAAGTCACATACCGTCGGGCGCTGGAGAGCAGCGTCGCCTATATGCTGATGACCCGTCTTTCACTGCCTGCCATGGCCTACCTGCTGCCGGAGGACTTCGAGGGTATCTATTCCTTTGATACGCCCAGCACCATCAACGCTTTGGGTATCGCCACCAGCGATATTGCGGAGATGGGCCTGCGGGAGATCAGCCGGACGGTGATGCAGGCGCGGCGGGAGCAATTTTTTGCAAAGGATACACAAATCGGCTATGATGCTGTCAAAGAGCAAAACAACGCCGAAAAAGAAAGGAGCGCAGAACATGGAAGTGACCTACAGAGTGCAGGAGGGCTATCGCCTGCCGAACCTGCTGATGCCGCAGGAGCCGGAGACGCATCTGGGCAAGTACGCGGAGCTGCGGAGGCAGTATCTGATGCAGCACCGCCGAGTGCTGTATACCAATCTCAAGACCAGCGGCCAACTGGCAGCGCATCTGGCGGAGATCGAGGAGACGGCACAGAGGATGGTGACGCAGGCCATGGCGCAGATGGCGAAGGCCGAGGGCGTGACGGAGGAACTGAAAGCCGCCGATCCCCAGCGCTGGACAGGGCTGATGAACAACCTGAAGCACAGCGCGGAGGAAGCGGTGCTGAACGACCTGATCTACAGCTAATAAGTGAAGAACCGGCAAGGGCGGGAAGTGATGCACTTCCCGCCCTTGCTGATGACAGGGCTAACTTATATTATGTTGCCGCCTATCATCACTTTGAAAACGGCTTTGATGATAAGCTGGACTATCCCACGTTGGAAGAAGCGGAGGCTGCGGCGCAGGGCTATGTGGCCGGAACGATGGAAGCGGACGGCTTTGCCTATGATGGGGCCGCTGTTTATGACGCCGATACGAACGTATGCCTTCGTGTTTACGGGGACTATCCGGACGAAAAGGCACAGACACAGGCCGCGATCTATGCTGCGGAGCACGATAGAGATGCAGAGCTCCCGGCGTTTTTGGATGAACACCTCATTGAAGCGATACTGTTGGACGACGGCGGGCGCAAGCACACGCGGCAGGAGATTTTTGCGTTTTTTCAGACCAATAGGGATATTGCGACACGCACGGAATTTCTGAAAAACAGCTACAACGATATATGGGTGGAAGTCCTGGCCGGTGTGGACAAGATTCGGGTGGGCTACCACGCCCAGCAGGACGGGCTCCTGATGTGGGAGGGCAGCTACCTCTCCCGTGCATCGGAGTCCGTTTTTTCATGGGGCGTGGTTACGGAAATGACCGAGGGCCTTATTGAGCGGGGCGAGTACAAGATCAAGCTGGGCTTGCAGAACGCACCGGTAATGGCGGATCAGCTTTCCTTCTTCGACATGGGCGGCGGTGCAGCGGTCTACGAGGTGCCGGAACCGCAGCGGACAGGCGACTTGTTCCCTACCCGCCCGGTGCCGCAGGCGGTCATCGATCAGGCACTGTATACGGCGGGCAACAGCCGCGGCAGCGCGGAACGGATCACGGTGTTCTATATGCGCCAGCGTCCGGAAGCGGAATGTGTTGCATTTTTGCGCCGTGAGTTCGGCACGGAGAATGGGCGCGGTATTGAATATGAAGATCAAAAATACGCCGTGTGGTTTATGGAGGGCGGTATCCATCTGGCGCAGGGCGACAGCATCCGTACCGGCTACAGCCGCACCACGGTGACGTGGGAGCAGGCGTCGGCACGGATACTGGAGCTGCTGGAAGCGGGAACATACCTTTCGACGTCAGAGTTGGAGCAGGCACAGGACAAGGTGCTGCTTGAGATGGGCGACGCTCTGCTGATGACCGCCCGCGATCTGACCGAGGAGGGCCGCGCGCAGGGGCTGTTCCCTCAGACGCTGGCCATCCACGACCAGCGCAAGGGCTATCCGGAGCTGGACGAGGATATGGTGGCCTTTGCCAAGGGCGAGGGCGGCCTTGCGGCGCTGGCCGAGGAATACCACGCTTTTCTGAGCGCGTATGAACAGGATCACAGTATTATGCGTTTCCGATTGTCGGGGTATTGCACCCATCGGATTGAGACTGTGCTGGACGGCCTGAATTATCCGGAGCGCCACTTTGCCGCACAGCCGGATTTCCTGCGCCGGTGCAAAATGTTCATCACGCAGGACGAGACCGACCGTTTCTTTCTGGCAGATGCCACAGAAAGCCGCTTGGGTGTGTACGCATTCTTCTGTCATCCCCACACGAAGGAGGAACAGCAGAAATTCATCAAAAGCCGTTTTGGCGAGTACAGCGGCGGCGGGCGCGATGGATATGACCATACGAAAACCTATAAGGGACTGACCTATCAGCGGGAATATGCCGGTAAGCGGTACGGTGAGGTCACGCTGACCATCCCCAATGTGGTCAAGGAGTATGAAAGACTTATCGCGCAGAAGCGCTTCCCCGGTGAGGACGCCATTGCCGCAATCCCACAGTATGAGCGGAAGCAGTTGGCGCGGTCGATATATTTCGGCTTTTCGGATGCACCGGACGATGTGCCGCGGCCATACCCCAAGGGCGAGGACTACTATGACGCCGTTCTCGCTATCGAGACGCAGTTGGCGGACAAGGCGAAGGCGGCGGAAATGCTGGTGGCCCTAACTGCCTATCTGGATGGCATGGACGAGGGCGACCGGCACTATGATTCCGGCCAGCGGGCAAAAAAGCAGCTTTCCGAATACGTCAACGGTACGTTCAGCCTGTTCGACCACCGGCATGATTTGTCAGCGCTAGAGCAGGAAGCAGTGCCCACAATTCCCGCTGAGGAAGCCGCACCCATAGAAGAATCTGCATCTGCGGCAGAACCGGCACAGGAGCAGGAAGCCCCGCCACCAGAGGAGCCGACACAGGCGGTGATCCCGCCTGCGTTTACCATGCCGAGAAGAAAAGACCGGCTGGAAGCAGATGCCCCGTTGTCCACTGGCGGCGTCAACTATCACATCACCGACGATGCCCTGGGTGCAGCACCGCCCAGCCAGCGGTATGCCAACAACGTGGCGGCGATACGACTTTTGAAGCAGGTGGAGGCGGAGAATCGCCTCGCCACGGCGGAGGAGCAGGAGGTCTTGTCCTCGTATGTGGGCTGGGGCGGTTTGGCGGACTGCTTCGACCCCAAGCACAGCCGGTATGAGGAACTAAAGGGGCTGCTGTCCGAAACAGAGTACGCCGCGGCGCGGGAATCCACACTGACCGCCTTCTATACGCCGCCTGTGGTGATCCGCAGCATCTACGCCGCGCTGGGGCAGAT
>ENA-OUQK01001486-OUQK01001486.1-human-gut-metagenome-genome-assembly--contig:-NODE-1486-length-11648-cov-3.839213_pt1 | contig 11648 bp, 9 predicted proteins | sample MGYA00237954_ERZ548842 | MGnify/ENA primary metagenome ERZ548842 (study PRJEB26490, sample SAMN05194704) | human gut metagenome | biome: terrestrial biome; feature: human-associated habitat; material... | reverse complement strand
ACAGGTGGCAGGGGAGATCCGCGCCCGCTACGAGAAGGACGGCTACCTCTGCGATACCCATACGGCAGTGGCTTTCCATGTTGCCGCTCAGAAGAAACGGGACGGCGTGCCGATGGTGGTGCTTTCCACCGCCTCGCCCTTCAAGTTCCCGCGCAGCGTGCTGGAAGCTCTGGGCCACACTGCCCCGGAGAACGACTTTGAGGCCATGCAGGCGCTGGAAGAGGCTACCGGCCGCACCGCTCCCGCAAGTCTCGCCGTCCTGCGGCAGAAGGCCGAGCGGTTCAGCACCGTCATCGAACCGGCTCAGATCGCGGAGGTGGCACTGGGCTGTCAGGCTTGACGAAAACCAGAACAGGAGTAAATAAACTATGGCACTTTTTGTGCTTGGCGATACCCACCTTTCCCTGGGCGGCTCCAAGCCGATGGACGTTTTCCCCGGCTGGAACGGCTATGTGGAACGGCTGGAGGCCAACTGGCGCAAGCTCGTAAAGCCCGAGGATACTATTGTCCTTGCAGGCGACATCAGCTGGGCCATGCGTCTCACCGATACCCGCAGGGATTTCGAATTTCTGCAGCAGCTGCCCGGCCAGAAGCTCATCATGAAGGGCAATCACGACTATTGGTGGACCACCGCCAACAAGATGAACGCCTACCTGAAAGCCGAGGGCTTCGATACGCTCCACATCCTGCACAACAACTCTTACTCTGTGGAGGGCTACGCCATCTGCGGCACCCGGGGCTGGCTGTTCGATGTGGGGGAGCCTCACGACGAAAAGGTGATGAACCGGGAGATAGGCCGCTTGAAGATGAGCCTCGACGCCGCAGAACCCGGGCTGGAAAAGCTGGTGTTCCTGCATTACCCGCCGGTCTACACCGGCACCAGCGCCCCCGAGATCGTGGCGACGCTGAGAGCCTACGGCATCAGGACCTGTTACTATGGCCATCTGCACGGCAATGCCATCCGCTATGCGGTGCAGGGCGATGTGGACGGCATCCGCTATAAGCTCGTCAGCGCTGACGGGCTGCGGTTTTGCCCCTACCGCATCAATTAAAGGCAGCCCAAGGCAGGAATCCCTGTGAATAAGCTGTCAAAAAGAACAAAAAGTCAAAATTTGGTCTGGCAATTGTGTCCAAAGCGTGCTATAATAAGCTCTGACGCGATTGTTGCACCCAATTGAGCGCGCGCGTCCCCGCATTTCGCAAACAGCTAGGACGCGGTGCGCGGTTGCAGGGGCAGTTTTCCCGCTGCCCAACGCAATAGAATTTTTGAGTGGAGGATAAACAAAATGAAATTCATCAAGTGCGAAAAGCTCGAGAAGAGCATGGCAGAGCTGCAGTTCTCCATCGACGCTGAGGCTTTCAAGGCTGCAGTTGCCGATGTTTTCAAGAAGGAGGGCAAGAAGTACCCTGTGCAGGGCTTCCGCAAGGGCAAGGCTCCCAAGGCTCTGATCGAGAAGATGTACGGCGCAGACGTCTTTACCTATGACGCCATCAACGAGCTGTTCCCGGAGGCTTTCGAGGCTGCCGTTAAGGAAGCCGGCGTGGAGCCCGTGGGCCGTCCTGAGGTCACCGTGGATTCTGCCAGCGAGGCAGAGGGCGCTACCCTGACCGTTAAGGTCGCTGTGAAGCCCGAGGTCAAGGTTGGCAGCTACAACGGTCTGACCGTGGAAAAGAATGTCCATACTGTTACCGACGAGGCTGTGGACGCTGAGCTGAAGCGTGTGCAGGAGCGCAACGCCCGTGAGCTGACCCGTGAGGGCGCTGCTGAGAACGGCGATATCGTGGATATCGACTTCGAGGGCTTTGTGGACGGTGTTGCTTTCGAGGGCGGCAAGGCTGAGCACTACAGCCTGACCCTGGGCAGCGGCAGCTTCATCCCCGGCTTTGAGGATCAGGTCGTCGGCCACTCCGCTGGCGAAGAGTTTGACGTCAACGTCACGTTCCCCGAGGAGTATCAGGCTGCCGAGCTGGCTGGCAAGCCTGCTGTCTTCAAGATCAAGCTGCACGAGGTCAAGTACAAGGAGCTGCCCGCTCTGGATGACGAGCTGGCAAAGGACTGCTCCGAGTACGACACTCTGGACGAGTTCAAGGCTTCCATCCGCAAGAACAACCAGGAGCAGCTGGACAAGCAGGACGATCTGGCTGTCGAGAATGCTCTGGTCGATCAGGTCATCGAGAGCATGGAGGGCGAGATCCCTCAGGCTATGTACGATGTCCGCATGGACGAGATGGTCAACGACTTTGCTTTCCGTGTGGAGCAGCAGGGTCTGCGTCTGGAGGACTACCTGAAGTATATGGGTCAGTCCATGGAGCAGTTCCGTGCCGCTTTCATGCCGCAGGCTGAGAAGCAGGTCAAGATCGGTCTGGCTCTGGAGGCTGTTGCCGCTGCTGAGCACATCGAGGCTTCCGAGGACGAGATCAATGCCGAGATCAAGCGCATTGCTGATCAGTACAAGATGGAAGAGGACAAGGTTCGTGAGCTGGTCAACCTCGAGGATCTGAAGCAGGATCTGGCTCGCACCAAGGCCATCGACTTCATCAAGAGCCACGCTAACATCGTGGAGAAGCCCGCAGAGGCTGAGAAGGCTGCTGACGCTGAGTAATCAGTGCCGGGCCCTGTAAAGCGCCGCAGGCGTTTTATCAAAGGTTGTTAAAATTGACCGGTACGGCTGAACTTTACAAGGGAACCCGTATCGGTCAATTTTGCCAATAAACTTAAACCATTTTCAGGAGGCGAACTTTATGAGTTTTGTTCCTTACGTTGTCGAGCAGTCGGCGCACGGAGAGCGTTCCTACGATATTTTCTCTCGTCTGCTGAACGATCGCATCATCGTGCTGAGCGAGGATGTCAACGATACCACCGCAAGCCTTGTGGTGGCGCAGCTGCTGTATCTGGAAGGGCAGGACCCGGATAAGGACATCAGCCTGTATATCAACAGCCCCGGCGGCTCCATCAGTGCGGGCATGGCCATCCACGATACCATGCGGTATATCAAGTGCGATGTCTCCACCATCTGCATGGGCATGGCTGCCTCAATGGGCGCATTCCTGCTGGCCAGCGGCACCAAGGGCAAGCGCTTTGCGCTGCCCAACGCCGAGATCATGATCCACCAGCCGCTGATCGGCGGTCAGGGCGGCGGCCTTTCCGGCCAGACCACGGATATCAAGATCCATGCTGAGCACATGGTCTATATCCGCGATAAGATGAACCGGATGCTCAGCGAGTACACCGGCCAGCCGCTGGAAAAGATCCAGCAGGACACCGAGCGCGACAACTACCTTACCGCGCAGCAGGCAAAGGAATACGGCCTGATCGATGAGGTCATTGCCCACCGGTAAACCGCTATAATCTATCCAGGATAAGGAAAAACAGCTATGGCAAATAACAATTCCGGCAAAAACGAAAAGGATCTGGTTTGCAGCTTTTGCGGCAAGCATCAGGACGAAGTGGAGCGCATGATCATTGGCCCCGGGGTCAATATCTGCAGCGAGTGCATCGGCCTGTGCCACGATCTGCTCTCTGACAAGCCGGATCAGCCCAAAAGCGCCCGTCCGGGACGCGGAAGCGCAAGCCGCGCCCATGTCCAACCCGCTGCCGCAGATCTGGATATCAACATCATGACCCCGGCCGAGATCAAGGATGGTCTGGATCAGTATGTCATCGGTCAGGACGAGGCAAAGCGTGTGCTGTCCGTTTCGGTCTACAACCACTATAAGCGCATCCTCAGCGGCAAGGGCGGCGATGTGGAGCTGCAAAAGTCCAACGTGCTGCTGCTGGGCCCCTCCGGCGTGGGCAAGACCCTGTTGGCACAGACACTGGCCAAGATGCTGGGCGTGCCCTTCGCAATTGCGGATGCCACCACCCTTACCGAGGCCGGTTATGTGGGCGAGGACGTGGAGAACATTCTGCTCAAACTGATCCAGGCGGCAGATTTTGACGTGCAGAAGGCACAGATCGGCATCATCTACATTGATGAGATCGATAAGATCACTCGCAAGAGCGAAAACCCCTCCATCACCCGCGATGTGGGCGGCGAGGGCGTGCAGCAGGCACTGCTGAAGATCTTGGAGGGTACTGTCAGCAACGTGCCGCCGCAGGGCGGCCGCAAGCACCCGCAGCAGGAGTTCATCCAGATCGACACCACCAACATCCTGTTCATCTGCGGCGGTGCCTTTGATGGTCTGGATAAGTATATCCTGCGCCGCACCGATAAGTCCGCGCTGGGCTTCGGCAGTGCGCTGAAGGATAACTCCACCGAGGCCGAGCGCGCCTTGCTGCGCAAGGTAGAGCCCCACGATCTGGTCAAGTTCGGCCTGATCCCGGAGCTGATCGGCCGTCTGCCGGTCATCACTGTGCTGGATGATCTGGACGAGGATGCACTGGTACGCGTGCTCAAGGAGCCCCGCAACAGTCTGGTCAAGCAGTACAAGGAGCTGCTGGGCATGGATAACGTGGAGCTTACCTTCACGGACGAAGCCCTGCACGCCATTGCCCGCAAGACCATCGAGCGCAAGACCGGTGCCCGCGGTCTGCGCAGCGTGATGGAAAGCATTCTGCTGCCCATCATGTACGAGGTGCCCAGCGATGCCACCATCATCCGCGTGACCGTGGACGAGGACACTGTGGAGGGCGGCGAAGCACATCTGGAATACGGCGCTGTGCGCAAACGCTATAAAAATCAGGCCGCTCTCAGCTGACGGCATTGCCGCACAGCAGGGGAGCGCACCCGCCTGAAAGCCCTGTTTCGAAAGCTTTTTGCTTTTGGCAGGGCTTTTTGCTTTCAAATTCTTGTTTCTGACAGGAAAATGTACTATAATAGCAAAGTGTGGATCGTGCGGCGTGTGTTCTCTGGCAGGGGCATACCGCAAAAGACGAGCCATAGAATTGGGTAATAGGAAGTACTATAAAGGAGTGTGTATTCAATGGCAAATTATCACGAGATGGATCGCGATGCGCTGACCGCTGAAAAGGCAGCGCTGGAAGAGGAATACAAGCAGTTTCAGGCAAAGGGTCTGAAGCTGAATATGGCACGCGGCAAGCCCGGCCCCCACCAGATGGATCTGGCAATGGACCTGCTGAAGATGACCGACTACACCACGGATGCAGGCACCGATGCCCGCAACTACGGCGAGCTGGAGGGTCTGAGCGAGGCCCGCGCCCTGTTTGCAGATGTGTTCGGCGTAAAGCCCAACGAGGTGTTCGTGGGCGGCAACTCCAGCCTGCAGCTGATGTATAACCTCATCAACATCGGTTATGTGTTCGGCTTCCCGGAGTCTCCTTGCCCCTGGTCTCAGGTGGAGAAGCGCAAGTTCCTCTGCCCGGTGCCCGGCTATGACCGTCACTTTGCCATCACCGAAGAGTTCGGCTTTGAGCTCATCAGCGTGCCCATGACCCCCAACGGCCCCGATATGGACGTTGTGGAAAAGCTGGTGGCAGAGGATGATACCATTAAAGGTATCTGGTGTGTGCCGCAGTACTCCAACCCCGATGGCTACACCTACAGCGATGAGACCATCGAGCGCTTTGCCAAGATGAAGACCGCAGCCCCGGATTTCAAGATCTTCTGGGACGAGGCTTACATCGTCCATCACCTGACCGAGGAGATCATCGAGACTCCTGTTCTGCTGAACGTGAGCAAGAAGTACGGCACGCAGGATCGCGTGTTCATGTTCACCTCCACCAGCAAGATCACCTTCCCGGGTGCCGGCGTTTCTGCCATTGCCTGCAGCGACAACAGCATGAAGTATATGTGCAAGCGCTTCTCGGTGATGATCATCAGCTACGATAAGATGAACCAGCTGCGCCACGTCCGCTTCCTGAAGAACAAGGAAGGCGTCCTGGCCCACATGGCCAAGCACCGCCGCCGCCTGATCCCCTGCTTCGATGCAGTGAAGACGGCCTTCTCCGAGGAGCTGACTCCCTGCGGCGATATCGCCCACTGGACCAACCCCAAGGGCGGTTACTTCATCAGCCTGTACGTGATGCCCGGCTGTGCCAAGCGTGTGGCAGCCCTGTGCAAGGAGTGCGGCCTGACCCTGACGGGTGCCGGTTCCGCTTACCCCTACCACAAAGACCCGGAAGATTCCCATCTGCGCATTGCGCCCACCTATCCCAGCCTGGACGAGGTGGAGACCGCTTCGGATCTGCTGTGCGTCTGCGTAAAGCTGGCCACGGTGGAAAAGCTGCTTGCGGATCAGGAAGCGTAAGCGTCCCCGTTGTTGAAAATCTCCCCGCGCGGCGGAACTCTGCCGCACGGCGGAGGTTTATTATATTTTGGAGGTTTCCCGATTTTTATGAAGACGAAAGGCAAAGCATGGCAGCTTGTTGTCACGGTGCTTCTGATCGCGGCGTTTGTCTACACGGCATTCTTTGGCGTTGCGGTCAAATATGGCGATGTGACCCGGACCTATATCAAGGGCGCGCAGGATATCCGCTTCGGCGTGGATATCAAGGGCGGCGTCAACGTGACGTTTGCACCCTCGGACGGCTACGATGCCACCGATGAGCAGCTGGACGCCGCGCAGCTTGTCATTGAGAACCGTCTGGTCGGTCTGAACGTGACCGACTACGAGCTGTATGTGGACTACGATTCCGACCGTCTGATCCTCGAATTTCCGTGGCAGTCCGGCGAGACGGATTTCGACCCCGAAGCTGCCATCGAAGAGATCGGCACCACCGCCTACCTGACCTTCCGGGAGGGGAGCAGTGCAGACGGGGAGCTGATCCTGGACGGCTCCATGGTCGAGAGCGCAGCAGCGCAGTACGGCCCGGTGAGCGGCAGCTCTTCGGAGTATTATGTGGCCCTCAAGTTCACCGATGCGGGTGCCAAAGCCTTTGGCGATGCCACCACCAAGCTGGCCGCCGATAAGGGCAGCATCAGCATCTGGCTGGACGACGAGAACGTGAGCACCGCCACCGTCAACACCGCCATTACCGATGGACAGGCCATCATCACCAGTTCGGCTTCTAATCCCTTTACGCAGGATGCCGTGGTCAAAATGGCACGCCAGATCAACTCCGGTGCGCTGCCCTTTGCCCTGAGCGTGGACAGCTACTCTACCGTGAGCCCCAGTCTGGGCGAAAACAGCCTTGGTGCCATGGTGCTGGCAGGTCTGATCGCTTTTGCCCTCATCGTGGTGTTCATGACGGTGCTGTACCGTCTGCCGGGCTTTCTGGCCTGCATCGCGCTGGCCGGTCAGGTGGCGGCTACGCTGGCCTTTGTGTCCGGCTACTTCCCGGTATTTGAAAGCTTTACCCTGACCCTGCCCGGCATCGCAGGTATCATTCTGGCCATCGGCATGGGCGTGGATGCCAACGTCATCACCGCCGAGCGCATCAAAGAGGAGCTGAAAAACGGCAAATCTCTGGACGGCGCCCTGAAGAGCGGCTTTGCCCGCGGTCTGACCCCCATCATTGACGGCAACGTGACTATCGTCATCGTGGCCATCGTGCTCATGGGTGCCTTCGGCCCCTCGGATGGTCTGTTTGCCAAGGCACTGCACTTTGTGTTCTTTGCCTTCGGCCCCTCTACTGCAGGCACCATCTACGCCTTCGGCTATACGCTGCTTACCGGCGTGCTGCTGAACTTCGTGTTCGGTGTGTTCGCTACCCGTGTGATGATCCGCGGTGCAGCCGCCATCAAGGCACTGCGCAACCCGTGGCTGTACGGTGCTGCAAAGCCCGTGCAGGAAAAGGCCGAAAAGAAGCCGGTGGATTTCGTGTCCCTGCGCAAAAAGTTCCTGACCATCTCCGCCTGCCTGATGGCAGCCATTCTGCTGTGCGCCGTGGTGTTCGGTGTGCATTTGGATACTGAGTTCACCGGCGGTGCCATGATCACCCTGTCCTACGAGGGCAGTTTTGATCAAGCCGCTGTGCAAAAGACCGCTGCTGCGGCGCTGGAAAACACCGGCCTGACCCTGCAGACCGGCGAGAACGTAGCCACCGGCGACCAGACCCTGAAGATCTCCATGCCCGGCACCGAGACCGTGACCACCGATCAGGTGGAGGCTCTGCTGGACTCTTTGAACGAGACTTACCCGGACAACAACTTCGCGCAGCTGTCCCTGAGCAACGTCAGCGCAGCCATGGGCACCAAGTTCCTGCAGAAGAGCTTGGTGGCTGTGCTGTTTGCACTGGTGCTCATTCTGCTGTATATCGCCCTGCGCTTCAAGAACATCGGCGGCCTGACCGGCGGCATGATGGCAGTGCTGGCGCTGGTCAACGACCTGATGGTGGTGTTCGGCACCTTTGTGCTGCTGCGCACCGCACTGGACGGCAACTTTATCGCCGCTATGCTCACCATCCTCGGCTACTCCATCAACGATACCGTTGTGGTGTACGACCGTATCCGCGAGAACCGCGCCCTGATGGGTAAAAAGGCTGGCTTTGAAGAGCTGGTCAACCAGTCGGTCAACCAGTCTGCCCGCCGCACCCTGATCACCACCATCACCACCGTGATGGCACTGGGCGTCATGTGCATCGTGGCAAAGCTCTACGGTCTGGACAGCATCTTTACCTTTGCGTTCCCGCTGATGATGGGTATGATCAGCGGTGTGTACACCTCTCTGTGTGTTTCCACCTCGGCATGGGTGCTGTGGAGCGAGCGCAGGAAAAAGAAAGACTAAGGCGGAGGAACAAACGATGAAGTGCCCTTATTGCGGTGCGGAGGAATCCAAGGTGATCGACTCCCGCCCGACTGAAGACAACGAGCGCATCCGCCGCCGCCGCGAGTGCCTGAACTGCCATATGCGCTTTACCACCTATGAGGTGGTGGAAACGGTGCCGCTGGTGGTCATTAAAAAGGATAACTCCCGCGAGCCCTTTGACCGGCAGAAGCTGCTCAATGCCATGCTGCGTGCCTGCGCCAAGCGTCCTGTCAGCTATGAAGCACTGGAGCACGCCGTCAGCAGCATCGAACAGTCTCTGTTCAGCTCCTACGACCGCGAGATCCCCAGTGTGCGCATCGGCGAGCTGACCATGCAGGAACTGAAAAAGATCGACGAGGTGGCCTATATCCGCTTTGCATCGGTCTACCGCCAGTTTGCGGATGTGGAAAGCTTTCTTGATGAACTGAAAAAACTTGTGGGAGACCGCAAGGAAAAACAGTAAAATACAACCCGGAGGGGCTGTTGCACAAAGTGATGTGCAGCAGCCCCTTTTTTGTGTGCTTATTTGAAACGAAATCTCCTTATAAGAAGAGAATGCAGACAGGAACGCAACAAAGCGCCACAAAAGCGTACACAAAGCATTGATATGCAAAATAATGTATAAAAATCCGATAATATACACTCCGGTAGGCATCGGAACAGCCCGGAAAGTGTGCGGAAGCTGTTGCACTTGGCTGATTTTGAAGAGAAGCGCAACACAACTGTAACGTTTTCGGAACTTTTGTTACGCTTGAGTTGCGGTAAAAGAGCGGAAAAATTTTAAAAAATCTGTATTTTTTCTGCAAATTAGCCTTTGAACCTCTTGACGTCTGTATGGTTTTGTGATACTCTTGTGACACAAGAGTTGCAGATGTGATACGACAGAGTTGCAAACGAGTTGCAGCATACAACATCACACTGTATAAGGCAGCAGACCGGAGGCAATCTTATGAAGCGTGCAATGAGTACCATGAAGAATATCGCAGCAGCTGCTATGACGCTGGCTGTGGTTTTTGGTTTTGCAGGCTTCAAGCCCGTCACCGCAAACGCAGCACAGGCTGCCGTGCCTGCTGCCGCTTCCGTGGAGGAAGAGAACTCCTACTTTGAGGAAGACGCTTACCAGCGCAGCTTCCTGACCCTGATCAATAACGAGCGCGCACAGGCTGGTCTGGCTCCCGTTGCTCTGGGCGACAGCAGCCACAATGCCGCTGCAATGAAGCGTGCCGAGGAGCTGGCAGTTTCTTACTCCTACGTTCGTCCCAACGGTCAGCGCGATTTCACCGTTCTGGCAGAGAACGGCATCAGCGATGTTTCTATCGGCGAGAACTACATGGCCGGCTGCTCCACCCCCGATTCCGCAATGGATCAGTGGATGGCTACCGATTTTACCCGCGAGCGCATCCTGAACGCCGATGCCACCACCGTGAGCGTTGGCCACTACGAGGGCGGCGTCTACAACAACTACTGGGTGCTGATCTTCTCTTACCCCGAAAATTCTCACACCGAGGACTACCGTCAGGAAGTTCTGAATCTGGTCAATGCTCAGCGCGCAAAGTACGGTCTGACCGCTCTGGAAATGGGCGATGATAATCTGACCGCCGCTGCACAGACCCGCGCCGAGGAGATCGCTGTTGTGAACTCCCACGTCCGCCCCGATGGCTCCAAGTGCTTTACCGTCCTGAAGGACTACGGCGTTACCGATACCCCCACCGGCGAGAATGCCGCATGGGGCAGCGTCTCTCCTGAAGAGGTCGTCAACGCATGGATGAACTCCGAAGGCCATCGCGCCAATATCCTGAACCCTGAGGCTCGCAAGATGAGTGTTGGCTACTACTACAACAGCAACAGCACCTGGGGTCATCAGTGGATTCAGATCTTTACCAAGTGATCAACTGCTTTCTTCTTATAAAAGACTGACGGAGCCGCAAGGCTTCGTCAGTCTTTTTATTTGCGCCCGTTTGTGTTATACTTATTCTGAGTTATTGTCAGGAGGATCTAACGTGGAGGATTACCGCACCGTCCGGGGCACGGCCACCGGCGAATATGAAGAGAAAAAAAGCCGCTTTATCGCACAGCTCTCCTTTGCCGACAGCGAGGAAGCCGCCGTTGCCTTTCTGGAGCAGGTGCGGGCGGCTAACCGCACCGCGCGGCACAACGTCTACGCTTACCGCCTGCGGGCGGGCAACCGAGAGCGCTATTCCGATGACGGCGAGCCGGCAAAGACTGCCGGTACGCCCGCGCTGGAGGTGCTGCAGCACAGCGGCCTGACCGACCTGATCGTGGTGGTCACCCGCTACTTTGGCGGGGTGCTGCTGGGCACCGGCGGCTTGGTGCGCGCTTACACCACCGCCACCGCCCGTGCGCTGGAAAACGCGGAGGTCGTCACAGTGCGCAGTGTGGTGGAGCTGCAGGTAACGGTGGATTACGCCCTTTACGAACGTGCGTCCCTGCTCATTGATGCCGCCGGGGCAAAACAGGCACAGCCGGAGTTTGCAGACCGTGTCACCCTGCGCTGGCAGATGCCGGAGCACACCGAAGCGCCGTTGCTGGAGCAGCTGCGAGAACTGACCCGGGGCAGTGCTCAGGTAACGGTGTCTGACCCGTTCTACGCACCATTTTAAAAAACAAAGTCTTTTTTGCAAACCGACACCGAACTTCCCACTTCGACACGGCCGATGTGCTACAATTGCTGCAGCGCAGCAATTGGGATCGGCTGCGTGCAGAGGGGAGGGGAGAAGCCCGAAAAACAAAAGGAGAATCTGTATGGATGTGCGCCGGAGAACCGAAGAGATCGAGCACCTCACCTTTGCGCCTTGGGCGACCTTCAGTGATGCAAGCCGCGGCAGAGCTGTGCCGGAGCCGCAGGATCCGCTGCGCCCGGTGTTCCAGCGGGATCGCGACCGGGTGCTGCACTGCAAGGCCTTCCGGCGTCTCAAGCAGAAAACGCAGGTGTTTCTCTCGCCGGAGGGTGACCTGTACCGCACCCGGCTGACCCATACGCT
>ENA-OUQK01001483-OUQK01001483.1-human-gut-metagenome-genome-assembly--contig:-NODE-1483-length-11677-cov-4.346498_pt1 | contig 11677 bp, 9 predicted proteins | sample MGYA00237954_ERZ548842 | MGnify/ENA primary metagenome ERZ548842 (study PRJEB26490, sample SAMN05194704) | human gut metagenome | biome: terrestrial biome; feature: human-associated habitat; material... | reverse complement strand
ATTGCTTTTCGTACGAACAAAAATAAGCTACAATGAGCATATGAAAAGAAAAACGGATAAACAGGAGCAAAAAAGTATGGAACTTCGGGTGTTGAAATACTTTCTGATGGCAGCGCGTGAAGAGAATATTACAAGAACAGCAAAGCTTCTTCATATTACACAGCCGACACTGTCAAGACAGCTGATGCGTCCTGATCTGGCGCAAAAACGAAGCACTGTCAGAGACCGTAAAAAAATTCCTGGATGTATTCTCCGAAAAAAGAACATGATTTAAAAATCACAAAAAACTACGCAGCCCCGTAGGAAAAATATAATAGGATGCAGGTGACTTTGAACGAAGTGAACGGAACCAGCATCCTATTATATTTTTCCTACGGGGCTACATAGCTTTTAAGGCACACAATTTTTGAATCTAAACAATACTCATAAACCACTCCACCGTAGCCGGATCGTGATGTGAGAAGAACAGACTCTCTCCGCCATCCAGAGCTTCCAGTGTCTTCATATCTTCCTCAGAAAGTGTAAAATCAAATACATTAAAGTTCTCTTCCATACGTTCTTTATGAACGGACTTTGGAATTACAACAACGCCACTCTGGATCAGGAAGCGAAGAGCAACCTGTGCAGGTGTCTTTTGTTTTACCACGAATTTTGCAACGGATCTGAACCATCTTCTGAAGGGAAGAAAGGTCATTCCGCTGACGGATCCGGAGGCGGATGTGACGTATCATCTGATCTGCCGGAAAGAGAAGGAAGAACTTGTGAAGAATTATAAATAGACAGAGCGGAGACTGGTGAGAATGTGTTATACTGGTCGGGAATGAAAATAAATAAAAATACACAAGAGATACATGGGAGAAAGATATGAGTGAGAAATCAATGAGCAAAGATACAAGAAAGAATGTGATACTGCTGCATATTGCGGTTATGTGTTTTAGCTGCTCCGGCGTGATCGGTCAGTATGTACAGGTTCCGGCGGTACAGGTGGCAATGGGAAGAGTCATCTGTTCGTCGTTACTTTTACTGGCAATATCGCTGGTGTGTAAAGACAAGCTGACACTGGATTCGAAGAAAGATTACGGACTTATGATTTTGACAGGTGTTGTGATGGCAATCCACTGGTCTAGTTTCTTTCAATCGATCCAGACATCGTCCGTGGCAATCGGGACCATTACATTTTCAACTTTCCCACTGTTTCTGACATTTCTGGAACCTTTATTATTCCATGAGAAGATACGCGGTAAGAATATTTTGAATGCTTTGATCCTTTTGATGGGAGTATTGATCACGATTCCGGAATTTTCAGTGGAGAATAAAGTGACGAGTGGAATTCTCTGGGGAATGCTGGCAAGTTTTACTTATGCAGTAATGACGTTATCAAACCGGTATTTTTCCAGCAGATACAAAGGACGTACCATCTGTCTGTATGAACAGGGAACAGCAGCAATTGCATTGCTTCCGGCGTTGGTACTGGTGAAAGCAGAATGGCGTCCGGTGGATTTCGCAGGTGTTGCAACAATTGGTTTTTTATGTACGGCGATTGCCTATTCTTTATATGTAACGGCGCAGAAAGGTGTAAAAGCGCAGACTGCGGGAATCATTTCCGGTATGGAGACGGTATACGGGATCGTATTTGCACTGATCTTCTTAAGAGAAATCCCTACGGTCAGAGAACTGGTCGGAGGTGCAGTGATACTTGGAATCGCATTTTATTCGTCCTTGCATAGCGAAGATTAATCATAAGAAATTTTTAAGAATTGTATCGGGAAATATTTAAATCATGAACGATATAGTAAGCATGCAAAGAAAAAGAGGGGAGAGACGAAAGAAATGGAGGCAGAAAAAATATTAGTAGTAGATGATAACAAAGAAATCGTCTACTCCATCAGTGAACTGTTAAAGTATGAAGGGTATGAGACTTTGAAAGCATATGACGGTATGGAAGCACTGGATATTATGGAGCGGGAGAATGTAGACCTGATCCTTCTGGATGTGATGATGCCAAGACTCAACGGTCTGTCGGCACTGATGAAGCTGCGTGAGAAAAGCAGGATTCCGGTAATCATCCTGTCGGCCAAGACGGAAGAAAGTGATAAGGTGTCGGGACTTACGCTCGGAGCAGATGACTATATTGAGAAGCCGTATAATCCTGCGGAGCTGATCGCCAGAGTGAAAGCGCATTTACGCAGATACCGCGCATGGAGCGGTGGAGAAACGGAGAAAAAGAAAGATCCGGATCAGATCGTGAATGGCGGTCTGGTACTGGATAAGAAGCAGAGAGTCATCTTTGTTGAGGGAGAAGAAGTACATCTGACGGCAACGGAGTATAAGATCCTGGAGCTATTGATGGCGCATCCCGGGCAGGTATTTCCGGCAGAGCAGATCTATGAGAATGTATGGCAGGAAACAGCAGATTATACTGTAGAGAATACTGTAATGGTACATATCCGTCATATCAGGGAAAAAGTGGAGATTGATGCGAAGAAGCCAAGATATGTAAAGGTGGTGTGGGGAATTGGATACAAAATGGAAAAATATGGTAAAAGCAATTAAAAAGTTTATAAAAGAATATTATGATTGCGTATTTGGATTTCTGCTGTTTATAATTGGAAGCTTCCTGTTCTTTGTGGTGTTAGTGAACAGATATTATTTCAGTACATGGGGCGTATGGAGAATCTGCTTGATCGGCAATATCCTGGTGCAGCCGGGAATCTGCCTGCTCGTACGCAGGTATATGAAACTGAGATATCGGAACTGGAGTCAGAAAGGGAGTGCAGAGACCTATCTGCAGGATACAGAAGACAGTATCTATTATCAGACCTGGAAGGCGAAAGAAAAACAGTCGGAAAAAAGATTTCGGAATATACTGGCGGTAGAACTGTCGGCAGCAGCGGCATATCTTTTCTTTATCAGTTACAGCAGCGGATGGGGATGGAATTATGCAGCCGGATATATGATGGTAGCAACGGTGTTTATAGAATATATCTGCTGCCGGGAAGTGATCCAGAGATACTGGAGAAATGAGCTGGATCAGATCATGGAGCAGACGGAGAGCTTCTTTCAGAAGCGTCTGGAACAGGCGCTGGAGATTGAACGGAAGAGTCTGGAAAAGGTATCGAGAAGTGACCAGTTAAGAGTAGACTTGATCACAAATGTATCGCATGATCTAAAGACGCCGCTGACTTCCATCGTCGGATATCTGGAACTGATCAAAAAAGAAGAATTAAGTGATGTAGTGAGGGACTATGTAGACGTGATATCGACAAGAGCAGGAAAGCTTGGTGAGATGATCAACAGCCTGTTTTCGCTGGCAAAAGCGAGCAGTGGGAATGTAGAACTTCACAAAGAAACTTTTGAGCTTAATCGTCTGATGGAACAGATATTTGCAGATATGGATGACCGGATAAAAGAAAGCGGACTGAAATTTGTAACTCAGTTTACCGAAGAAGATACGGCAATTTATTCTGATAATTCTTATTTTTACAGGATCTGTCAGAATCTAATCGAAAATGCGCTGAAGTATTCGGCGAAAGGAACCAGGGTATTTGTCAAGACGTATAAAAAGGAAGCGGGAACAGATCAGAAAATGGTATTGGAGATTACGAATACATCCGGATATGAGATGGATTTTGAAAAAGAAGATATCATCGAACGGTTTTCAAGAGGCGACAAGGCAAGAACCAGTGAGGGTAACGGACTGGGACTTGCAATCGTAAGTACCTATGCGAAAGCACTGGGAGGAGAATTTGATATCAAGATTGACTGTGATCAGTTCAAAGCGATTGTTTCGATATAAGAAAATGTAATAAGAAAAAGAATCAGGATAGGTTCAGATAAGTTGAGAATGAAAAGGATGACATAAGTAGAGAGTCATCCTTTTTTTAATACCAAATATGCAAAAATATAAAGATAAATTAGGAAAAATCTGACGAAAATTCCGGATGAAGACATTCTAAAAAAGGATTTCGTTGACAAATAAATAAGTTTAAACTAACATTGGTTATAGGAAGGTAACTGAAGGGAGGAGAATTATGTTTCTGGAAATAAGAGGAATTAAAAAGTCATTCGGGACAGGCGACAGCCGTGTGAACGTGTTGAAAGGTCTGGATCTGGATATTGAAAAAGGAGAATTTTGTGTCTTGCTTGGACCATCCGGTTCGGGTAAATCAACACTTCTGAATATCATAGGGGGAATTGATGGTGCTGATGAGGGCAGTATCACGATTGAAGGCGAACGTCTGGAGGATATGACGGAGAAGAAACTTTCACTGTATAGAAGAAAGCATCTGGGATATATTTTTCAGATGTATAACCTGATACCGAATCTGACGGTACGGGAGAATATTGAAGTAGGGGCATATTTGAGTGATCATCCGTTAGATGTGGATGAATTGTTACATACGCTTGGTCTTTATGAACATCAGAAAAAACTGCCGAATCAGTTATCAGGAGGACAGCAGCAGAGAACTGCGATCGGACGTGCAATTGTCAAGAATCCGGATATCCTGTTGTGCGATGAGCCGACCGGTGCGCTGGATTATCATACGTCCAAGGAAATCCTGAAACTGATCGAGACGGTAAATCAGAGATATGGCAATACGATTATCATGGTTACACATAATGATGCGATCAAAGACATGGCCGACCGGGTAGTGAAGTTAAGAGACGGAATGATTCGGAAGAATTACAGAAATGAAGTAAAGATTCCGGCGATCAATCTGGAATGGTAAGGAGGACATAACAGATGAAAAGTCCTTTAAGAAAAAGATTGCCGAGAGAATTAAAAAGTGAATTTGGAAAGTATTTAGTTGTCTTTATCATGATGGCAATAACGATTGGTTTCGTATCAGGATTCCTGGTAGCTGATGGAAGTATGCTCCGGGCATATGATGACAGCTTTCAAAAATACAATATCGAAGACGGATATTTCCAGACGAAGAAGAAGCTGACTCCGGCGCAGAAAGAAGATATTGAAAAATCGGATGTAAAGGTATATGAGAATTTTTATATAGAGCAAAAGCTTACGAACGGAAGTACCATACGATTTTTCAAGAACCGGAAAGAGGTAGATAAGGTCTGCCTGATGAATGGGAAGATGCCGAAAAAGTCCGGTGAGATCGCTGTGGACCGTATGTATGCAGATAATAATGAGCTGAAAGTCGGGGATACGGTGAAAAGTCGAAAGAAGACATTCCGGATTACAGGTCTTGTGGCACTTTCCGATTACAGTGCATTATTTCAGAATAATAATGATACGATGTTTGATGCTGTAAAGTTCGGAGTGGCAATTGTTACAGACAAAGATTTTGAAGCATTGAATCAGGTAAAGGTACAGTATAATTATGCCTGGATCTATGATAAAAAACCTGCAACAGAGAAAAAAGAAAAGAAGATGGCCGAAGACCTGATGGAAGACATGGCAGATGTCGTGACGATAGAAAGTTTTGTACCACAATACCAGAATCAGTCGATCCATTTTACAGGGGATGATATGGGAAGCGACCGTGCGATGATCGTTATGCTGCTTTATATTGTAATGGCGATTCTTGCATTTGTATTCGGTATTACGATCAGCAATACGATCAGGAAAGAAGCGGGCGTGATCGGAACACTGCGTGCATCCGGGTATACAAGGCGCGAATTGATCTTACATTATATGGCACTTCCGGTTGTGATCACACTGATCGGGGCACTGGTCGGAAATATTCTCGGATATACAGTATTAAAGCAGGTATGTGCGGGGATGTACTATGGAAGTTACAGCCTTCCGACATATGTAACGGTCTGGAATGCAGAAGCATTCTGGATGACAACGGTTGTACCGGTTATTATCATGCTGGTGATCAACTATGGAATTTTACATTACAAATTAAGACTGTCGCCGCTTAAGTTCATAAGAAGAGATCTTTCTTCCAGAAAACAAAAAAGGGCAGTTCATTTAAGTACAAAACTCGGTATCTTCCGCAGATTCCGTCTGAGAGTTATTTTTCAGAATATCAGTAATTATTTGGTGCTGTTTGTAGGAATTATATTTGCAAATCTGCTGTTATTCTTCGGATTGCTGCTCCCGTCGGTACTGAACCATTATCAGGAAGAAATACAGGAAAATATGCTGGCAAAGTACCAGTATATGCTGGAGGTTCCGACGGATGCAATCAGTGGAAGTAAACTGGAAAGTTTACTATCGCTGATGCAGTATTCGAACGGCACGAAGACGGATAACAAGACAGCAGAAAAATTCAGTGCATACGCATTAAATACAATTCCGGGAGAGGCCAAGAGCGAAGAGGTAGTATTGTACGGAGTAGAACCGGACAGTAAGTATATTAAGGCAGATCTGGGAGATGGCGTATATATATCGACGGCATATGCAGATAAGTATCAAGTAGAACCGGGAGATAAGATTACATTAAAAGAAAAATACGAACGCAAACGCTACACATTCAAAGTAAAAGGAGTCTATGATTACAGCGGGGCAATCAGTGTATTTATGAGCCGTGACAAATTAAACGAGACATTTGATCTTGGAAGTGATTATTATACGGGATATTTTGCAAATACAAAGATTAAAGACATTGATGAGAAATACATAGGGTCTGTAGTTGATCTGGAAGCACTGACGAAGGTATCAAGACAGCTGGATGTATCCATGGGAAATATGATGGGACTGGTCAATGGATTTGCGATCATGATCTATATGATTGTCATTTATCTGTTGTCAAAGATCATTATCGAGAAAAATGCGCAGTCCATTTCCATGACGAAGATCCTTGGATATACCAACGGAGAGATCAGCAGGTTGTATATTATGTCAACCATGGTTGTGGTTGTAATAGAACTGCTATTAAGTCTTCCGATTGAAACGGTTGTTATGAACGTAATCTTCCGTGTAATGATGATGGAAAGTCTGACCGGATGGATCACACTGTGGATCGATCCAAAGATATATGTGGAAATGTTCCTGACAGGATTCATTACTTATGGTGTGGTAGCACTTCTTGAATACCGCAAGATTAAGAAAGTTCCGATGGATGAAGCATTGAAGAATGTGGAATGATCAAAAGAACGCATAGAAACGTATGACAGAAGTAATTGAATATAAAAAGAGGAGGAGAGAGAAGAGAAAAGTAGTTGCCCTAATGCTTTCTGGAATGATGATATCAGAGCTTCACTAGAATAAAAGAAAGGCAGAAAGGTGAAGTGAAGTTCATTATTGAGAAGAAAGGAACAAAATGATGAGAATCTAGGGGAAGACGAAGCTGCATTTATAGCGATGCACATCGTTTCGGCCGAACTTGGCAGCGGAAGTAATGTAGATGTTAATAAGATTACGAAATTGATTAATGCAGTTCTTCAGATTGTCAGAATCCATTTTAAGATAGAATTTAACGAGAAATCGATATCGTATGAACGGTTTCTAACTCATTTGAAATTTTTTGCGACCAGAGTATTTGATAATACCATTTATCAAGACAGCATGCAGGAAATATACAAAGTATTGATAGAAGAGAATGAATATGCTTATTCAGGAGTCAGAAAAATTGTGGAATATATTGAAAAACAGTATTCCTACAAATTGACAATAGATGAAAGATTATATTTATTAATACACATTAAAAGAATATTAGATGAACAATCAGAATAGATTGCAGGTTTGTTATTATTCAGTTAAGCAAGACCTGACTTAAAAGAAAGCAGCGGTCCCGGGAAGCGTATGCTCTTTTAAGTCGGGTCTTTGTTATATATATGAAAAAATAAAAAAGAAAATTGAGGTAAATGAAAATGGATTACGAAAGTATAGCAAAAAAAATCCTCCAAAGAGTCGGGGGAAAGGAAAATGTAATCAGCCTGGTACATTGTATGACGAGACTGCGTTTTACATTAAAAGATGAATCAATTGTAGACGATGAAGCAGTGAAAAAGACCAAAGGCGTTATGGGAATCATGAAAAAAGCCGGTCAGTATCAGATTATCATCGGTAATGATGTGGCAAATGTCTATGCAGAGCTTAATAAGCTTGGAAATTTTTCAAACGAAGTACCGAAAAAAGCACCACAGAATAAGGAAAAACAGAATGTATTTTCTATGCTGATGGATACAATCTCCGGTATCATGGCACCGGTTATTCCGGCGATCATCGGAGCTACAATGATCAAAGTACTTCTTACATTACTTCCAATGATCGGTGTTCTGAGTACAAAAGGTGATACTTATAATCTGTTAAGTGTTATGGGTGACGGCGCATTTTTCTTTATGCCGGTATTGATTGCGATATCTGCATCTAAAAAATTTGGAACGAATATGTATTATGCGGCAAGTATAGCGTTGATTATGTTGCATCCAAATTTTATTTCATTCATGAATAGTGCAAATGATGCAAAAGAAACTGTAAAATTTCTTAAATTTATTCCGGTAACATATGCATCTTATGCTTATTCTGTTATTCCGATTATTCTGGCAGTATGGTCGCTGAAATATGTCGAGCGTCTGGTAGATAAGATTACACCGGTAGTAACCAAGAACTTCTTAAAACCGATGTTGGTAGTGCTGATCGAAGCACCTATTGCATTGATTATTCTTGGACCTTTAGGTGCAATCTGTGGTAACGTATTATCAACAGTTGTTTATACAATTCATGATAAACTTGGATTTATTGCGATCGGTCTTGTGGCGGGTGTATATCCTTTCGTTGTTATGGCAGGTATGCATCATGCATTTACACCAATCAAACTGGGAATGATTGCTTCCACAGGATTTGAAAACTTTATCTGTATCGGAGAACTTTGCTCTAACATGGCACAGGGTGCTGCATCGCTTGCAGTAGCAGTAAAGAGTAAGAACAAAGATTTTAAACAGATTGCCGGATCTTCTGCATTTTCGGCATTATTTGCAGGAATTACAGAGCCAGCTCTGTATGGTGTAACATTACGTTTGAAACGTCCGATGTTAGGAGCATGTATCGGTGCTGCTGCGGGTGGATTATTTGGTGGATTTTTCCAGATGAAATGTTTTGGTATTGCGACACCTGCAATCGTAACAATCGTTCAGTATGTAGAAAAAGGGAAACCGCAGAGTCTGTTATTTGCAGCACTTACGATTCTCCTTACAATAGTGGTTGCATTCATTGCGACAATGATCATTGGATTTGAAGATGTAGTAGATGAAAATGATGATGAATTAGACATGCTGGAAACAGAAAGCAAAGAAGAAGTAAAAGTAATGGAGAATGCGATTGATATTGCAAGTCCGGCAGAAGGAAAAGCAATTTCACTGTCAGAAGTTGCAGATGCAACATTTGCACAGGAAATTCTTGGAAAAGGTGCGGCAATCGTTCCGGAAAAAGGAGTGATCTATGCACCATTTGATGGAAAAGTAGATGTGATGTTTGAAACGGGACATGCAGTAGGTCTTGTAGGAGAGAATGGGGTAGAACTTCTGGTACACATCGGAATCGATACTGTAAATCTGGAAGGAAAATATTTCTCACCGAAGAAAGCAGCAGGAGATGTTGTGAAAAAGGGTGATGTGTTGATCGAATTTGATATTGAAAAAATAAAAGAGGCTGGATATGATGTAACAACGCCGGTGATCGTTTCAAACACAGATCAGTATGCAATAGTTGAAAAAACAGCAACAGGAGAAGTAACAAAAGAAAGTAACCTTATCAAAGTTCAGTAAAGGAAAGGAATATGGATATGGAAGAAATGAAAGTGACAAGATTTCCAAAAGACTTTCTATGGGGAAGCGCTTCAGCGGCTTATCAGATTGAAGGTGGATGGAAAGAAGATGGAAAAGGTGTGACAAACTGGGATACATTTGTACGTATCCCAGGGAAAACATATAAAGCAACGACCGGTGATGTAGCGGTAGATCATTATCACCACTATAAAGAAGATATTGCATTAATGGCAGAGATGGGATTAAAAACATATCGGTTTTCTATCTCCTGGGCCCGTATTTATCCGGAAGGAAGAGGTACGGTCAATGAAAAAGGACTTGCATTTTATCAGGATATTATTGATGAATGCTTGAAATATGGAATTGAGCCGATGGTGACAATTTTCCACTGGGATCTTCCGCAGGCACTGGTGGATCTGTATGGTGGATGGGAAAGCCCGGAGATCATTCAGGATTATGTGACTTATGCAAAGACTCTCTTCGAAAACTTTGGCGATAAAGTGAAATACTGGATTACATTAAACGAACAGAATATATTTACTTCTCTTGGTTGGTTGACAGCACAGCATCCGCCTGGAAAATTTGATGACCAGAAGACTTTTTATCAGGTTAATCATTATGCTTTTATGGCACATGCCAGGGCTGTACTTGCTTATCGTGAAATGGGTGGAAAAGGAGAGATTGGTGCAAGCTTTGCGTATGTACCATCCTATGCGTTGGACTGTAAACCGGTAAATGCAATGGCAAAACGTGATTATGATGAATTGAAAAATTTCTGGTGGATGGATATATATGCATATGGGCGTTATCCAAAAGCTGCGATGGCTTATCTGAAGAAAAAAGGTTATGCTCCGGAAATTTTAGATGAAGATATGGAGATATTGAAAAAAGCTGCCGGAGAGATTACATTCATGGGTGTAAATTATTATCAGAGTTGTGTGTGTGAGTATAATCCAATGGATGGAGTTACGCCGTATGGTACGATGAATACAACAGGTGTAAAGGGATCTGCCCAAGAACTGGGAATGCAGGGAATATATAAGAATCCAGTAAATCCATATCTTATGACAACAGATTGGGATTGGACGATAGATCCGATGGGGCTTCGCTTTTGCTGCCGTGAAATTACAAGCCGTTATGGTCTGCCAATTGTGATTTCTGAAAATGGATTGGGAGCATTTGATAAAAAGACAGAAGATGATCAGATTCATGATGAATATAGAATCCATTATCTGGAAGAACATTTGAAAGAACTGGGAAAAGCAATTGAAGAAGGCTGTGAAGTTCTGGCATACTGTACATGGTCATTCACAGATCTTTTAAGCTGGTTAAATGGTTATCAGAAACGTTATGGTTTCGTATATGTAGACCGTGAAGAGGAAGAAGGCGGTACATTAAACCGCTATAAAAAAGATAGCTTTTACTGGTATCAGGGTGTTATCAAATCTGATGGGGAGAATTTGTATAAATAGGTATAAATGAAAAAGATTATTGTGATACAGAAATGAAATTCCGGCACAATAATCTTTTTTGTTTACAAATTCAGGAATATACGACCATGCATGCGCTGGTCATGGAATACATCGAAGGACCTGCAATTGATGACAAAGAAAAAATTCTTGCAGACGGCTATGATATGGTAGAAATTGACGTTATGGAAGTGAAGATGGATTTGATGGAAGTCATGAAGGAGAATAAAACCAGCATGCCGCAGGGGCTTACGATGCTGGAAAGACATGTGGTAATAGGACTCTAGGTGATAGCTGCTTCTGATCAGCTCAAGCATTATCTGCACGACCGATATGAAGGCAGAGATATGGGAATGTCGGGGGGTGGTACGTTTGGGTATTTGTTTGCATTTACGATTGTGTTGTATCTGCTGATTAAGCATATCTTTCATTCTAACCTTCTGGTTACATACAAAGGTTCGATCGGTGACAGCCGTCATGATGCATTAAATAGAAAATCATGTGTAAAGAATAAATACAACAACTGTCTT
>ENA-OUQK01001462-OUQK01001462.1-human-gut-metagenome-genome-assembly--contig:-NODE-1462-length-11763-cov-4.161257_pt1 | contig 11763 bp, 9 predicted proteins | sample MGYA00237954_ERZ548842 | MGnify/ENA primary metagenome ERZ548842 (study PRJEB26490, sample SAMN05194704) | human gut metagenome | biome: terrestrial biome; feature: human-associated habitat; material... | reverse complement strand
AAAAGTAAAGGAATTCTAGCGATAATACAAGGAATTATGGAAATTATTCTTTAATTCGGGGAAGGGTAAATGCGAATTACATTATTTTCCTATCTTTGCACTGAACAAATGCCAAACTAAATGAAACGCCAAAGGATTATTTTTCTCATACTGACAGCCTGTTTTACATTCAGCCTCAGCGCACAAAATATAGACATCAATACGTTGAAAACCATCAACCGATGGGATGTACACGGACTGAGCCGCGGATTGTCCGCTAGCGGAGTGATTCTACCCGTAGGAATACCTACAGCCATGGGACTCTATGCATTGATAAAAAAAGACCAGCCGATGCTGAAAGATGCCATTTACATAGGAACCAGTGTGATTGAAGCAGTGGGGATTACATACGCCGCCAAACATATAATAGGTCGTGACCGGCCTTTTGTAAAGTATCCGGATAAGATTCATGCATACGGAGCACCGGATGCCGATAGTCCGTCATTCCCTTCAGGACACACTGCGGCAGCTTTTTCTTTAGCCACCTCACTCTCCATCACTTATCCTAAGTGGTATGTTATCGCCCCTTCAGCCGTATGGGCTTGCGGAGTAGGGTTTGCCCGGATGAACCAAGGGGTGCACTATCCCAGTGATGTAGTGGCAGGAGCCGCTATCGGAGTAGGATGTGCTTTCGTGAACGTGTATGTGAACCGATGGCTGAATAAGGTGCTGTTCGGGAGACAGATAAAGTGATGGTTGGAAAATTATTCCACACCTAAAAGAAGACACAACAGAAGTTTTTCAGACAACTGCAGGAGTGCAACTATGCGCCCCTGCAGTTAATATAAAGTCTTGACTATCGCTTTTTCAACAGCAGCCCCTCAAAGTCCGGTTGCTCCAACAGTTCCAGCGCTTTCCTGATACTTTCATTCGCGTCATTAATGGCGTGATAATATTCATTCATATCCCATAAATCACGGGCTATCAATGCTTTCATCTGCAACCTCAGCAGAGGCAGGGCCTTTTGATACTCTTCTTCATTATATTCCACTCCCATCTCCTTGCCGGTAGCAACCAGTTGTGCCAACATATCCGGAGTCACTTCAAAACGTTTGTAGAACTCATTGAAAGTCTTGTATTTGCCCAGCCACTCTTTACGATGGGCATCAATAAAATGGAAATGAGCTTTCATCAATGCTCCTTTATCACGCAACTGACGATGGTATTTAGTATAGAGAGTCGTATCAATCGGCACAAAATAATCGGGCATGATCCCTCCGCCACCATATACCGTACGGGCCAACCTATGAGTCTTGAACTTCAGTGAATCCGGAAAGTGGATGCTGTCTTCACTCATCATTTCTCCTTTATTATAACGGTCTATCAGGTCTTCATTATACTTTTCAATGCTCTCGTAAGGTTTCTGGATACAACGTCCGGCAGGCGTATAATAGCGGGCCACCGTCAGACGGATCATCGAACCGTCCGGCAAATCAATGGGACGCTGCACCAAGCCTTTACCAAAACTGCGCCGGCCCACAACAACTCCTCTGTCCCAATCCTGAACAGCTCCGGTCACAATCTCACTGGCAGAAGCCGAAAATTCATCAACCAATACCATCAGACGACCGTTCTGAAACTCGCCCGTACCTTTGGCAAAAAACTCGCTACGAGGATTACGACGGCCCTCCGTATAGACAATCAGTTCCTTTTTACCCAAAAATTCATTGGCAATATCGATAGCAGCATTCAAATACCCCCCGCCATTGCCCTGCAAATCAAGAATCAAGTCTTTCATTCCTTTCTTCTGCAACCCGGTCAGCGCTTTCTTGAACTCCTCATGGGTAGTGGCGGCAAAACGGTTGATACGAATATAACCGATCTTATCTTTAATCATATAGGAAGCATCCAGGCTGTAAACAGGTATTTTATCCCTTTTCACCGTAAAGGGGAGCAGTTCCTTCACCCCTCGGCGAAGTATTTTCAGATTCACTTTTGAATCTTTAGGACCACGGAGACGACGCATAATATCCTCGGTACTCATCTTTACACCGGCTATCAGCGTATCTTCCACCATGACGATACGATCACCGGCCAGAATACCGACTTTTTCGGACGGTCCGCCCGATACAGGCTGTATCACCAGCAAAGTGTCCTCCGCCATATTAAACTGTATACCGATACCTTCGAAGTTTCCCTGCAACGGCTCGTTCATTCTCTTCACTTCCTCCGGATCAGAATAGGTAGAATGAGGATCAAGCTGCTCCAGCATTTTTACGATAGCTTCTTCCACCAGCTTTCCCTCATTGACTTCGTCTACATAAAGATTGGCAATGGCAAATTCCGCCAGTTGCAACTTACGTGCCGGAGAATTCAGAAATTTACTCTCCTGAGCCTGTGCGGCTACGATAGAAAAAAAGCAGGCAATCAAGCCTGCAAAATACATAGTATATTTCATGGTCAGTCTATTTTCATTCCTTCAGGCAAGAATGGCGTCACATCTTTGCCAAACTGCAACAATTCTCTTACAATCGTAGAGCTGATAGAGGTTAGTTCCGGCTCCGTAAACAACAGAATCGTTTCTATTCCGGCCAGTTTCCGGTTGATATCGGCTATAGTTTCCTCATATTCAAAATCGTGTACGGTACGGATACCACGAACAATGAACTGCGCCTCCTTAGCTCGGGCAAAGTCAATGGTCAGACAATCATAAGCATCGACCTTTACCCGGGGATCATCCGCAAAAAGTTTCTCGATCATCTCCACTCGTTTCTCTGTAGGAAACCAAGTTTTCTTATTCTCATTGATACCGATGCCGATCACCACTTCGTCCATAAAAGTCAACGCTCTCTTCACGACCGAATAATGACCGATGGTAAAAGGATCAAAGGTTCCCGGAAATATCGCTCTTCTCATATTTTTTAGTGATTCACTCACGCAATATCTTCTTCTACAACAAGGTTATCTATAATAAAATTCTGACGTTCCATCGTGTTCTTACCCATGTAGAACTCCAGTAATTCCTTTACCAGATCAGTCTTGCGGAGGGAAACTTGCTCCAAACGCATATCTTTGCCGATAAAGTGCTTGAATTCATCGGGTGAAATCTCTCCCAAACCTTTGAACCGTGTGATTTCGGGATTGGGGCTTAACCGTTCGATTGCGGCAACCCGTTCTTCTTCCGAATAACAATATACCGTTTCATAAACTCCTTTCTTGCGGTTACGGACACGGAACAAAGGAGTCTGAAGGATATATACATGACCTTTCTTTATCAAATCGGGGAAGAATTGCAGGAAGAAGGTAATCAGCAACAAACGGATGTGCATACCGTCCACATCGGCATCTGTTGCCACAATCACTTTGTTATATCGTAATCCTTCCATACCGTCCTCTATGTTCAGAGCAGCCTGAAGCAAGTTAAACTCTTCATTCTCATATACAATCTTCTTGGTCAGCCCGTAAGAATTCAACGGCTTACCACGCAAACTGAATACTGCCTGAGTATTTACATCACGGCTCTTGGTGATAGAACCGCTCGCCGAGTCACCCTCGGTAATGAAAATGCAGCTTTCCTCCTTCTTGTCTCCTTTGGCATCATTCAGGTGAAAACGGCAGTCACGCAACTTACGGTTATGAAGATTTGCCTTTTTGGCACGTTCACGTGCCAGTTTGGTCACTCCGGCTATAGCCTTACGCTCTTTCTCCGATTCTTGAATCTTCTGCAACATCACATCGGCCACATCCGTATGTTTGTGCAGATAGTTATCGACCTCAGTCTTTACAAAATCACCTACAAACTTATTAACGGTAGGACCACCGGGAGCCATATTGGTAGAGCCCAGCTTGATTTTAGTCTGACTTTCGAACAACGGTTCCTCCACATTAACGGCAATGGCAGCTACCAATCCGTTACGGATATCGGCATAGTCCATATTCTTGTTGAAATATTCCTTGATGGTACGGGCTATATGCTCTTTGAAAGCACTTTGGTGCGTACCTCCCTGTGTGGTGTGCTGTCCGTTGACAAAAGAGTAATATTCCTCACCATACTGACCGGTATGCGTAAAAGCGATCTCGATATCTTCTCCTTTCAAGTGGATGATGGGATATAATCCCACAGCCGTCATGTTGTCGTTAAGCAAGTCCACCAACCCGTTACGGGACAGGATACGCTGACCGTTATAGATAATGGCCAGTCCTGTATTCAGATAGGTATAGTTGCGGAGCATGGTTTCCACGAACTCCGGACGGAAACTGTAGTTCTCAAACAACAGGTTATCCGGTTCAAAGAAAATATAGGTACCGTTCTCCTCTGTTGTATCTTGTGTGGTATCCGTCAACAAGTCTCCCTTGGCAAAGGTAGCGATACGCACCTTTCCATCACGATAGCTGCGCACCTCGAAACGTGAACTCAATGCGTTGACGGCTTTCACACCGACCCCATTCAGTCCGACGCTCTTCTTGAACGCCTTGCTGTCATATTTACCTCCCGTATTCAACACACTAACAGCTTCAATGAGTTTTCCCTGCGGAATACCCCGGCCATAATCACGCACGCTGACACGGAGATTTTCTTCAATAATAATCTCAATCTTTTTACCCGCCTGCATTTTAAATTCATCGATACTGTTATCGATAATTTCTTTCAAAAGAACGTAGATACCGTCCTCGGCATGTGATCCGTCACCCAACTTTCCAATATACATACCGGGACGGGTACGCACATGCTCCATGTCACTGAGGTGGCGGATATTATCGTCGGTATATTCTACGGCGGGATTGTTTATCAGTTCGTTGTTTTCTTCCATATTGACTTATCACATTTTTATATATCGTTGTTACAGAATACTCTTTTTATAAGCACGACGGCGTTTATGCTGCTCGGTCTTGAAATATTCCCACTGGGCCTGCACCTTTCCGTTCAGTTCCAGTTCCGGATTACTTTCGGCATACTCGAATCCCAGCTGCTGATATACGGGGATCAAGTCCGAGAATAACAAAGCATTGACACCTTTGTTCTGATACTCAGGTTTTACAGCAACCAGCAACAAATCCAACATAGGAGGATACTTATGCAGGAACAACACTTTCAACAGGTGATACCATCCCATAGGCAGCAAACGTCCCTTCGCTTTTTGTAACGCTTCGGACAGAGAAGGCATTGAAATCCCCACTGCCACCAGTTTATCTTCGGCATCGGTCACCAAGGTTACCATACGCAAATCTACAATAGGCAAATACATCTTTATATACTGGTTGATCTGTCCTTGCGACAAAGCCGAGAAACCATAAAGCGGAGCATAAGCCTCATTCATCAACTCGAATATAGCCTGTCCATATTCGGCCGCAATTTTCTTACCCGATGTATATTTCTTCACCCTCAGGTTAAACTTACGTTGAATCAAGTCACTGATACGCTTATGCTTATCAGGAATTGCATCCGGAATATAAATTTTATATTCCACCCAATCGGCATCCTTCTCGAATCCCAACTTCTCCATATGCTGTGGGTAATAAGGATAATTATAGATAGTCGCCATGGTGCTCAACTGGTCGAATCCTTCTACCAGCATACCCTCCGCATCAAAGTCGGTAAAGCCTAAAGGCCCCTGAATGGTATCCATACCTTTTGATTTACCCCATTGGGCTACTGCATCCAACAAGGCACGTGATATTTCGATATCATCCAGAAAATCGATCCATCCGAAACGGACTTCTTTTTTATTCCAAGTCTCGTTTGCGCGTTTATTTATAATCCCTGCAATACGTCCTACCACCTTGTTATCCTTATATGCCAGAAAATACTCCGCCTCACAAAACTCGAAAGCGGCATTCTTCTTCGGGCTGAACGTATTCAGCATATCATCGTACAAATCGGGTACGGAATAGGGATTCTCTTTGTATAACTCGTAGTTGAACCGTATAAACGTCTTTAGTTCTTTCTTTGAACTGACTTTTTTAATGGTAATAGCCATGCTGTATTTTTATAAAATTCGGGGTGTAAAGATAGAAGTTTTTTTGCAGAAAACTTATTCTTTTTATGGCTTTTTCACTGTTGGGCAATAAGATAGGCGGTATAAACGACATAACAGCCAACCATCAATGCGCCTTCAAGCCGGGTTATGGTACGTTTGCGGAAAAACCAGCCTACCAGCCACAACAACAGGGAGGAAGCAATCAGTACACTTAAATCGAGGTTATTTATATTCCCCATCGGAAGCGGTGACACCGTAGCGCTGCACCCCAGAACAAAGAATATATTGAACAGATTACTACCGATGACATTGCCGATAGCAATTCCCGGATTCTTCTTTAAAGCCGCCGTAACAGATGTGGCAAGCTCCGGCAAGGAAGTACCTCCGGCTACCAATGTCAGTCCGATTACCGATTCACTGACACCCCATGAACGGGCAAGCCCGCTTGCCCCGTCAACAAAAAGCTGTCCGCCGAATATGAGTCCGGCCAGCCCTCCTGCAATATACAACACCGATTTCCATACAGGCATTTCCTTTATCTTCTGCTCCTCTCCTGCCTCATCTGCCCCATTACGGGCGATGGCAAATGTATAACGCATAAATATAAGGAAGAAAGCCAGCAGAACAAACCCATCGGAACGGCTGATAACATTGACCGCTTCCCTGTCCAGCATCATGTCATTGGCACAGACAAAAAGTACCAATGAAGAAAGAATGACTAACGGAATCTCTTTACTCATCGTCCCCTCACCTACTTTTATAGGGAGTACCAAGGCAGTACAACCTATAATCATCAAAGCATTGAATATATTACTACCCACCACATTACCAATAGCCATTTCAGCACTGCCATTCAATGCAGAAAGCACACTGATAACCAATTCGGGAGCCGAAGTGCCGAAAGCTACAATGGTAAGCCCTATTACCAAATCAGAAATACGGAAACGTTTGGCAACCGCTGCAGAACCATCCGTCAAGCCATTCGCGCCAGCTAAAATGAGAGCCAGACCACCAATCAAAAGGAGTGTATTCAACATAACAAAAAGTACATTTACAGTTTTATACCGCAAATGTACTCTTTTTCCCTAAAATAACTATTCCTATTTGGTGCGTTTTACAGTATAGATTACTTTTCCTTTCTTATCAATCATGTGCATATCCAGTTCTTTCTTGTCTGCCGTAAAGATAGAAAAGCCCGGTTCGGGACTACAGAACAGAGTGCCTTCCACTGGTTTTACCTTACGGCTCAACGAACCAGCCGAATTTACCACATAGTCGATATCACTGCCCGGCACACGAAGGTGCTGGAAGTTATGAATGTGTCCGCATGCATAGATATCCACCTTATGTTTACGGAGGATAGGATCCAGACGCTTCTGCATATCGCTGCGTTCACTGTCGTCTTTCGACGTTTCAGCATAAATGGGATGATGTCCGATTACGACTACCCAATCTTCTTTGGCAACAGTCAGTACAGAATCTATCCATGCCAATTGCTGATCCATATCTTGTTTACAGGCATCCGGATAAGTTTCGCTCTCGTTACGGTATTTGTCAATCAGAGGAGCGGTATCTATCATCACAAAACGGATGGCAGTTCCTTTCTTCTCGAAGACTTTGGTATAATAACGACCAGGCATCGACCAGCGACGACTCACATTGGTATAATCCAACACAGCCTGCGTATTACCCCGGTATTCATGATTTCCCAAGATCGGAAACCAGTCTATCATCAACTCGGGATGACTGTAAATCAACTCGTAGTTGGTCATCCAGAGCGGATCGTTAACGCTGCGCACACCTTCAAAATGGTGCACGTCTCCGGCTGCAAATACACACTCGGGACCAATAACATCCGCCATTTCTCCCATCAGCTCGGCTATGGGCTTCTGGTCATAATAACCGTTACGTCCCAAATCGTTGGCCATATAAAAATTCAGTTGTTTCTCCAGTCCTTTCCAATCTTGCGGAGTCTGGGCACACACATTCAGGCAAATAGCCGTACCAATGACGGCAATCCATACCCATGTCAATACTTCTTTCATTCTTCTAATCATCATCAACGTTTTCATATACTTATTTTTAGAAACTTATTTTTAAACCTGCATTCATTCTCACGCCATAATATTCTGCCTGCATAGTACGATCCTTCGTCCCTTGGTAATAACGGAGCGGCTGGTTCAGCAGATTGTTCGCCTCAGCATAAAAGGTCATTTTCACCTTCTTGCCAAAGGTATAACTGGCGTTCACATCCATATAGTTCACAGCATCATAATATCTGTCATAAAATGTACTTGGGCCCATTTCATCGATAAAATCAGATGCAAAGTTATAGCTCAGGCGCACATTCAAGCCTCCTTTTTCAAAGTAAAGAGAGGCATTCGCCGTATGCTCGGGAGACCCCGGCAAACTCAACCCGCTCTCGTTCTCACGTCCTTCGAAGTTAAAGTCCTCCACGCGTGAGTGAGTATAAGTATAGGTTCCATAGAAACCCACATACTTCAAGGCCGGAGCAATGAAGCCGAAATCACGCTGATAAGAAAATTCCAATCCCCACAGATTAGCATTTCCTGCATTCTTGGGCTGAGTGAAACGGGTATATTCTGTTCCTTGGTATTCATAGTTGGTCAGTACCTGATCTACGATGAAATCGTCTATTTTCTTATAGAAGAAACCTGCGCTCACTAAACCTACACTCTTGAAATAATAATCGGCACTCAAATCAAAGTTATAAGAAATAGTCGGTTTCAAGTCAGAATTACCAATCTTTATTTCATTATCACCACGGTTGATATTCACACTGGGAACCAAAGCTGAATATTTGGGCCGGCTCAAGGTCTGCGTATAAGAACCGCGTATCTTGAAATCATCATTTACATCCCATTTCACCAAAATAGAAGGAAGGAAATTCACATAACTGTTGGTCATGCGGCCGGTCTTGGTGGTCTTATCTGTCTCATCATCATAGTTACGGCCGGTATAACGAAGGGAAGTATGTTCCATACGGAGTCCCGCCATCAGGTTTATATCGGAAGCGAATTTATGATCAAACCGCACATACCCGGAACTTACAGTTTCACGAGCCTCAAAGTTCTCAGCCAATTCGGCTTGTACCTGTTCTTTATCGAACTGGGAAGCATCATTTAAATTCAATCCACCCACATATTCTTTACTGGCAAATGTTCCTACCTGATATTTGTCGCTCGGCATAAACTTATCCGTACTCTGGTCTACCGTATTTTTCAGGCTGTTGGTCATGAAGGCATCCTCGTCTTTCGGAGTATATTCGTAGAAGTCTATTTCTTTCTCTTTTGTTTTACGTACTACCTTCGCACCGAACTTCAGTTTAGCTCCATTATTTAAACTGGCCTTGAAATTGGCCGAGAATTTCATATCTTCTTCTTTGATGTCCTCCTGTTGTTCCGTCAGTTCCTTCAAGCTGAACTTATCACTCAGTGTCAAAGTAGAACCTGTTCCAGGTGTTGCCAACGGCTGGCGTTCATCACTCAAGTCCATATCAAATTCCTGCTTTTTCAGTTGGAAGTCAAGATAACGTTCATTAGGGCGTTCTTCCGTAGCTTTTGCATAACTGGCATTCCAATCCATACCGATTGCCCCCCATAAGTGTTCTCCGCCCAAAGCGAAATCCATGGTACGCTGACGCTCCAGACGGGCATTGCGATTATCGGGAGTACCTGCTTTGGTCTGGATGCGGACTGTGCCTTTTCCGTTCTCATCCAAATCCTTGATATTGGTACGGTAACGGTTTTCCCAATCGTTACGGTTGTTGAAGATCCCTTTGAAAGTCAATTTATGGTTTTCATTGATATCAAAATCAAAAGCCGCCGAATAACTTTGACGTTCACGGGTGACAAAGTACTGGCGCATCTGATAATCGCTGACATATACTTTGCCATCTTCATTTTGTTCCCACATGAATTCAGTATCATAAGAACCGGAAGGAGCATTCTGATAAGAAGCGGAGAGCAGCATGCCCAGTCTGTCATTGAAGAAACGATCGCCGTAAGTGAAACCTAAGTTCAACTGGGCTTTCTCGCTAATCCAGTTGTAACCACTTCCCGCTGTAGCATTGATAGTGCGTTTATAAGGAGAATTTTTGGTTACCAGATTGATGGAACCACCGATAGCATCGCCGTCCATATCGGGTGTAACGACTTTGCTTACTTCGATGGTCTGAATCATATCGGCAGGAATCAAGTCCAACTGCACGTTACGGGTATCCCCTTCAGCAGATGGGACACGGTTGCCGTTAATGGTGACGGAGCTTAAATCGGCACTAGTGCCGCGGACCTGTCCGAAACGGGCCTCGCCTTGATCGTATTGCACATTGATGCCACTGATACGTTTCAATGCATCACCTATGTTTGAGTCGGGAAATTTCCCTACCTGGTCGGCAGATACAACATTAGTGATACCCAGATTATTCTTTTGTGTATTGATTGCTTTCTTCTGTCCTTGAAAAGCTCCCTTTACCTGCACTTCCTGCAGTTCCACCCCTTCATTCATCACTATATCTTTTTCTAAAGTCTTGCCTTCGGGGACGGTAACTTTCATTTCAATGGGGCTATAACCTACGTAGGTTACTTTAACTGTGTAAGTTCCGGGTTTCAGATTGGGTAGCGTATAAAAACCGTTCACATCACTGATTACTCCGGTTTTCAGATTTTCAACAAAGATGGAAGCACCCGGCAGAATTTGTTTTCCATTGTCTATCACACGTCCGCGGATAGCGCCTTGCCGGACAATGTTTTCATTTTCCTCGGCAAATGCATTTCCACAAACACCTGCCATCAGCAGCATAAGAGACACAGCTCTAACAACCTTTTTCATATACTTTTTTATGCGTTATAAATCTGCCGCAAAAGTAGATGGGTCAGGTTTCTTGAGAGTTACACTCTATTAAAGGTTTCGTGACAAAGGAGTTTCATTCCTGTTACAAGATATTCGGTGCAAGACGACGGATACAAAGTATGGACAAGGCTTACAAAACAGCAGAGTAAGATTTTTCTTGCGTTCTGCTACTACGTTCCGCTACAGCAGAACGTAGTAATAAAAGAATTAAGTAACTGTAAGAATTCCTTTAGCGACAAAGGTGACGAGCTATTCTGCCATCAATGATATGTATAGGCCGTTTCAGCTGGAAACTCTTCAATATTATTGTGCAGAAGAGTGAAATGTACGGTCCCCCTGTGCACTACTCCGGAAACAAAGTTTCCATTCTCCCAAATAGCGAACAGGTTTAAAATACCAAGTTGTAGCATTAGGCCGCATATCCTCTTTATCTGTTTTAGGGAATAAGACAACCTTACAACGCACTTCATTATCAAACGCCTCCTTAAAGATACAATCGCTTATAGTATAATCATATATCGGAAAGGCTTTCAGCCTTTGTAATACACTTTTTAATTGTTCGTTATCCAACAACTCCGGCTGAGCAAAAGGATCATCCGTTTTCATTTCGTGTAACATCATGGCTGCATCAGCATATCGTTGCTCCTTTACGGCAGTCATAAACTGGTTAGTGAGATCTAACACCTGTATCGTATCTTTCTGACTCAAAACCATAAGATGTTTTACGGTTGCCTGGGAATCCGTTTCTGTTTTTTTACCAGATTGATTGCACGAAACAATGAATGCTGCAATTAGACCTACTATCAACAAATTAATTTTTCTCATACGTTCTCAATATTATAAATAGAAAAAAAGAGTGCCCGAAAGCACTCTTTTTCTTCAAGTTTATTATAAATAGAGTTACTCACTCAGTTTATTTTACGGTCTTTGCTAC
>ENA-OUQK01001456-OUQK01001456.1-human-gut-metagenome-genome-assembly--contig:-NODE-1456-length-11794-cov-3.500639_pt1 | contig 11794 bp, 7 predicted proteins | sample MGYA00237954_ERZ548842 | MGnify/ENA primary metagenome ERZ548842 (study PRJEB26490, sample SAMN05194704) | human gut metagenome | biome: terrestrial biome; feature: human-associated habitat; material... | reverse complement strand
ATCTACACACTGCATATCGTCGGCAGCGTCAGATGTGTATAAGAGACAGCATTACATTTTATCATGATAAAGTGCTAAAATTCATGATACAATGATAAATAGAGATTAAAGACAAACGGAGGAATGAACAATGGGAATTTTGTCTAATATTGAACCAAAAGAAGTATTTCAGTACTTCGAAGAATTAAGTATGGTACCAAGAAGTACCTTCCACACAAAAAAGATCAGTGATTTTTGTGTAGAATTTGCGAAAGCACACAATCTGGAATATATCCAGGATGAAATGAACAACGTTATCATCAAAAAACCTGGTACTGCCGGATATGAAGACAGTGATCCGGTCATCATCCAGGGACATCTGGACATGGTTGCTACAAAGACAACCGACAGCGATCACGATTTTGAGAATGATCCGTTAGACCTTTTTGTAGATGGCGATCTGATTGGGGCAAAGAACACCACTCTCGGCGGTGACGACGGTATCGCAGTCGCTTATGCTATGGCAATTCTTGCCAGCACAGATATCCCGCATCCACCGATCGAGGCTGTATTTACAGTTGATGAAGAGATCGGTATGGGCGGTGCACATCACCTCGATACATCCGTATTAAAAGGAAAGATCTGCCTGAACATCGACTCTGAGATTGAAGGCGTTATGACAGTCGGATGTGCCGGCGGATACATTTATGATACTTTTATCCCGATCGAATGGAGTGAAGAAAGCGGAACCAAGATGACAATCTCCCTTTCCAATCTGCAGGGAGGACATTCCGGTGCCGAGATTCAGAAGCAGCTCGGAAATGCACATAAGATCATGGGACGTGTTCTGTATGCACTTGCAAAAGATTACGACTTTAACATCGTAAGTACAAACGGCGGAAATGCGGCAAACGTAATCGCACAGTACAATACGACTGAGATCATCGCAGATCCTGCACAGACTCAGGATATCATAGATGCTGTTGCCGGACTGGAACAGACTATCTACGCTGAATTTGCCGGACAGGAACCTACTTTATCTCTGAAAGCAGTTTCCGATGGCGAGACGACCTTAAAGGCCTTTGATGCAGATACTACTTCACATGTAATCGGATTCCTTTATGGAGCGATCGACGGTGTACAGTGCTATGACCGTGCATTCCCTACCGCTGTAGAATCTTCCCTGAACACAGGTATTGTTGAGACTACTGAAGACACTGTAAAGATTAAATTCCAGGTTCGAAGCTCTGTCGCTACCAAGTTAGATGATATGCAGAACAAACTGGATCTTGCAACGGATCTTGCAAGCGCATCCCGTGAGATTTCCGGTGAATATCCGGCATGGAGCTACAATGCAGATTCTGTGATCCGTCCTAAGGCAATCGAACTTTATAAAGAAATGTTCGGAAAAGAACCTACTGTTGAGACAACTCACGGCGGACTGGAATGTGGAATCTTATACGGCAAGAAGAATGATCTTGATATCATTTCTTTCGGTCCGGATCTTACAGGTGTGCATACATATAATGAACGTGTACATATCGCATCTACACAGCGTATGTGGAACTACCTGAAAGAACTTTTAAAAGCATGTAAATAAACATAAAAATGCAGAGACTTTTGAGGGATTACTTCAATCCTTTTAAAAGTCTCTGCGTTTTTGTTATGTTCTATTACTTCTTCTACTTCATTATATCTGACATTCTAAGAACCGGACGGAATTCTCACAATCAGCTTCTCCTCATCATTTTCTATTATTGTCAGCACCGGCACATGCTTTTTACGAAGCGCATGTACTACCGGATAAGTCGAAAAGACATTTCCATTCACACATACCGCCTCCGGTTTGTATTTCAGAATTTCTTTTACCTGTTCTTTTATCCGCTTCTTCCATTCCTGCTTTTCCATCAAAACTTCTCCATAGATTCCATCTGTCTCCATCTCCGGCGGCTCTGACAGCGGCATCTTATGTACCGTTACATTCTTCATTTCCGGAAGCATATGCAGAAGTTCTTTCACTTCTTCATCACATGTTCCGTAACAGACAATACACGGCGCTTCTACATACTCTTTGAGGCTGATTTCACACGCTTTTACCGCATCCTCCAGATTCTCTGTCGACATCAGAAAGCCGCCTTTATGACAGAATCCTGCTCCTGAAAGTCCGGTTGCTTTCTGTAATGCTTCTCCCTCCAGCCCAAGCCAGGCTTCTGGAAACGCACATTTATAATTCATGGAAAATTCTTTTTTCTGTGGCTGAATGCAATATCCTCCGCGATTTGACGGGAAAATCACAAATGCAATCTCCGTCTCTGACAGCCGTTTCTGGCATGGAACAAATTCCGGAAGAATCAGGATTCTTTCATCACATTTTCCCTCTTCTACTGCATCATCATGTGCCTCCAAAATCTCTTCTATCTTCCTGTCCGCCCTTTCATTTCCACGGAATCTCTCGAACTTGCTTTCCAGTATCATTCCAGCCATACTGACTGCATGAAAGAATGCATCATCATGATTTCCTTTTGCATCCCATGCCGGATTAAAACTTCCGATCAGCGAAGCCAGTTCATTCTTCTCACCGGTATTATCATTCTGATCGAGAGGCTGGACAAAGGATTCATCAAATTTTTCTGCCAGTTCTTCTCCAAGAATCTCCGTTCCTAACTCTTCCCACAAAAGTCCGAATGCCGCATATGGAATCCCGTTTTCCCTGACACGGCTGTCCTTCTGATGATGGTCATATGCTCCCCGTCCGATGTCAAATACAATACCGTCATACTCTTCCGGCACCTGATTTCCCCTTGTAATCTGAATTTCCGGGTTCAGATATAATAACAAGGCCGATGAAAATATATCATCTGCATGAAATTTTCCCCCGTGAGTAAATGCTTTTGCATCTTTCTGTCTGATCTTATTCAATAAATTTTCTTGATTCATAGTTTCTGTTCCTTCTTTGAAAAAGGCAGTTTTTCAACATGTAAGTTCTGAAAAACCACCTTTTTATCATTCTTTATTATATTATTTTGCCAGATATACGTCTGTATTCTCTGTGTCAGAAGCAGATACCTCTGCATGGTTATTTACATAAATACTGATCTGATTTCCCTGGACTTTTCTTCCTGTATCTTCCGCTGTAAATACATGTCCTCCGATAATCACCTTGGTTCCATATGGAATTACATTCGGATCAGTTGCGATTGTCTTTCCTTCTGCAACAGGTGTTCCCGATGCCGTAACTTTAGATGCTTTATCGCAACAGATCTCACAAGGACAATAATATGTAATCTGGAAATTTTCAAGTTTCTGTCCATACATGTCCTCTGTTGCATTGGCCTTTTCAATTCCGCCGCCTGTAAGAGAATAATCATCTTTCAGGATACGTGTTGCCCATACTGCATTTTTGGTATTGACTTTTCCTTCGATAATTCCGAGTTTCGTACTTGCAGCCTCTATCGTCCTGCCATCTCCTGCATACATGACCACATGATATACATACCCTTCTTTAGCATAGAAGATCAGATCTCCCGGCTGGGCATCTTCTACAGGAATCTTCGTTCCATACTGGCTTTGATCTTCTGCTACTCTTGGAAGGCTGTATCCATACTGTTTATAAATCTGCTGTACGAATCCAGAGCAGTCTGCACCGTCCGTCAGGCTTGTACCACCCCACACATATGGATTACCGATAAACTGTGACGCAAATTCCAGCATGGATTCCCGGATTTCTCCACTTGGCGATCCCTCTTTTACAGAAGTCAGTGTATAATATAATGCCTGATTTTCTTCTGGTTTTACCGTTTCTTTTGCTGTCTGATATTTATCCTCACCATTCGCTTCAATCTGCTTTTTTGTTTCATCACTGAAGTCCAGATACTTCTGTTCCACAAAGCCTCTGACATCTCCGGATTCTATATATACCCAATCCGAATCTTTATCTGCCAGAATATAGCACAACTGTCCCTGTGCCATTGTTCCTATTGTTCTGGCTGTAGTATTTTTTTCTTCTTTTATTTCCAATGCAGCAGAACCAATCTGATCATTTATAAGTGCTGTATCTTTAGCTGCCACTGTCTGGCCGGCTGTCACGCGCAGATACGTATATGCCTGATTGTCCTTTGCATCAACTGAAGCTTTTGCTGTTTTTGCAATTCCTTCAATTCCATTATATTCTGTTTCATCCTTTTTGGCTTTTTTCTGAGCCTTTTTCTGGTAAACAGTTAAAAGTTCTTGTGCCGCATCATCTGTATATACTTCTGAGGCCTTTACAAATCCCCTGACATCTCCGGATTCTACATAAAGCCATCCGTTTTCTTCTTCTTTCAAAATATAAAGCAAACCATCCTGTGGCAGCGTTCCCACAGTACGGACCTTTTCTTCCAACTGCTGGCTTACAAGAGCCGCATCCATGCCTTCCTGCTTCTGTTTTTTTTGCTTTTCCACTGCTTTTTGCAGATTCCTGACAGCTTTACTCTTTGCTTTTCTGACGGTTTTGTTTTTAATCTTCTTATCTTTCTTCACTGTCTTTATTTTTTTCTGCAATTTCTCAGCATCTTTCTTTGCATTCGCAACATCTGTCCCTGCTGTCTGTGTATTACTTCCGTCAATATTTTCCGGCACCGCTTCACGGATATTGATTTTTGTCTTTGCAAATGCATAGTTTCTTGCAACTGTAAAAAAGCGGAAATCTTCCTTGATCTGTGGCAGTTTTACAATCTTCTGCTTTGCAATAAGTTCTTTATTGCTTTTTGCACTCTTTGTCTCATCTTTTTTCTTAGTTGTATCTGTCGCCTGTTTATTATTTGCTGTCGTGTGTTTTCCTGCAGCATTCGATGTACCGGAAACATTCGAAGTACCTGACGTCTCTGACTTGCTCGGTGTATTCGGTGTATTCGGTGTATTTGGCGTATCCGGCGTATCTGGAGTGTCCGGCGTATCCGGTGTGCTCGGAGTGTCCGGTGTATCCGGTGTGCTCGGAGTGTCCGGTGTATCCGGTGTACCCGGTATATCCGGATTAGCCGGTATCTGCTCTACTCGTTCTCCTGTCACCGGATCTACTTTCTTTCCTGTCACGGTATCAATCAGATAGTTTGATTCTTCATCCAGCTTCACTTCACCTTTTTGAATCATATCCATGACTTTATCGGATACATCTGTAAGTGTATCTCTCCCATCTACGGATTTGGCCTGTAACTTTTCTGTCTGTACAGCATCTGACTGTGACATCGTGCTCTGTACATCTGCCAGAACAACCGACGGCGTACCTACGACAAGTCCAAATGCAAGCAACCCTGCAAGCGTTTTTGTTCCTAATCTTTTTGCGACTTTTACGTTTCTCAGTTTCAAAAATCTGGCTCCTTCCATATATATTTGCATTCATACATCTGTATGGTATAAACAAGATTCTTCCTTTTTTATTCTGGTATAGATTCGTATACACTGATTTTTATTATACGCCCTTCATTTTAAAAATTCCACCCTTGTTATTATCCTATTTCTATCAACTACTCAAATATTTTGCTCAATCTTTTCACTGTTGGACATTTTGTTCAAGCAACAATAAAATCCGCCTGGGTAAGCTTAAATCCTTTTCCCAGACGGATTTCCAGTTTTGTCTTATTTTCTTTCGTCGTTCCTTACATATCCAGAGGATATTTTGCAGTCAGCTCTGCAACCATTCCTTTGACTTTTTCAATGTTATCTTCACTCTGAAGTACGAGTGCGATACACTCTGCGATCATATCCATGTCGTCTTCTTTTAATCCTCTTGTTGTAACCGCCGGTGTTCCAAGTCTGACACCGCTTGTCACGAACGGTGATCTTGGATCGTTCGGTACCGTATTTTTGTTACATGTGATGTGTGCGGCATCCAGACGTTTTTCCAGTTCTTTGCCGGTCACATCTTCTCCTCTTAAATCAATCAGCATCAGGTGATTATCTGTTCCTCCGGATACAATCTTCACTCCACGGTCCATCAGTCCCTTACTGAGTGCCTGTGCATTTTTGATGATCTGTTTCTGATATTCTGCGAATTCAGGCTCCAGGGCTTCTTTGAAGCATACCGCTTTTCCTGCGATCACGTGTTCCAGTGGTCCTCCCTGGATTCCAGGGAATACAGCTTTATTAAAGTTGAATTTATCTGCTGCTTCCTGATTACAGAGGATCAGACCGCCTCTTGGTCCGCGCAGTGTCTTATGTGTTGTCGTTGTTGTGACATCTGCGTACGGGATCGGGCTTGGATGAAGTCCTGCTGCAACAAGTCCTGCGATATGGGCCATATCAACCATCAGGTATGCTCCTACTTCATCCGCGATCTCACGGAATTTTTTGAAATCAATGATTCTTGCATAAGCACTTGCTCCCGCAATGATCATCTTTGGTTTTTCTTTCACTGCGATCTCACGGACTTTATCATAATCGATCACGCCTTCGTCGTTCACTCCATATGATACGACGTTGAAATATTTACCGGAAATATTAACCGGAGAACCATGTGTCAGATGTCCGCCATGATCCAGGTTCATACCCATGACTTTGTCTCCAGGCTCCAGCATTGCAAAGAATACTGCCAGGTTTGCCTGTGCTCCGGAATGTGGCTGTACATTGGCATAATCACAGCCAAATAACTTCTTTGCTCTTTCTCTTGCAAGATCTTCCACTACATCCACACACTGACATCCACCATAGTAACGTTTGCCCGGATAGCCTTCTGCGTATTTATTTGTAAGCGGACTTCCCATTGCTGCCATGACTGCTTTGCTTACCCAGTTCTCCGATGCGATCAGCTCCAGATGCGAATTCTGTCTCTCCATCTCGGCCTGAATGGCGTCTGCAATTTCACTGTCTGCTTTTTTAATTTCATCAAATGCATACATATTTGAGTCCTCCTGGTTTGTTAAAAATTTGATTTATTTAATATGATATCACTTTACCACGGTGAATGCCAGTGTTTTTTGTAAAAAAAGAGGAAACCTCTGATGAAATTAATCATCAAAGGTCTCCTTTAATTTATCCATAAATCCTTTTTTCTTTTTGCCTTTATGTTCGTGCTCTTCCGCTTTTTCAGATTTCTCTGCTCCGAGGGAATTGCCGGTCAGCTCATCGAATTTACGCAGTGCTTCTTTTGCTTCGGCACTTAAGTGTTCCGGTGTCTGGACCACAAGTGTCACATAATGATCGCCGCGAACCTGTGCATTTCGAAGAGATGGAACTCCTTTACCTTTCAGACGTACTTTTGTATCTGTCTTAGTTCCCGGTTTTACCGTGTAGATCACTTCTCCATCTACCGTCTTGATACGGATATCCGCACCAAGTGCTGCCTGTGCAAATGTAATCGGTACCGTTGAGAAGATGTGCATATCCTGACGCTGGAAGATTGGATGTCTTGATACCACAACCTCCACCAGAAGATCTCCTCTTGGTCCGCCGTTTACACCCGGCTCACCTTTTTCACGGATTCTGACACTCTGGCCATTATCAATACCTGCAGGAATCGATACGGATATCTTCTTCTTGCTGGCTACATAGCCTGTTCCACCGCAATCCGGACATTTTTCCTTAATAATCTTACCAGTTCCCTGGCAATCCGGACAGGTCTGTACATTCTGTACCGTTCCAAAGAATGACTGCTGTGTATATACTACCTGACCTTTACCGCCACATTTCGGACAAGTCTCCGGAGATGTTCCCGGTTTGGCACCTGTTCCGTTACATTTCGGACATGGGTCTTTTAATACAACGTCCAATTCTTTCTCGCATCCGAATACAGCCTCTTCGAATGTGATTCTGACACTCTTACGGATATTCATACCTTTCATCGGTCCCTGGTTCGCACGACCGCCTCTTCGTCCGCCGCCGAACAGATCTCCGAAGATATCTCCGAAAATATCTCCAAAATCAGCACCGTTAAAATCGAATCCGCCATATCCGCCGCCTGCTCCCGCACTTCCGTCAAAAGCAGCATGACCAAACTGATCATACTGACGGCGTTTTTCCGGATCACTCAAGACTGCATACGCCTCAGAAGCTTCTTTGAACTTCTTTTCAGCTTCAGCATCACCCGGATTCATATCCGGGTGATACTTCTTGGCAACCTGTCTGTATGCTTTTTTCAAAGTTGCTTCGTCAGCATCTTTACTGACCCCAAGCACCTCATAGTAATCTCTTTTTGACTCTGCCATTTCCTATTCCTCACTTAATGTTCTTAGACTTCTTTGTAATCTCCGTCTACGACATCGTCGCCCTGGAATCCTTCTGGTGCCGGGCCTGCTCCTGCATTAGCTCCTGGCTGAGGACCAGCTCCCTGAGCTCCTGCTGCTGCGCCAGCCTGCTCATACATCTTTGTGAAGAGCTTCTGAGCACTCTCTGTCAGTTTTTCTTTACCTGCTTTGATCTCTGCAACCTGCTCATCTGTAAGAGTATCTGTATTTGCTTTTTCAAGTAATTCTTTCAGAGCTTTGCAGTCAGCTTCTACTGCTGCTTTATCTGCACCGTCAAGCTTATCGCCAACTTCCTGCAGAGCTTTCTCTGTCTGGAATACCATAGCGTCAGCTTCGTTCTTAGCATCGATTCCTTCTTTACGTTTCTTATCCTGAGCTTCGAATTCAGCAGCTTCTTTTACAGCTTTGTCGATATCTTCATCAGACATGTTAGATCCTGCTGTAATTGTGATGTGCTGTTCTTTTCCGGTTCCAAGGTCTTTTGCAGATACATTTACGATACCATTTGCATCGATATCGAATGTAACTTCGATCTGTGGGATTCCACGTGGAGCTGGTGCGATTCCGTCCAGTCTGAACTGTCCGAGGGATTTGTTATCTCTTGCGAACTGTCTTTCTCCCTGTACTACGTTGATATCAACGGCTGTCTGGTTATCAGCAGCTGTAGAGAAGATCTGGCTCTTCTTTGTAGGAATTGTTGTATTTCTCTCGATCAGACGAGTAGCTACACCACCCATTGTCTCGATAGACAGTGACAGTGGAGTTACATCCAGAAGAAGGATGTCGCCGGCGCCTGTATCTCCTGCAAGTTTACCACCCTGAACAGATGCTCCAAGTGCTACACACTCATCCGGGTTCAGAGATTTGCTTGGCTCTTTACCTGTCAGACGTTTTACTTCTTCCTGTACTGCAGGGATACGTGTAGATCCACCAACTAACAGTACCTGACCAAGTTCAGAAGCTGTGATACCAGCATCTGATAATGCTCTCTGTACCGGCTCAGATGTCTTCAGTACAAGATCATGTGTCAGTTCATCAAATTTAGCTCTTGTAAGGTTCATATCGAAATGTTTTGGACCTTCTGCTGTAGCTGTGATGAATGGAAGGTTGATGTTTGTTGTTGTTGCTGAAGAAAGTTCTTTTTTAGCTTTCTCAGCTGCTTCTTTTAATCTCTGAAGTGCCATCTTATCTGCAGATAAGTCAACACCTTCCTGTTTCTTAAATTCAGCGATCATGTAGTCTGTAATCTTCTGGTCGAAGTCATCTCCACCAAGTCTGTTGTTACCGGCTGTAGATAATACTTCGATAACTCCGTCACCGATCTCGATAACAGATACGTCGAATGTACCACCACCAAGGTCATATACCATGATCTTCTGTTCTTTTTCATTGTCAAGACCATATGCAAGAGCTGCTGCTGTAGGCTCGTTGATGATACGTTTTACATCAAGTCCTGCAATCTTACCGGCATCCTTTGTTGCCTGACGCTGAGCATCGTTGAAGTAAGCAGGTACTGTGATAACAGCCTCTGTTACTTTCTCTCCGAGGTATCCTTCTGCATCTGCTTTCAATTTTTGAAGGATCATTGCTGAAATCTCCTGTGGAGAATATTTCTTATCTTCAATTGTTACCTTGTAGTCGGTTCCCATCTCTCTCTTGATAGAAGAGATTGTTCTCTCTGCGTTTGTTACTGCCTGACGTTTTGCAGGTTCTCCGACAAGACGCTCACCTGTCTTTGTAAATGCTACTACAGATGGTGTTGTTCTTGCGCCTTCTGTGTTGGCGATAACTGTTGGCTGTCCACCTTCCATTACGGCTACACAGCTGTTTGTTGTTCCTAAATCAATACCTATAATTTTACCCATGATAAATTTCCTCCTGTATGATTTTTTATTCTGATAATTGTGAATGTTCTTGTTTCTAGTTTGCTACTTTTACCATGCTGTGTCTTACGACCGAATCACGGTATGTGTAACCTTTCTGAAATTCTTCGGCAACAATATTTTCACCAAAGTTTTCGTCTTCCACATGCATCACCGCATTGTGGAAATTCGGATCAAACGGCTGGCCTACTGCTTCAATAGGCTTAACCTCGATTCCTTCCAGAGTGGTAAGCAGATGTTTATACACCTTCTCCATTCCCTGAACGAACGGATCTTCTTTGTCTTCTTCCTTCACTGCATCCAGACCTCTTTCAAAGTTGTCTACAACTGGAAGAATCTTCTCTATGATATCTTTCGCTCCAACTTCGTACATCTGGGATTTTTCCTTTTCTGTACGTTTGCGGAAGTTATCAAACTCTGCCATCTGACGGGTAAGCTTATCTGTAAGCTCTTCGATCTTCTCGTCTTTTTTATCTTTTTTCTTGCCAAATAATTTTTTGCCAGATTTCTTTTCTGTATCTTTCGCTGTCTCTTCGGCTTCTTCGTTTTCCACTTTTTCAGAAGTTTCTGTTGTCTTGTCTGTATCCGTCTCTGCTTCTTTTGCTTCAGCAGCGGACTTTTTTGCCTCTTCTACAGCTTCTTTTACCATATCTTCCTGGCTTTTTTCCTGCTTATTTTCCAAGGGTTATTCCACCTTTCTATCATTCTTATGAAACATCTGATCCAGTTCTGTCTGGAGACGTTTCATAGATTTTAAAACATGTTCATAATCCATACGTTTCGGTCCGATAATTCCTATCGTTCCCTTCATACCATCACCCAGTTCGTAGGTTGCAGTTACGACACTGCAGTCTCTCATAGTCTGTACCGGAGTCTCATCTCCGATATATACCTGAATGCCGGTATTCTCATCCTGTGCCAGGGTCTGTGTAACCAGTTCGGATAACTGCTGTTTTTCTTCAAATGCACTGATGATTTCCTGTGCGCTCTGGTTATCACTCAGCTCCGGATATTTGAAAATGTTCGTCGCACCGCTTGTGTAGATCTGCATATCATCATCTACATGAATCGCATCTGCAACTGCATCCAGTACATATCCGACTACCTGACTGTGGATTCCTGCCTGCTCCTTTAATCTGGCGATCAATCCCAGGTTGATTTCTTCGATCGACATGCCGTTGAGTGTTGTATTCAGCAGCATATTCAGCTTTAACAGATTCTCATTGCTGATCGGCTCATCAATGTTAATGATCTTATTCTTGATCACATTGCCTCCCAGTACGATGACTGCGATCACCTGTTCCTCATCTACCATAGATAACTGGATGAACTTAATCTTGTTTGAATTGTTCATCGGAGTCGAAACCATCGTTGCATAGTTGGTATTCGTTGCAAGAACCTTTGCTGCCTGTTTCAAAAGCTGATCCATCTTATCTGCTTTGTCAAGCATCTGATCCTGCATCTCATTCAGCTCCTGCTCTTTCTCCTCCATCAGCATATCTACATAGAGCCTGTATCCTTTATCCGAAGGAATACGTCCTGCCGACGTATGAGGCTGGATGATATATCCCATCTCTTCCAGATCTGCCATCTCATTACGGATCGTTGCTGAACTAAGATTCAGATCCGTGTACTTGGAAATCGTTCTGGAACCAACCGGTTCACCTGTCTCCAGATAATTCTGGATGATTGCATGAAGTATTTTCAGTTTTCTTT
>ENA-OUQK01001445-OUQK01001445.1-human-gut-metagenome-genome-assembly--contig:-NODE-1445-length-11853-cov-4.160027_pt1 | contig 11853 bp, 7 predicted proteins | sample MGYA00237954_ERZ548842 | MGnify/ENA primary metagenome ERZ548842 (study PRJEB26490, sample SAMN05194704) | human gut metagenome | biome: terrestrial biome; feature: human-associated habitat; material... | reverse complement strand
GCCGGAGTGTTAGCAGAATCGGCTATTTTCACTATATAATATATGTCGAATAATGTGTGACAACTCACGGAGGCATTCCTGTGCGAGCAGGATGCAAATTAAGGTGGTAACGCGAGAAATCCCCCTCGTCCTTAAATGGATGAGGGGGATATTTTATTTTTCAGAATACAGATTCATCTTATCAGGAGGAAAATCATGACAATTTATGACGAATTAGTTGCCCGCGGTCTTATCGCGCAGGTAACAGACGAAAAAGAAATCAAAGAGCTTATAAACAACGGAAAGGCTACCTTCTACATCGGCTTTGATCCTACAGCCGACAGCCTTCACGTTGGACATTTCATGGCTCTTTGCCTTATGAAGAGACTTCAGATGGCAGGAAACAAGCCTATCGTGCTTATCGGTGGAGGTACAGCACAGATCGGTGATCCATCAGGACGTACAGATATGCGCCAGATGATGACAACAGAGACTATCAACCACAACGTAGAGTGCTTCAAGAAACAGATGAGCCGCTTCATCGACTTTGGCGAGGGCAAGGCTATCATGGTAAACAACGCTGACTGGCTGATGGACTTAAACTACGTTGACGTGCTCCGCGAGGTTGGTGCTCATTTCTCAGTAAACCGTATGCTGACAGCAGAGTGCTACAAGCAGAGAATGGAAAAAGGACTCAGCTTTCTTGAGTTCAACTACATGATCATGCAGGCATATGACTTCTATGAGTTATACCAGAAATACGGATGTAACCTTGAGTTTGGCGGGGACGACCAGTGGAGCAACATGCTTGCAGGTACAGAACTGATCCGTCGTAAACTCGGAAAAGACGCTTCTGCCATGACGATCACACTGCTTCTGAACTCAGAAGGTAAAAAGATGGGTAAGACACAGAGTGGTGCTGTATGGCTTGATCCGAACAAGACATCTCCATTCGAATTCTATCAGTACTGGAGAAATGTCGCAGATGCAGATGTATTAAAATGTATCCGTATGCTGACATTCCTTCCGTTAGAAGAGATCGACAAGATGGACAGCTGGGAAGGAGCACAGCTTAACACAGCAAAAGAGATTCTTGCATTCGAGCTTACAAAACTGGTTCACGGTGAAGAAGAAGCACAGAAGGCACAGGAGGCAGCAAGAGCATTATTCTCAACAGGTGCAGCAGCAGATATGCCAAAGACAGAACTGACAGAAGAAGACCTTACAGACGGTAACATCGATATCCTGACAATGTTAGTAAAATCAGGACTGACAGCTTCTAAGTCAGAAGCACGCCGTGCCGTACAGCAGGGTGGAGTATCTGTAGATGGTGAGAAGGTGACAGATGTATTCCAGACATTTGCCGGAGAAGCATTAAGTGGAGAAGGCGTAGTCCTGAAAAAGGGTAAGAAAAACTTCCGTAAAGTGTTAGTAAAGTAGTATAATTATAAAAGAATACAGTAAAATTGCAGGCAGTGAATACTCACTGTCTGTAATTCTAAAAGCAAAGATGTACTCTTGCTACTGTTTCATACTTAATTTTGTGAGAGTACATAAAGACGATAAGGAGGATATGGAAATGGCATTTAAAGAAGTAGCAATTGAAAGTCTGGAATTCAACCCATTCACAAAGATTTCAAAAGAGTGGATGCTGGTAACAGCAGGAGATGAAAAAAAGAGTAACACCATGACAGCAAGCTGGGGTGGTGTCGGAATCATGTGGGGAAAGAATATCGCAACTGCATATATCCGCCCACAGAGATACACGAAGAAATTCATGGATGAGACCGGTATGTACACGCTTTCTTTCCTGTCAGAAGATTACAGAAAAGCATTAAGCGTATGCGGATCTGTATCAGGAAAAGACGTAGAAGATAAATGGAAAGAAGCAGGCCTTCATCCATATGCGGTAGACGGAACAACTGCAGTTGAAGAAGCAGATCTGATCTTCGTATGCAAGACTCAGTATACACAGGATATGAAACCGGAATGTTTCGATGTTAAGGAAAATGATGAGAAATGGTATCCGGATAAGGATTATCATACAATGTATATGGGCGAGATCGTGAAAGTATTGAAAAGAGTATAGCCAATCATGCAAAAGAAAATTGATTTGGTAAACGGACCTGTATTATCATCTCTTACCAGACTGGCTGTCCCGATCATGGCGACGTCATTGATCCAGATGGCGTACAATATGACCGACATGATCTGGATCGGCCGTATCGGAAGTTCGGCGGTAGCGTCTGTTGGGGCAGCAGGAATGTATATGTGGCTTTCCAACGGACTTGCTGCGCTTGCAAAAATGGGAGGGCAGGTTAATGTCGGACATGCACTTGGGGCATCTAATAGTGAAGAGGCCGCAGAATATGCATCCAACGCGTTACAGCTTACGTTGATTTTGGGGATTATTTATGGACTTGTCTGTATATTAGGGGCAAAACCACTGATTCATTTTTTCCATCTGAATCAGGCACAGGTGATCCGGGATGCCATATATTATCTTGAAATTACTTGCGGTCTTGTCTTGTTTTCCTTTTTAAATCAGACGTATACCGGATTATTTACGGCAATCGGTAACAGCAGGCCGGTATTTCTGGCAACAACGACCGGACTGGTTGTTAATATCATCCTGGATCCGGTTCTGATTTTTGGAATCGGACCATTTCCGGTTCTTCGAGTGACAGGTGCAGCAATTGCTACGGTAATCGCGCAGATGATCGTTACAGTTATGTTTTTTATATTTGCGATGAAGGATACCGTACTTTTTCAATATGTAAGATATCTGAAGAAGCCGGATCTGCATCATATGAAAGGAATTGTCAGAATCGGTTTTCCAACGTCTGTTCAGAGTATGCTGTTTACCGGAATATCGATGATCATTGCACGTCTGGTCGCGGGATATGGAGATGCGGCGGTGGCTGTCCAGAAAGTTGGTTCACAGATAGAATCAATTTCGTGGATGACAGCGGATGGTTTTGCAGCAGCGGTGAATTCATTTACATCGCAGAACCATGGCGCAGGTAAGAAGAGACGGATCTATCAGGGATATGTCAGCGCATTAAAAGTAGTATTTGTATGGGGGATTTTCTGTACGCTATTATTAATATGCTGTCCGGCTCCGGTATTCCGGATTTTTATTACAGAAAAAGATGTAATTCCGCTTGGAGTGGATTATCTTCGGATCCTTGGTGTATCGCAGCTTTTTATGAGTCTTGAGATTACGACGGCAGGTGCATTTTCGGGGTATGGAAAGACCGTGCCGCCATCTGTGATCAGTATTGTATTTACGGCGCTCAGGATTCCGCTTGCGCTGATACTGGTTCATACAACACTTGCGCTGAACGGGATCTGGTGGAGTATTACGATTTCGAGTATTCTGAAAGGTGTGCTGCTGTTTGTATGGTTCTACATATTCATGCGGGGAGAGAAACTTATATATAACAGGAAATAACCTGCCAGCGGCAGGTCTTTCAGATAGGGAAGTATGCAAGAGGCACTGCCAGTGGCAGTGTCTTTTGTGTCTTTAAAGAACGAAATGTGGTATAATAGAACAGTGAGTGATCTGCCGGAGCATAGTTTATGGCAGACACAGAAAGGATGGATGAGTAATGTGGGCTTACAATAGTATTTTTTATCAGATTTATCCGATCGGATTCTGTGGGGCACCGGTGCACAATGACGGTGTGTGTGTTCCTCGTATCCGCAAACTTATGGACTGGTCTGAGTATCTTCAGACATTAGGAGTAGATTCAATTCTGTTAAATCCGATCTTTGAATCGGACAATCATGGATATGATACAAGAGATTTTAAGACGATCGACTGCAGGCTTGGAACGAATGAAGATTTTAAAGAGGTCTGTGAAGATCTGCATAAACATAACGTAAAAATTGTACTGGATGGTGTATTTAACCATGTGGGACGAGGCTTCTGGGCATTTAAAGATGTACAGGAGAAGAAATGGGATTCACCGTACAAAGACTGGTTCCATATCAGCTTTGACGGCAACAGCTGCTATAATGACGGATTCTGGTATGAAGGATGGGAAGGCCATTTTGAGCTGGTCAAATTAAACCTTCAGAATCCGGCAGTCGTAGATTATCTGATGGAATGTGTAAAATACTGGATTGACGAATTTGATATCGACGGTCTCCGTCTGGATGTGGCTTATAGTCTGGATCACAATTTCATGAGACGTCTCCGCTCTTATACACAGGAATTAAAACCGGACTTTGCACTGATCGGAGAGGTATTGTTTGGCGATTATAATATTATCGTGAATGATGAGATGCTTCACAGCTGCACGAATTATGAGTGCTACAAGGGATTATATTCCAGCTTTAACAGTATGAATATGTTCGAGATCGCACATTCCCTGCACCGCCAGTTCGGAAGTGATCAGTGGTGTATTTACAGAGGAAAGCACCTGATGACATTTGTGGATAATCATGATGTTACAAGACTGGCAAGCATTCTGACGAATAAGAAACATATTCCGCTGGCATACGGACTGCTTATGGGTATGCCGGGAATCCCGTGCCTGTATTATGGAAGTGAATGGGCTGAGCCGGGGGAGAAAGCACCGGATAATGACTATGCGCTTCGCCCTTGCTTTGAAGAACCAAAGCCAAATGAGCTGACAGAGTTTATTAAGAAACTGATTCGTGTACGCCAGGAAAGTGATGCACTTTGCAATGGTGCTTATAAGAATGTAGTGATCCAGAATCATCAGCTGGTATTCGAGCGCTGCTCAGAGAAAGAACGAGTGATCGTTGCAATCAATGCTGCGGATTATCCATACACTGCCAATGCAGGAGAACTGAATGGAACGGCAGCAGATCTGCTGACCGGGGAAACGGTTACGATGAATGGTCAGCTTGAACTGAAACCATATAGTGTACAGTATTTAAAATTTTAGTATGAAAAATGTACGGGAAGATTCTCGGGAAAAGTACATTTGATCAACGAAAATAAGTAAAAATATAAGAAAAATATGTCAAAAAACAGTTGACACACACGGTACAGTATAATATAATAAGCAAGTATGACAAAAGGAGAAACAGTAAGAGGCCAAAGCCCCGGAATCTTGCTGATTCTGATATATTATCATGAAAATGTTAATGATTCACAGGAGGTAAACCACAATGAAAACTTATATGGCTAATCCAGATAAGATTGAAAGAAAATGGTATGTAGTTGACGCTTCGGAATATACATTAGGACGTTTAGCATCAGAAGTTGCTAAGGTTTTAAGAGGAAAGAACAAACCGGAGTTCACACCACACGTTGATACAGGCGATTATGTAATCGTTGTAAATGCAGAAAAGGTTAATGTAACAGGTAAGAAACTGAATCAGAAGATTTATTACAATCACTCTGAATATGTAGGTGGAATGAAAGAGACTACATTAGCAGAGATGATGGCTAAGAAACCAGAGAAGGTTATCGAACTTGCTGTTAAGGGAATGCTTCCAAAGGGACCTTTAGGAAGATCTATGATCAAGAAACTTCACGTATACGCTGGACCAGAGCACGCTCAGCAGGCTCAGAAACCAGTTGAACTGAAATTCTAAGAAAGGTTAAAAGGAGGATTTTACAATGGCTACTGCAAAATTTTACGGAACAGGTAGAAGAAAAAAATCTGTTGCTAGAGTATATTTAGTACCAGGAACAGGTAAAATTACTATCAATAAAAGAGATATCGATGAGTATTTTGGACTTGAGACATTAAAGGTTGTTGTTCGCCAGCCATTAGCTGCAACAGACACAGAAGGAAAATTTGATGTAATCGTTAATGTTAAGGGTGGTGGATACACAGGACAGGCTGGAGCAATCCGTCACGGTGTTGCAAGAGCACTTCTTGAGGCTGATGCTGATTACAGACCAGTTCTTAAGAAAGCTGGATTCCTTACACGTGATCCACGTATGAAAGAACGTAAGAAATACGGTCTCAAAGCAGCTCGTAGAGCACCACAGTTCTCAAAGAGATAATTTATACGAATCATTCGAGATATACAAAAAAGAAGTACACAGCAGCCCCGGAAATGCAATGTTTCCGGGGTTTTTTTATAAATGCTTATGATTGTTCTAGTTTCTTTTGTTCTTTTTCAATTTGCTTGATACTCTTTTCTGGTGTTGGAAGATCTTCCGGCATTGTGCCACCCAGTTCAGCAATGGTCTGTCTTACCTTCTTCCCAACTTCATAATGTGTATTGTTGGCAGCCTGTTTCCCTTGGATATTTTCACGGCGCAATTTCTCCTCTGTCTGAGTTGCACGGAAAAGATTTGCGGCAAGTTCAGTGCTTCCCATGTGATCCAGTATTTTCTGACTCTTTTTTAATTCTTTACGTGCATGAATCTCTTTTGCACCAAGACCTCCATACAATCCTTGGTATCCATAATTCTGGAATATTGCATAGTCAAGGTTTGATTCAACACCGGCATCTTTGGCTGCAGCAACAAGCAATTTGTTATGTTCTGCCATTTCTTTGCGGATGGCCAAACGCTTACGGTCTTCAGAAAGATTATCATAATCTTCTATCAGTTCCTGTTGACGTGTTTTCACAGCAAAATAGGTTTGGCCAAGTGCAATCACTTCTTTTCGTGGATCACCGTTCATGACAATGAGATAGCAGGCATATCTGGATAGCTGTATATCACCTATATCTTTGCTGGCGGCTCCAGCTTCCACGATTTTGCCAACGTCGGCAAAATGGTCTTCAACGGAATTTCCGCTATTTATGCAAGATTCTTTTGCCTTTTCTATGACGTTTTGAAATCTCCTCCATTGTTTATATTCAAGTGCAATTTGCAATTCCCTTGCACACCAGAATTCCTGACTATATTCATTCACATGCTTGATGTCTTCAAATACAGACTCAGAATAATTCGCTATCTCGTCCATATGAGCCCTCCTTAAAAGTTTATATGCAATGTGTATCTATTGGTTTATTTTGCGAGGCGTTTGATCTAGGTAAAACATGAAAAGAAGTATTGTGACGATCAGAAAGCGTTGCAATAAAAACATTATTGGGATATTTGGCATTAAGATAATCAGCCGCGCCTTGACCGAGAATACCTAAGTCACACTTACTACTAGGATCAACAACTAAATATGATGGTCATCCTCTATACGTGTATTTTTCTATAAGCACACGATCGTTGACTTTCATAGATTTTAATATTTTAGAACGTGGTATACGAGGATTCTTTTTACATGGGTATGAAGTTCCAATAATCCCATAAATATTACACCTCCTAAACTTTAAATGTATGATTCCTTTATTATCTTTATGATATCCTAAGCGTTTCTTTTTATTTCAATGGTTTCATCTATGGCCAAAGCACGGAGCACCATGGCTTGAGTGATTTCATCAGATTTACGGTATTCAATAATAATCTTTTTTCGAGATTGTTTATTTGAAACTCATCAGAAACGTGGGAAGCAGGACGAGATGTTGCGTCCCATCCCATTAGATATGATGGGGTACAACTTAGAATTTCTGATAGTCTGGATATAGTTTCATGGCTGATACTTTTGATTGCTCCACTTTCATATCTTTGAGCCGTGGCTTCTTTGACACCGAGCTGTTCAGCAACATTCAGCAACGTCAATCCTAAAGAAATGCGTCTTTCCCATATTCTGTCATTAATAATCCCCACTCTGTAACACCATCTTTCATAATTGAAATATACCATATACTTACGGTAATGCAAATAAAAATGTGTAAAAAGAAAAGAAACTTACGCAAAACGTATTAATACTGAAACAGCTAAATGCTATATTGAACTTATGCAAGAAGTAAGGGTTGCGAAAGAAGGACTCAATGGTAACGTACAGAACAGATGTAATAGCTATTAAAAAGAGGATGATTAAAACAGGGAAAAAGGTGAGCAAAGAGTGAACAGTAACCTGAGAAGTGCAATCGGCATAGTGTGTAAATGTTATACAAAAATGATAAAAATAAATGAAGATACATAAAAGTAATGGTTAAAATAACTAAGACATGATAGAATAATAGAAAACAAAAAAGCCGTTGCACACGACTTTTTTATGCCGCACCATGCGGCGCCAAAAGGCGATTTCGGGTTTCCCCTTATTTGAACTCGTCTTGTTAATACATGATTACCATAGCATTAGAAATTTCAAATGTCAATATATTTTGGAGGCTTTTTTATGAATTCTGATAAAAGAGAAGATTATTATGTAGGATTAGATATGGGTACAGGATCACTGGGTGGTGCTGTTACGGATACACAGTATCATCTGTTGAAAGTAAAAGGAAAAGATTTTTGGTTTGTAAGGGAATATGAAACTGCAAAATCCCAATTAGACAGAAGAACCCATCGAATCGCAAAAAGAAGGTTACAGCGTCATAAGGCAAGAATCGGATTGATCCGGTCATATTTTGCAGAGGATATACTGAAACATGATCCACTGTTTTATATTCGACAGGATAACAGCAAGTATTATCAGGAAGATAAAGATGCCAGACTGACTACAAAAGACAGCCTTTTTGCAGACCCGGGTTATGGAGACAAAGAATATCATGATGTTAAAGAATACCCTACAATTTTTCATCTGCGGCAGGCACTTCTAAGAGATCAAATAAAAGACGAAGAGAGATATTCGCGCTTCCTGTATCTAGCGATTATCAACATGTTCGAACATCGTGGACACTTTCTTTTGAATACAGAATCCAGTGATCTGAATGCATATATGATAAAAGATGTAGGTGAACTGGTAATGAATGCTATCTGTGGTGTTTCAGAATATGGCTCGGTTACCTATAAGGAAATCATAGAAATTCTGGAAGATAAGAATATTTCAAGGACTGCTAAGAAGGATCAGATAGCATCTAAAATCGATATCAAAAAATCGGAGAAAGCACAGATGGAACGGATCAAATGCCTGTGCGGTATGGAAGCAGATGCCAGAGTTATGTTTGAAATCGAGGCGGATGAAAAGATTAAGATTGCATTTCAGCAGGCTGCTTTTGAAGATGAGAAAGAAGAAATCGAAGTTGCGATTGGAGAAGAACGCTATCTGATCATAGAAAATATGAAACAACTGTATGATTACAGTCAGCTGCAGTCTGTATTGAATGGATTCGATTATCTTTCAGACGCCAGAGTGCAGATGTACGAAAAACATAAAGAAGATCTGCATCTTTTGAAAAAGGTGTATAGAAAAAATCTGGATCGGGAAATGTATAATAGGATGTTCCGCTCCGGAGAAGAGGGAAGTTATTGTGCGTATTCCAATTCCACGAATTCAGTGGATTCTCTGGCAGAAGCGAAAAAGTACAGAAGAAATATGAAAAAAAGAAGCCAGAAAGATCTCTATGACAGGATCAAGAAAGATCTGAAAGAGGTTCATGATGCGGATGTAGATGCTATTCGCAAAGAGATGGAATTAGAACGTTTTCTGCCCAAACAGATTACTGGTGCAAATGGAATCATTCCAAACCAGGTACATCGAAAAGAATTAAAGAAAATTCTTGAAAACGCAGAACACCATCTCGATTTTCTGAAAGAAAAAGATGAAAGTGGATATACGGTATCTGAACGGATCCTGATGCTGTTTTCCAGTAACATTCCATACTATGTCGGACCTGTAGGCAGCGGATCAAAAACAGGATGGGCAAAGATAAAGGAATCAGGACAGGTATTACCTTGGAATATGGAACAGAAGATTGATATAGAACAGACTTCAGAACGTTTTATCACGAATCTTATCCGGGAATGTACGTACCTTTCCGGAGAAAAAGTCTTGCCAAAGCAGTCTTTATTATATGAGAGCTATTGCGTTCTCAATGAAATTAATAATTTACGCATTCATGGAAAACGAATCGTACCGGAATTAAAACAGGATATCTACAAGGAAGTATTCCAGGGATCCAGACTGGGAAAGAAAGTTACGAAAAAGAATATTTGCACATATTTGATAAACAGAGGACTGATTACGGAAGAATCTGAAGTTTCAGGTATTGACAAAGAGATCAATGCGTATCTGCCCTCTTATGGAAAAATGTATAGCGTTTTTGGAGAACGTCTGAGAAAAGAAGCAGTTCAAGAGATAGCAGAAAAAATTATTTATTACGGAACCATCTATGGGGATGCTAAGGCGATGTTCCGAAAAAAACTGAATCAGTATGTTTCTGACGGATGGATGACAGAATACCAGGTAAAGCGGATTTCAGGTTATAAATTTAAGGACTGGGCAAGACTTTCCAGAAGTATGTTATGCCTGAGCGGATGTGATAAAAGTACAGGTGAGAAAATTTCTCTGATCCGGGCCATGTGGGAATATAATCTGAATTTTATGGAGTTGATCTATAGCGAAGATTTTACTTTTCAAAAAGAACTGGAAGAGAGAAGAAAAGCGTTAGGAAAAACCTTGCAGGAATTTCAATTTGAAGATCTGGACGAGTACTATTACAGTGCACCTGTGAAACGTATGATCTGGCAGGCTGTTCAGGCATTAAAAGAAATTACGCAGATCATGGGACATAATCCAAAACGTATCTTTATTGAGATGACTAGAACAGAGGAAGAAAAAGGAGAACAGGGAAGAAAGAATTCAAGAGAAAAACGTCTGTTAAAATTGTATGAAAGCATTAGGGACGAAAGAAACTGGGCGGCAGAAATAAAAAATGCAAATGCATCTGGAAAATTAAACAGTAAAAAATTGTATCTTTATTATCTGCAGATGGGAAGGGATGTATATACGGGAGAACCCATTGATATTGAAGATCTATTTGATGATAGCAGATATGACATCGATCATATTTATCCAAGAAGCTTGACGAATGACAACAATATTGAAAATAATCTTGTTCTGGTGTCAAAAACAATCAACCAGAACGAGAAAAAGAATGATTATCCGGTGCCGGAAAAGGTCAGAACGAATAAAAAAATCCGGGATCTGTGGCATACACTTCATAAAATGGGATTTATGAATGATGAAAAATACAACCGCCTGACATCCACGGAACGTCTGTCAGAAGAGCAGCTTGCCGGATTTATCGCAAGACAGTTAGTAGAAACTGCACAGGGAGCAAAAGGAATCGCAGAGCTTATGAAGGCGATGCTGCCGGGAACGGATATTGTATATGCGAAGGCAAGAAATGTATCTGACTTCAGAAAAGAATACAAGATGCTAAAAAGCAGGCTGGTCAATGATTATCACCATGCACAGGATGCATATTTGAATATCGTTGTGGGAAATGTGTATTTTACGAAATTCACCAGAAATCCTATGAATTTTATAAAGAAAGAAGCAAGACGTGATGGCAGAAACTATGATTATAATCTGTATAAAATGTACAGTAAAGATATTATAAGAAATGGAGAAAAAGCCTGGATCGCAACAAGCGAACAGGGACCGGGAACGATTCGTTTGGTAAAGGAAACGATGGGAAAAAATACGCCGATCATTACAAGACAGACATTTGAACAGAGGGGAGAATTGTTTAATCTTCAGCCGGTTGGAAAGTATTCTGCTAAGAAGGATAATTATGTTCCACTAAAAATAAATGATGAAAAAATGCAGGACGTAAGCAAATATGGCGGTTACACTTCTCTGAATCCTTCCTATTTTATCTTCATAGAACATGGACTGGAAAAAAAGAGAAAGAAATGTTTCGAAGTGATACATAGCTATTATGCTGCTCAGATAAAAACGGAAAAGGATTTGATTGATTTTCTGCTACAGAAAGGATATAAAAATCCAAGAGTGATAAATGCTAGGATAAAAAAGAATGCACTCATAAAATACAATGGATATTTCTTATACATTATTGGAATGGATGCAAGAAAAAATATTGAATTTTCTAATGCAACAGCAATGTGCTTGAAGAATAAATATATAC
>ENA-OUQK01001435-OUQK01001435.1-human-gut-metagenome-genome-assembly--contig:-NODE-1435-length-11937-cov-3.858778_pt1 | contig 11937 bp, 9 predicted proteins | sample MGYA00237954_ERZ548842 | MGnify/ENA primary metagenome ERZ548842 (study PRJEB26490, sample SAMN05194704) | human gut metagenome | biome: terrestrial biome; feature: human-associated habitat; material... | reverse complement strand
GACCGGCGGGCCGCGGCGCCGCTCCCCCGCTCCCCCGCCCGGCCGAGCGCGCGCCGTCTCGACGGTGAAAAAGCGGTCGACGAGCTGGTTTGCCTGTACGCAGCTGAGGTTTGGCGCATGATTGGCGAACGTGACCGCGCCGTCCGGCGTCAGCGTGACGGTCAGGTCGCCGGCGGAATATTTGGCGGCGTTGCTCAGGATGTTGTCAAACACGCGCCGCAGCGCGCAAGAGAGCTTCCGGCGTGATCCTCAAACGGCAAGCCGTCTGTACAAAAAACCAGCGCCCATTGCATTCGCAATGGGCGCTGCCGCTTTTTGGGGTGATTTTCTGTGTCTTGCTCAGGCCTGCGTGTCGCCGCGGTAGAGCATGCACACGATCTGGCCGCGCGTGCATGCGTCGTCCGGGCTGAAGGTGGTGGCGCTCGTGCCGACGGTCACGCCGTTGGCTGCCGCCCATGCAACAGCATCGGCGTAGTAGGCGTCTGCCGCCACATCCGCGAAGCTCACCGTGTCGCTCACGGCCGGTGCGCCGGCTGCGTTATACAGCAGCGTGACGGCCTGTGCGCGCGTGCATGTGTCGTTCGGGCTGAAGGTGGTGGCGCTCGTGCCGGCGGTCACGCCGTTGGCTGCCGCCCACTTCACCGCGTCGGTATAGTAGGCATCCTCGGCCACATCCGTGAACGGAAGCGCCGTGCCGGACACATCCGGCTCACCGGCCAGACGGTACAGGAAGGTGACAACCTCGGCACGGGTGCAGGCGCTGGCGGGGGCAAAGGTGGTCTCGGTCACGCCGACCGTGATCTGCGGGGCGCTGAAGTAGGCCCACTTCACAGCGGCGTAGAGCTCGGTGTCTGCGGGGACGTCCGTGAACGGAAGCGCCGGAACGGCCGGGATCTTATCAACGGGGATCTCCGCGCTGACGGAAGCGTTTTCGAGCGTGATCTGGTAGTCCTGGCTGTAGTTGGCCTTGCCCGGCTCATAGGTGTAGATCACGAGTGCGAGCTTGTGGCCTTCCTTGACGGTGTAGAGGTTCGGCTGCAGGTAGATGGTGTAGTCGTGGTTCTCGCCGACCTTGAGGGCGACCTTCGTGCCGGCGGAGGCGGAGTCATAGCCAGCGCCGGGGTTGCAGAGGTCCATCCAGCCGCGCGCAATGATCTTGTAGCTGACGTCGGTGGCGTTGAGCTCGGCGTAGTCATAGTTGTTCAGGCCGCCGCCCATCCACGCGCCGCCGGCGGTGATGGTCTTGGGCACATAGCTGCCCTGCGTGTTGTAGGCCGGGAACGTCGTGCCCTCGGGCGCGATGTCGACGAGCATGGCGCTGACCATGAGCGCGTCGCGGTCAATCAGATCGGCGCCGTCCGGCAGGGACACGGTCACAGCGCCGTCAGCGCTCGCCGCGCCAACGTAGTTGTCGTGGTCAAGGGCGTTCGTCTCTTCGCCGACATAGTTGTCGTGGTCGACCGTGCCGCGCGGGCTGGTCGTCTCCGGCGCGTCATAGTTATCAGCGCTGGCGGTGAAGCTCACGGCCACGCTGCCCTTGATGACGGTGTCGGCGTCCACGTCCATGGTGTACATGGCGCTCACGTCGGTAGAGCCGGCGGTCAGCGCATTCTGCCAGTTTCTGCGGTTGATGCCCTGCGTGGCGTAGTCGCTGTTGATGGTGGTCGTGCCGGTGTCGTCGGCGTTGGAGAGGGCAATGCTCTCGTCGGTCGTCCAGCTGTCATAGGTGTTCCAGACGGAGGCGTCGACATTGCTCTGCGCGGTGACGGCGGCCATGTTCTCGGCGCCGTTTTCCACGCCGCACAGGTAGTGGCTGAACCAGCGGTTGAGGACGTTGTTGTAGCTCTCGCCGTCAATGTAGAACTCGAGGTTGCCGGCGGGGTAGCTCGGGGTCAGGTGCGCATCCTGATGCAGCAGGAGCTTGACGTTCACGCCGGCCTTCTGATAGGCCTGATACATGAGGTCAAATTCCTTCGTGCGCACGTTGTCGTCGTTGAGGCCGTGCACGATCAGCGCCGGGCACTTGATGTTTTCCGCGTCAAGCGTGTAGTCGCGGGTCGCCCAGTGCTCGGAGTAGTCGCCGTTGCTCTTGAGCTGATCCTGCTGGATCTGGTACATGTAGTTGCCGTACTTTTCGGCGATGGTCGCGTAGTCGTCCGGATCGAGGTAGCGGCCGTTGCAGTACCAGCCGAGCCGCTCGGAGTAGTTGACGAGGCTGTTGGTGGAGATGCCCTGAGAGTTGGTGTACTCATACCAGCTCGCGATGCCGGCGACGGGGACGATGGTCTCAAGGCCGGCGACGCCGGTCGTTGCCAGACCGAACTGCGTCGTGCCGGCGTAGGAGCGGCCGGTCATGCCGATCTTGCCGCTCGACCAGTCGGCCGAGATGGCGACGTTGCTGGTCTTGTCGGTGTAGGCCACGCGGTCGCCGTGCAGCCATTCGATCACGCACTTGAACGCATCGATCTCCAGATCGGTGCCGCAGGTCTCAAAGCCGTCGGAGCCCTTCGTGCCCAGACCGCCGCACTCGACCACGGCAAAGCCGCGCACAAGATAGTAGTCATACCAGTTGAGGTCCTCGTAGTCGTACATCTGCTCATACGGGTTCCAGTAGTACCAGTCGGCACTGTCGGCAGCAGCTGCCGCGTCCGCGGTCGTGGCGGTGCCGGCGGGCACGCGCTTGTCCGGCTGGCTGTAGAGCTTGGAGATGTCATAGCTCTCGCTGCCGAGGTTCTTGCCGGGGTTCATGCTCTCGTTGCAGCCGGTGATGTACGGGCGCGCCTCGTAGATGGTGGCCGCCTTGTAGTTGCCCTCCATCGCTGCGCGCGGGATCTGCACGAGCGCCTTGACGAGGTCGAGCTTGCCGTCGTCGTCGGTGTCGTAGTTGGTCTCGACATAGACGCAGTAGCGGATGATGTCGCTCTCGTCGTTGCTGTAGCCCTCCGTGACCTCGCCGGTCGTGTAGGGGAAGATGGGCTGCGCCATACCGTTCATGTACAGCGGCTGCAGCTTGTCGGCGTGCAGCGCGTCATACATCTGGTCGGCGACCGCCTTCATCTGGCGGTAAGCCGCGAGCGTGCAGGGCGCGTCGGCGTCGGTGTCCGTGTCGATCATGCCCATGCTGCGGGCCTGAGCCAGATAGTCATCCGGGAACGAGCCGAGCTGCTGCTCGGTCATGCCCGTCCACAGCAGCAGTGCACGCACTGCGTCCGCTACGGTCAGTTCCGTGTTTTCGCCTGCGCCGCCAGGGACGAGCGCAGTACCGTTGATGTCTGCCAGATCGGCATACGTCACGGCGGGTGCGCTGCTGTCGTTCACGGCGAGCGCCGTGCCGGGCAGAAGCGACAGCACCATGACCAGCGTCAGCAGCAGAGTCAAGATTCTCCTCTTCATGATAAGCCTTCTTTCTATATGAGATTGGATTTCACCGCCGGAGCAGCAGGAGTGCGCCGCAGACGGAAAAAATCTTATGTGCAGTTTACGTCTGAAATGTAAGTTTTTCAATTGACAAAGCATACAAGGTTTTTAGTGAATTTAATTTCATTATTCGTCGTATTATTAGCATATTCATACATGAATTATTTTTGATACGGTTATATGCGCTTATTATAGGTCTGAAGGCCCATATATTCCAGCGTTTTTCCAGCTTTGCGGGCAATTGAGGAGAAACGGCGCTCATTAGTATTTATTCATTCAATTTTTTGTTTTATTCGCACGCGGGCAGAAAAACACCGCCGCAGGGAAAACCCTGCGGCGGTGTTTTTTACGTTTTGCAAAGAAGCAGCAGGTACAGCGGCAGATGACGGCGCGTGCTTTGCTTGTCCCAGCGCCTAGTCAGCGCCTGCCGCCGTTTGAGCAGCCGCTTTTTCAGACTGATTTTTGAACTCTGTTTTCCGCGCATGTCATCACCGCGGCTTTCTGCCGTCGCTGCGGTCGGGGGAAAAGTGCTTGACCGTCCACGCGGGCAAACGATCTCCTGTTCCCGCCTCCGGCACAGTAAAAAAGAAAAAATATATGGCTAACGGAAGTTCTGAAGAAATGACAACGATTGCCGGCCACTTCCGCAGCGAATCGAGCGGTACACCGAGCAGCCACATCAGCACATAAAACGTGAGCGCCGCAAGCGGATATTTGAGCAGTTCACAATAGTACCAAATTCGGATCGGAAGCGGAATTGCCGATGCGACGCCACGGTAGGTCAGCCAGTTCCAGAATCCGGGGTGCGCCTTTCGCTGTTTTTGCGTCATCGTCTTGCTCATGGCGGCTCTCAAGATGCTGAAAATCGCACTACGAACATAGAAAAAATGGACGGGCCAAATCACTAGCATTAAAATAGGAAAAACATACTTCTCCGGCACGCGCGTTCCCTCCGTTCTGCTGACAGAATATCCTGCGACGGAGGCCCTGTCAAGCGCAAAAAATCCGCCCGCCGCAGGCGTTCTGCCCGCGGGCGTCTATCGTTCGTTTGCTCCGGCTGCCTTTTTATGCTATCATAGAACAGAATCCGCAAAAGAGAGGGGACTCGAGACATGAAAAAAACATGGCATACCGTATTTCTGATCCTGCTGATCTGTCTGGACGCGGCGCTGCTGCTTCTGCCGCTGCTGCCCGGTTATCGCGCGCTGTTCGATATCGGCCCGTATCCCGGCCGGCCGTCCGCGTTCCGCTTCCTGAAGCTGGCCGGTTATGCCCTGTTTTTCCCTCTGACGGCATACGGCTGCGGCAGGCTGCTGGCGCGCATCCGCAAGCCCCGGCTCCGCTGGCTGCCGGCGGCGGTCTTTGCGCTGATCGCCACGGCGCTGGTCTGCCTGCACAACAACGAGCTGCACATGCTCTGCCGGCTGGACAGCGGCTGGGTACACGTGCCGCATATGTATGAAAACCTCGTGCGCACAGACCTGACTTACCGCGGCGGCCTCGGCATCTTCCGGTATGTGCTCCCGTGGGCCGGTACCTTTCTGCTGTGCGTTCTGGCCGGAACATACAGCCTGCAGCAGTTCCTGTCGCTCTGCCGGAAGGCGTTCGCGGCACTGCGGCGGCGCTGCCTGCTGCGCCGCACGCAAGCGCGTCAGGCGCTGCCCTGTTCCCTGCTGGTGCTCAGCATGGCGGACCGTGCGCAGTTCGCCGCCGAGCTTGTGGACCGGCTCGACCGCGCGCATATCGTGCGCACCAGCGGCGCGCAGCTGCGCAGCCGGTGCGCCACACCGTCCGGGGCGCTCGACGATGCGGCGGGGTCGCTGTGCGGAAACGCCGACCTTCTGGTCGTGGAGGATCTCGAGGCGTTTGTCTGCGGCACGGAGCAGTGGCAGAGAGGCTGCGCGTTTTTCTTCCAGAACATCATCGAGGACGGGACCGATGTCATCGCAGCGGCGGACGATCCGGCAAAAACCGCGCCGGAATTCTGGTATCGCATGACCTGCGCCTGCCCGTTTTCCGTCCGAACGCTGAAAGAATGACCGGCGGGCGCAACATTCACATCTGAATTTTGCACCCCAGGGTGGTATTTCTGCGAATTTTGATGTAAAATGCCTGCGAAAACACCGAAAACACCATCACCAAGGAGGAGCTGCCCATGACCCACCGCAAACACGCAGCCGCGCTGCTGACCGCCGTGCTCCTGCTGGCGCTGACTGCCTGCGGCAGGCAGACCGCCGCCGCATCCGATCCCGCACAGACGCCTGCGGCCCCGGCCGTTGAGACGCCCGTCATCACCGCCCCGGCCGTGACACCGACGCCCGCCGCCGGAAAAGACGCCGGCAGCGACGGCTGGAAGGCCAAGTTTGAACGGAGCCTGCTCGAAGACTACGGCGTCACGCCCGACCACTACGAGGATCTCGGAAACGGCATCTATCAGGTCTATGTGAAGCTCGACGGCAAAGTCGTGCCCTACGTCACGGTCGATTCCGCGACCGGCGACTACCACGGCTGAGCACCGGCAGCAAAATAAAAACCACGCCCCTGCGCGCCATTCCGGCGCGCAGGGGCGTGGCGGTTTTCTGCCTGCAACTTATCCGCGCAGGCCGACGGCCTCGAGCACGGCCTCGATGCGGTCGGACGCCTGCACCGGCCAGCCGCCCTTGACGTTCTGGCAGCCGGCGGAATCGAGCAGATCGCGCGCGCCCGCTGTCAAGAACATGCACCTTCCCTCTTGACAAATACCCTCGGGGGGTATATATTCAAAAATACCCCCAAGGGGTATACGGGAAACAATGAGGTACGAATATATGGACGATGAGAAAAAAACGTGCTGCTGCGGCTGTTCGCAGCGCAAAAAGGAGCGCTCGCCGGAGGAATACAAGCGGCTCATCCACCGGCTCAACCGCATCGAGGGCCAGATCCGCGGCATCCGCGGCATGGTCGAAAACGACGCCTACTGCCCGGACATTCTCGTGCAGTCGGCGGCGGCGGGCGCGGCGCTCAATGCATTCAATAAGGAGCTGCTGGCCAGTCACATCCGCACCTGCGTCGTCGAGGACATCCGCGACGGCAAGGATGAGGTGATCGACGAGCTGGTGACGACGCTGCAGAAACTCATGAAATGAGCCGCACCGCAAAGGAGGAACGACATTGAAGCAATATAACGTCACCGGCATGAGCTGCGCGGCCTGCTCGGCGCGCGTGGAAAAGGCGGTGTCGAACGTACCGGGCGTGACGGCGTGCTCGGTCAGCCTGCTGACCAACTCCATGGGAGTGGAGGGCACGGCGGCCGATCAGGCTATCATCGACGCGGTGCAGGCCGCGGGCTACGGCGCGTCGGTCAAGGGCGCGCAGCAGAGCGCAGGCCCCGCCGCCGGCGCCGACGCGCTCGCCGACCACGAGACGCCGAAGCTGCGGCGCAGGCTCTTCTGGTCGCTGGGCTTTCTGCTCGTGCTGATGTATTTTTCCATGGGCCACATGATGTGGGGCTGGCCGCTGCCGAAGTTTTATGACGGCAACCACGTCGCCATGGGCCTGACGCAGTTGCTGCTGACGGTCATCATCATGGTCATCAACCAGAAGTTTTTCATCAGCGGCTTCCAGGCGCTCTGGCACCGCGCGCCGAACATGGACACGCTCGTGGCCCTCGGGGCGACGGCGGCGTTCGTGTACAGCACGTACGCGCTCTTTGCCATGACGGGCGCGCAGGTGCGCGGTGACGAGCAGGCCGTCATGAACTACATGATGGACTTTTACTTCGAGTCCGCCGCCATGATCCTCACGCTCATCACGGTGGGCAAGACGCTCGAGGCCCGCTCGAAGGGCAAGACGACCGACGCGCTGCGCAGCCTCATGGAGCTCGCGCCGAAGACCGCCACCGTCGAGCGCGGCGGCGCGGAGGTGACCGTCCCGGTCGAGCAGGTGCAAACCGGCGACGTGTTCGTCGTCCGCCCGGGCGAGCGCATCCCGGTTGACGGGGTCGTGCTCGCCGGCACGAGCGCAGTCAACGAGGCGGCGCTCACGGGCGAGAGCATCCCGGCCGACAAGGCGCCGGGCGCGTCCGTCTCGGCCGCGACGGTGAACCAGTCGGGCTTTCTCAAGTGCCGCGCCACGCGCGTCGGCGAGGACACGACGCTCTCGCAGATCATCCAGATGGTCAGCGACGCGGCGGCCACGAAGGCGCCGATCGCCAAGATCGCCGACAAGGTGTCCGGCGTGTTCGTACCGGCGGTCATGGGCATCGCGCTCGTGACGTTCGTCGTCTGGCTGCTGCTCGGCCGCACCGTGGGCTACGCGCTCGCGCGCGGCATCTCCGTGCTCGTCATCAGCTGCCCGTGCGCGCTCGGCCTCGCCACCCCGGTGGCGATCATGGTCGGCAGCGGCATGGGCGCGAAAAACGGCATCCTCTTCAAGACGGCGGCCTCCCTTGAGGAGACCGGCCGCATCCAGATCGTCGCGCTCGACAAGACCGGCACCATCACCTCCGGCGACCCGACCGTGACGGACCTCTGCCCCGCCCCGGGCGTGACGGAGACGGAGCTGCTGCGCCTGGCCTACGCGCTCGAGCGCCGGAGCGAGCACCCGCTGGCCAAGGCGGTGCTGCGCCGCGCGGAGGCGGACGGGCTGACCGCCGCCGAGGTCGCGGACTTTCAGGCCCTGCCAGGCAACGGGCTCAGGGCCACGCTCGACGGGCAGCCGCTCTGCGGCGGCAACGCGGACTTCATCCGCACGGCGGCCGACATTCCCGCGCCCATGCAGGCGCAGGCGCAGGCGCTGGCCGAGGCCGGCAAGACGCCGCTGTTTTTCGCCCGCGGCGGGAAGCTTCTCGGCATCGTCGCCGTGGCGGACGTGCTCAAGCCCGACAGCCCGCAGGCCATCCGTGAGCTGCAGAATATGGGCATCCGCGTCGTCATGATCACGGGCGACAACGCGCGCACGGCCAGGGCCATCGGCGCGCAGGCCGGCGTGGACGAGGTGATCGCGGGCGTGCTGCCCGACGGCAAGGAGCGCGAGATCCGCCGCCTGAGCGCGCGCGGTAAGGTCGCCATGGTCGGCGACGGCATCAACGACGCGCCGGCGCTCACGCGCGCGGACATCGGCATCGCCATCGGCGCGGGCACGGACGTGGCCATCGACGCGGCCGACGTCGTGCTCGTCAACAGCCATCTGAGCGACGTGCCGGCGGCCATCCGGCTCAGCCGCGCGACGCTGCGCAACATCCACGAGAACCTGTTCTGGGCGTTTTTCTACAACACCATCGGCATCCCCATCGCGGCGGGCGTGTTCGTCCCGCTCGGCCTGACGCTCAACCCCATGATCGGCGCGGCGGCCATGAGCCTGTCGAGCTTCTGCGTGGTCACGAACGCCCTGCGCCTGAATCTGTTCAAGCTGCGCGATACGCGCCACGATCATAAACGTGCAAACCATCTCAAAGAAGTACCCGAAATCAAGGAGGAAACTGCAATGAAAAAGACCATTCAAATCGAAGGCATGATGTGCGCTCACTGCGAGGCGACCGTGAAAAAGGCGCTCGAGGCGCTGCCGGAAGTCACCGAGGCCGAGGTCAGCCACACGGCGGGCACCGCCGTCGTGACGCTCAGCGCCCCGGTGGACGACGCCGTGCTCAAGAGCACGGTCGAGGCCAAGGACTATAAGGTCACCGGCATCGCGTGAGCACACAAAGCAGCAGCCGGGGCATCCCAGAAGGGACGCCCCGGCTGTTTTCTGCTCACTTTTTGTGCGCGTCGATCGGCTGCGCGAACAGCCCGTGCTGCGTGCAGTACCACAGCAGTGTGCCGTGCGCGAAGTACGGCAGGCACGTCTGCGCGCCCCCGTGCGTGTCTGATCCATCGCTTACACCTCCCGTGCAGGTATATTGTACGGATTTTCGCCCGGAATGCAGCCGACGCTCCGTAGAGTCCGCCGACAGGATAGCCCCGCGCGCGGGGGCTGTCAAGCGGGCGGCGAAAAATCGCGCCGGGGCGGGAAAAAATTCTGAATTTTGCCTGAATTTTTGCTTCCGGTGTAGCTTTTGTGCGCGCGCGCCCTTATAATGTAAGCGCGGACGAAAAACCGTCACAACCATCCGCATCCGACGAAAAACCATCACCAAAAAGGAGTTTGTATATGGGACTGATCAAAGCTGCCGCGGGCGCTGCCGGCGGCGTTCTGGCCGACCAGTGGAAAGAATTCTTCACCTGTGAGGCCCTGCCAGCCAATGTGCTGGCCGTGAAAGGACAGAAAAAAACCACCCGCCGCTCGAGCAACACACACGGCGACGAGAACATCATCACCACCGGCTCGCGCATCGCCGTCGCCGACGGGCAGTGCATGCTCATCGTCGAGCAGGGCAAGGTCGTGGAGGTCTGCGCCGAGCCGGGCGAGTACACGTATGACGCATCGACCGAGCCGTCGATCTTCGCCGGGAACCTCGGCGAGAGCATCGGGCAGGTGTTCCGCAACATCGGCAAGCGCTTCACCTTCGGCGGCGAGGCCCCGAAGGATCAGCGCATCTACTACTTCAACACCAAGGAGCTGACCGGCAACAAGTACGGTACGCCGAGCCCCGTGCCGTTTCGCGTGGTGGATCAGCGCGCCGGCATCGACATCGACATCGGCATCCGCTGCTTCGGCGAGTACAGCTACCACATCGCAAACCCGCTGCTGTTTTACACCAACGTCTGCGGCAACGTGACCGAGGACTACACGCGCGACACGCTCGACAGCCAGCTCAAGAGCGAGCTGCTCACGGCGCTGCAGCCGGCGTTCGCGCGCATCAGCGACATGGGCATCCGCTACTCGGCGCTGCCCGGCCACACGCGGGAGATCGCCGCGGCGCTCAACGAAGAGCTCTCGGCCCAGTGGCGCGACCGCCGGGGTCTGGAGATCGTGGCCTTCGGCGTCTCGTCCGTGAAGGCCGACGAGGCCGACGAGCAGATGATTAAGGACATGCAGCGCGACGCGGCCTACATGGACCCGACGCGCGCGGCGGCGATGCTCTCGCGCTCGCAGGGCGATGCGATGAAGGCGGCCGCGTCCAACACGGCCACCGGCCCGGCCATGGCGTTCATGGGCATGGGCATGGCCGGCCAGGTGGGCGGCGTCAACGCGCAGGACCTCTATGCCATGGGCCGGCAGCAGGCGGCCCAGCAGCCCGCCGCCCCGGTGGCCGGGAGCTGGACGTGCGCCTGCGGCCAGACGGGCAACACCGGCAAGTTCTGCGGCAACTGCGGCCGGCCGCGCCCGGCCGCGCCGGAGGGCTGGACGTGCGTGTGCGACGCGGTGAACAAGGGCAAGTTCTGCTCCGAGTGCGGCCGCCCGAAACCGGCCGGCACACCGAAATACAAGTGCGACAAATGCGGCTGGGAGCCGGACGACCCGACCCACCCGCCGAATTTCTGCCCCGAGTGCGGCGACCCGTTTGACGATGGGGACATCCAGTCCTAACCCCCGCCCGGACGAAATGAGGCATGCGCCATGCCGACCCAGGTAACGAACTATCAGTGCCCGGCCTGCACCGGCCCGCTGCACTATTCGGCCAAGAGCGGCAAGCTCGCGTGCGACTACTGCGGCTCGTCATTCGACGTGGCCGAGATCGAGGCGCTCTATGCCCGCAAGGAGGCCGAGGCCGCCGCAGCCAAGCAGGCGGCCGACGCGAAGGCCGAAGCAGCGCAGGCTGCCAAGGCCGAGGCTGCGGAAGCCGCCGCGGCCTCCGGCGGCTGGGACACCTCCGACCTCAGCCGCGACTGGGGCGCGGAGGCGGACGGCCTGCGCGTCTACAGCTGCCCGTCGTGCGGCGCGGAGCTCATCTGCGACCAGAGCACCGCGGCCACGGCCTGCCCCTACTGCGGCAACCCGGCGATCGTGCCGGGGCAGTTTTCGGGCGCGCTGCGGCCGGACTATATCCTCCCGTTTCGCCTGAGCAAGGACGACGCCGTGCAGGCGCTGCGCGCGCACTACAAGGGCAAGCCCTTCCTGCCGCGCTCGTTCACGTCCGCCAACCACATCGAGCAGATCCAGGGCGTGTACGTCCCGTTCTGGCTGTTTGACGGCGGCGCGGAGGGCGCGGCCAGCTACCGCGCCAGCAACACGAACGTGTTCGAGACCGGCGACTATGAGATCACCGAGACGCGGCACTACCACGTGGTGCGCGCCGGGTCGCTCGCGTTTGAGAAGATCCCGGTCGACGCATCCTCCAAGATGCCGGACGACCACATGGACTCCATCGAGCCTTACGACTACGAGGAGCTGAACAACTTCTCCACAGCCTATCTCCCCGGCTTTCTTGCCGACAAGTACGACGTGAGCGTAGAGGAGAGCCGCGAGCGCGCAGACGCACGCTGCGAAGGAACGCTCATTTCCGCGCTGCGCGCGAGCGTGACGGGCTATGACACCTGCGTTCGCCTGGCCGGAGAGGCAAACCTGAAGCGCGGCAAGGTGCACTACGCCCTCATGCCCGTGTGGATGCTCAACACCAAGTGGCAGGGGAAGGATTTTCTCTTCGCCATGAACGGGCAGACG
>ENA-OUQK01001427-OUQK01001427.1-human-gut-metagenome-genome-assembly--contig:-NODE-1427-length-12013-cov-4.475498_pt1 | contig 12013 bp, 7 predicted proteins | sample MGYA00237954_ERZ548842 | MGnify/ENA primary metagenome ERZ548842 (study PRJEB26490, sample SAMN05194704) | human gut metagenome | biome: terrestrial biome; feature: human-associated habitat; material... | reverse complement strand
CATCCACCTATGAGCAAGCTCATGTGGATTTAGACCTTTTGACCCTGGCATCATAGTATATAAATGAATGAAAAATGAACATTTTATGCCTGAAAATGAACAAAGAGAACGGAAAATGAACAATTTATGACGGAAAATGAGTGGTTTGGGAAAGAAAAAAGCGATATCATATAGGCACATTGAAACAGAGTTCTGGAACGTGAAAATCCCTGAGCCTGTTTGAACGAATTATATGGTATGTGTTAAGGAGGTAACTTATGAATCACTCAAAAAAATGGTCAAAGAAAGCGATTTCCATGGCATTGGTAGCAGCTATGGTCGGAACGAGCGTAATGCCGACATTTGCAGCTTCTACCGATCCAAATGCAAGTGCAAAGCGTGAAGCAACAAACGCAGCAATATCCCAGAAGGCAGCTACACAGGGTATGGTTCTTCTGGAGAACAACAATAATTCCCTGCCGATCGCTCAGACAAAAGGAACGAAAGTAGCACTGTTTGGTGTAGGTTCCTATAAGACGATCAAAGGCGGTACCGGATCCGGTGATGTTTATCTGAAAGACGGTGCAAACATTACGGTAGAACAGGGCTTTGAAGATGCCGGATACGATGTGGTAAACCAGGAATTCCTGACGGCTCAGAACACAGCATATGAAAAAGCAGAATCAGAAGCAGGAAGTGGCGGTATGTTCAGCAGCTTCGTATATAAAGAAGAAGCTTATGCAGAAGCAGATGTAACTGCTGCAGCCGGAAAACAGACACCGCAATCTATGTGCTGGCACGTAACTCAGGCGAAGGTGCTGACCGTAAAGCAGAAAAAGGTGACTACTACCTGACGGACAACGAAGCAGCCAACCTGAAACTGCTGGGTCAGAAATTTAAAAACGTCGTTGTTGTTTTGAATACAGGCGGTATTGTTGATACCAACTTCTTCAACGGCAAAGGCGGATACGCAGCAAATGATTCCCTGAACCGCAGCAAGATCGAAGGACTGGATTCTCTGGTACTGATGTCACAGGCAGGTATGAACGGAGGACGTGCCCTGGTTCAGATCCTGAACGGTGAAGTAAATCCATCCGGTAAACTGACCGATACCTGGGCAGTTGATTATAATGATTATCCATCATCTGCAACATTCTCCTGGAATGACGCCGTACATAAAGACGGAGAAACAAAAGAAGAAAGCAATGCAGCAAATACTGCAGCAACCGCAGAAGAAGTTTACAACGATGATATTTATGTAGGCTATCGTTTCTTCGATACCTTTGGAAAGAAAGTAGCTTATGAATTTGGTTACGGCGAATCCTATACGGATTTTGATATTAAAGTAAAAACAGTAAAAGCAGATGCAGAAAATGTCAGCGTAGTAGCAGAAGTTAAAAATACAGGAAAAGTTACCGGTAAAGAAGTTGTAGAAGTTTATTTCTCCGCACCGGAAGGAAATCTGGACAAGCCGTATCAGGAACTGGCAGCATACCAGAAAGTCGAAGTAAAAGCAGGCGAAACCAAAGAAGTAACGCTTTCCTTTGATACCGATGAGATGGCAAGCTACGATGAAAACAATGAACAGTATGTACTGGAAGACGGAACCTACAAGATCCGTGTGGGCAACAGCTCCAGAAATACCGTAGAGGCAGCTGATATCAAACTGGACAAAGATGTTGTTACCGAAAAAGCAGAAAATGCTTTGGGAATGACAAAAGATAAAATGCAGACAGGTACTTACACCGCTGATCATGTGGTAGCAGAAGGCGGAGCTTACAAGATGGATATTCTGGATGAGAAATCCACAGGATACGGCACAGGCATTACACCAACCGCAGAAGGTTTGAGTGCAGCAAAAGCATCCTTGAGTCTTGCGGCTTCCAGCTTTGGAAAAACAGAAACGTATGCGTACACAGACGGAAAAGTAACTTCCTACATAAGTGAGGATAAAGATTCTGATTCTAATGCATACAGCAAGAATGCAGATTTGGAGAAAGAAACAAAGAAAACCGTAAAAGCAGCAAAAGATGCAACTCTGGTAGATGTTGTGAACGGCAAACTTACCATGGAAGAACTGGTAGCAAACATGAGTAGCACAGAGCTGGCTGACCTGGTAGAAGGCGGTACTTACGACGGACTGTCAGCAGGATCTTCAAGCTCAGCAGTCATCGGTTCCCAGGCAGATTCCGTATATGGAGCAGCCGGTGAGACAACAAGCAACCTGTACAACTCCAGATACATCCCGAACATCGTACTTTCCGATGGACCTGCAGGTATCCGTATCACAAAAGAGTACATCCAGTACGAACTGGTCGGTGCAGATGCGACATTTGATGCAAACCAGACTTACTATACAGGCAAGTACAGCTGGAGCGGCATGAATTATACAGAAAAAGCAATTGCAAATGAGACAGAATTCAAAAAACTTCTTACAGATGGCGAAAAACTGTATACAACCGATAACACCAAATACTATCAGTACTGTACAGCAATGCCGATCGGTACTCTGCTTGCACAGGCATGGGATCCGGCTGTCATTGAAGAAGTAGGCCGTGCAGTCGGTACAGAAATGCTGGAATATGGCGTTACATCCTGGCTTGCACCGGGCATGAACATCCACAGAAACCCGCTTTGCGGACGTAACTTTGAGTACTACTCAGAAGATCCGCTGATCTCTGGTGAAGCAGCTGCCGCTGAGACAAAAGGTGTTCAGACAAAAGCAGACGGAACATACTCCGGAATCGGTGTTACTCTGAAACATTTCGCATTCAACAACCAGGAACAGCAGCGTATGGGAAGCAACTCTGTTGTATCTGAAAGAGCAGCAAGAGAGATTTACCTGAAAGGCTTTGAAATCGGTGTAGAAGAAGCTCAGCCAGATTACATCATGAGCTCCTACAACATGGTAAATGGTTATCCGACCTTTGAAAACTATGGTCTGCTGACAACGATGTTAAGAGATGAATGGGGATTTGAAGGATTTGTAATGACAGACTGGTATTCCATAAGCCGTGTCAATGGTGCAAACAAAGGCAAAAACGTACAGGGACTGCTGATGTGGGCAGGAAATGACTGTGAGATGCCTGGCGGAAACGTAAAGAATATGCTGACAGCACTGAATACAGACAAGACATTAAGACTTGGTGACCTGCAGAAATCCGCAGTTAATATGCTGAATGTTATCGCAAAGAGTGCAGTATTTGAAAACATGCTGGACAAACTGGCAACAAGTGATGATGCAGTGACAGCAGCAGAAGCAAAACAGGCAAAAGCAATCCTGACAAAGAACAAAGCACAGAAAGTTCTGGATGACTTAGGCTATGAATCAAAAGAAGATGCAGCTGTAAAAGCTCAGATCGCAGCAGCAGAAAAAGCAAAAGCAGAAGCAGAAGCCGCAGCAAAAGCAGCAAAAGCAGAGGCAGATGCAGCAAAAGCAGAAGCAGCATCCGCAAATGCAAAACTTGAAAAGAATGCATTTAAAGCGAAAAAAGCAACCGTTAAGAAAGTAACCGGAAAGAGCAAAGCTGCAGTTGTCAAAGTGAAAAAAGTAAAAGGTGCAGACGGCTATCAGGTACAGTACTCCAAGAAAGCAAACTTCAAGAGTGCTAAGAAAGCAAACACAAAGAAACTGAACGTTACTCTGAAGAAACTGAGCAAAGGCAGCAAATACTATGTACGTGTAAGAGCTTATAAGACCATCAACGGTCAGAAAGTTTACACCAAGTACTCTGCAAAGAAAACGGTAAAAGTAAAATAAAATTATCCCAAACCTTGAAACACACTCGGGAGGATGCCGGAAGGCGTCCTCCCACTTTTTTATCGTGTTCGAGATCACAAAACATAAACAGTAGCAGCTATTGAACCAGATGAATGGCTGAAAAAGATGAACATAATATGAACACACAGGACGGAAAATGAACAATTTATGTCGGAAAATGAGTGGTTTCGTGAACGGAAATTGGATATAATAGCATCACAATCAATCAAGGGAGGAAATAACGCATGAAAAATAAACTGGCAAAACTGACGGCTGTGACGCTGGCAGCTTCCATGGTGATCGGCAGTTCCGTGACAGGCATGGCAGCTTCCACAAATCAGACATCAGAGAGAGAAGTAAGAAACGCACAGCTTTCCAAAGAGGCAGCAGAAGAGGGCATGGTCCTGCTGGAGAACGAAAATCAGGCACTGCCGCTGGCACAGGGATCAAAAGCAGCACTCTTTGGTACAGGAAGCTATGGAACGATCAAAGGAGGAACAGGATCCGGGGATGTATACAACCGTTACACAATCTCCGTTTATGATGCACTGACTTCCACTTACAATATCAGCAATATGGCCTGGTGGGGTGAATATCTGAAGACGTTCGAAGAAAAGAAAGCCCAGGCATCAGAAGAGAAAAAAGATAACGATTATGTAAAATATACGCAGGGCAGATTCGGCGGTGCAGACAGCTTTCTGGCAATCGATCAGGCACTGACGCAGAGCGATATGGATAAAGCAAAAGCCGGCGGAGTAATGACAGCGTTTTATACCGTAAGCCGTGTATCCGGTGAAGGTGCAGACCGTACGATCGGAAAAGGCGATTATGAACTGTCCGAGGTAGAATATAATAATATTAAACTGATCGCAAAGAACTTTGATAAGTGCGTGGTTCTGCTGAACGTAGGCGGCGTGGTAGACACCAAATTCTTCAGCGAGATCGAAGGCGTAGACGGACTGGTCCTGATGTCTCAGGCAGGTATGGAAGGCGGAAACGCACTGGCAGATATCCTGACCGGCAAGACAACCCCATCCGGTAAACTGACCGACACCTGGGCAAAAAATTACAGTGATTATCCGGCAGCTACAACCATCGGCGATAACGACGGAGACAATAAACAGGAAGATTACAAGGAAGGTATTTATGTAGGTTACCGTTACTTTGATACGTTCAATATCACACCGGCTTACGAGTTTGGATATGGTAAATCCTACACAAGCTTTGATGTAGAACCGCTTACTGTAGCAGCCGATGAGAATAATGTATCCGTTACCGTAAACGTAACTAATACCGGTGATACTTACTCCGGAAAAGAAGTCGTAGAAGTTTACTTCTCCGCTCCGGACGGAAGCATTGAAAAACCGTATCAGGAACTGGCAGGATTTGCCAAGACCGATAACCTGGCACCGGGCGAAAGTCAGAAACTGACCGTAACTTACAAGACAACCGAGATGTCTTCCTACGACGAAGCAAAAGCCGCTTATGTAATGGAAGACGGCGATTACATCGTTCGTGTCGGTGACAGCTCCAGAAATACAAAAGTAGCAGGTGTCCTGACACTGGACAAAGATGTCGTAACTGAGCAGCTTTCCAACCAGCTGACACTGGATAAAAACTGGAAAGATCTCTCCAAAACAGGAAAGACTCCTTACAGCTACAAAGATGAAGCAGCCCAGATCAAAGCAGCAGCAAGAATCGCACTGCCGTCTGCAAAGATCAAAACAGAAAACAATGCATCCAAGATTGATGAAAAGAAAGTAACCACTTATCTGACCGCAGATGCAGCAAAAGATTATAAAGCAGCAGAAAACGAAGTTGTTGAAACCGTAGATGCAGTTCCGGCAAACACCAAACTGATTGATGTATACGACGGAAAAGTTTCCATGGAATCCTTCGTGGCAAGCCTGGATGATACACAGCTTGCAAACCTGGCAAACGGTATCTCCGGAGCGTCTACAAGCGGTGACACTTGGGGAGCAGATGCAAACAGTGTAACCGGTGCAGCCGGTGAGACGAGCCAGTTATACTTCAATTCCCTTGGTATTCCAAATACCGTAGAAGCAGACGGACCTGCAGGTATCCGTGTAACCGCAGAGACAACCGATAAAGACGGAAATGCCGTTTACAATTACTGCACCGCATTCCCGATCGGTACCCTGCTTGCACAGACCTGGAACACAGATCTGGTCAACAGAGTCGGTAAAGCGATCGGTGAAGAAATGGTAGAGATCGGTGTTACCCTGTGGCTTGCACCTGGTATGAATATCCACAGAGACCCGCTTTGCGGACGTAACTTCGAGTACTATTCCGAAGATCCGGCACTGACCGGTTATGTAGGATCTGCGATCACAGCCGGTGTACAGTCCAACAAAGGTGTCGGTGTAACGATCAAACATTACATCACAAACAACCAGGAAACAAACAGAAGTGCGGTAAATACTTCCGTATCCGAGCGTACCTTAAGAGAAATCTACCTGAAAGGTTTCGAAATGGTTGTAAAATCTGCTCAGCCGATGGCAATCATGAGCTCTTACAACAAAGTAAACGGAACTTATGCATGCGAAAACTTTGATCTGCTGACATCTGTCCCACGCGGTGAATGGGGATTTGACGGTATGGTCATGACAGACTGGGGTGCAGGAAACAGAGCCGGTGTTGACACCATGATGCATGCAGGAAATGACCTGGTAATGCCGGGAAGAACACAGGATCGTATGATTGCAGCACTGCAGGGAAATCCAGTTGGAACAACTGCTGATCCGAATCTTGATAAAACACTGGTTCGCGGTGATATCCAGAAATGTGTATCCAGGGTTCTGACTATGATCATGAGATCTTCTCAGTTCGGTAAAATGAATTCTAAAGTAGATGTAAAAGCACACACAGAGACTTATGATAACCTGGTAACTTACTCTTCCGTTAAGAAAGAAGAAGTAAAGACAACCGCAGTGAAGAAACTGGAAGACGAGCTGAAGAAAGCTCAGGAAAAAGCAGACAAACTGGAAAAAGAACTGGGTGAAGCAAACCAGAAAACACAGGCTGCAAATAAAGAAGTAGAAAAACTGCAGGCAAAACTGGATGTACGCACAAAGAATATCAGGCTTAAGAGTGCAAAATCTAAAAAAGCAAAACAGGCAACGATTAGATGGGCAAAAGTAAAAAATGTAGATGGATATGTAGTAGAATATTCTACAAAAGCAAACATGAAATCTGCAAAGAAGAAAAATGTAAAGGCTTCCACAATCAGCCTTACTGTTAAAAACCTGAAAAAAGGCAAAAAATACTATGTACGTGTAAGAGGCTACAAAGTCATCGACGGACAGAAAGTTTACACACAGTACAGTGCAAAGAAGGCAGTAAAGATTAAAAAGTAAGTAAGAAACCTCTTACTATATAGCAACAGGGAAAGACGGCGGAGTTTGAGTGATCCGCCGTTTTTTCTTGCCAGGAAAAGTCGCCTGTGATACACTGAACTACAGGATTCGGCATAAAATCAGGAATTTTGCCGGAAATAATCTGGGGCAGATAGGTTCTGCCCTTTCTATCCACTATATTTTATAAGAAATGAGGAATTACTATGGCACAGTTATGGGGTGGACGTTTCACCAAAGAGACCGATCAGCTGGTTTATAATTTTAATGCATCCATATCGTTTGATCAGAAATTTTACAAACAGGATATCACCGGAAGCAAGGCACATGTGAAAATGCTGGCAGCACAGGGCATTCTGACTGAGGCAGAGCGTGATCAGATCCTGGAAGGCCTGGATGGCATTCTGCGTGATGTTGAGAACGGAACACTTAAGATCACAGACAAATACGAAGATATCCACAGCTTTGTGGAGGCAAATCTGATCGACCGCATCGGCGATGCCGGCAAAAAGCTGCACACCGGACGCAGCCGCAATGACCAGGTTGCACTGGATATGAAGCTTTATACAAGAGATGAGATCGGGGAGATCGACAAACTGCTGAAAAAACTTCTTGAGACACTGCTTGGCATTATGGAAGAAAATATTGAGACTTATATGCCGGGATTTACCCACCTGCAGAAAGCACAGCCGATCACGCTTGCACATCATTTCGGGGCTTATTTTGAAATGTTCAAACGTGACAGACAGAGACTGGCTGATATTTATAAGAGAATGAATCTCTGCCCGCTTGGAAGCGGTGCACTGGCAGGCACAACGTATCCTCTGGATCGTGAGATGACGGCACAGCTGCTTGGATTTGACGGACCAACCTTAAACAGCATGGATTCCGTATCCGACCGTGACTACCTGATCGAGCTGCTCTCTGCCATGTCAACGATTATGATGCATCTGAGCCGTTTCTGCGAGGAGATCATCCTCTGGAATTCCAATGAATACCGCTTTGTGGAGATCGATGACGCTTACAGCACCGGCAGCAGCATTATGCCGCAGAAGAAAAACCCGGATATCGCAGAGCTGGTAAGAGGAAAGACCGGCCGTGTTTACGGAGCACTGACTTCCATGCTGACCACGATGAAAGGCATCCCGCTGGCATACAACAAAGACATGCAGGAAGACAAAGAGCTGACCTTTGATGCGATCGACACCGTAAAAGGCTGTATTGCCCTGTTTACCGGCATGGTTTCTACGATGAGCTTCCGCAAAGATGTCATGGAAAAGAGTGCAAAAAACGGTTTCACCAATGCGACCGATGCCGCAGATTATCTGGTAAACCATGGCGTACCGTTCCGTGACGCACACGGTATTGTAGGCCGTCTGGTACTTCTGTGCATTGACAGAGGCATTGCCCTGGATGACCTGACACTGGAAGAGTACAAAGAGATCAGCCCGGTCTTTGAAGAAGATATTTACGAGGCAATCTCCCTGAAAACCTGCGTGGAAAAACGTCTGACGATCGGTGCTCCTGGGGCAGAAGCCATGAAAAAAGTCATCATGCTCGAAAAAAAATACCTGGAAGAAGCAGAAAATTTATAAAAACTGCTTGATTTTTTTTCTGAAATAGGATAGGATAGTTCGAGTAAAGACAAATGTCCGCACACAAAATACACGAACGATAAATTGTCCGTTGTAAATAAATTACGAAATGAGGATTTGAAAAATGGAACAGAAATTAAAAGTCGGTATCCTTGGAGCAACCGGAATGGTAGGTCAGCGTTTTATCTCTCTTCTTGAGAATCATCCATGGTTTGAAGTAACCACACTGGCAGCAAGCCCGAGAAGTGCAGGAAAGACATATGAAGAAGCAGTAGGCGGAAGATGGAAAATGGACACTCCGATGCCGGAAGCTGTAAAGAAGATCGTTGTCATGAATGTAAACGAAGTAGAAAAAGTTGCATCAAACGTAGACTTTGTATTTTCAGCCGTTGATATGTCAAAAGATGAGATCAAAGCGATCGAAGAAGAATATGCAAAGACCGAGACACCGGTTGTTTCCAACAACAGTGCACATCGCTGGACCCCGGATGTACCGATGGTTGTTCCGGAAATCAATCCACAGCATTTCGATGTGATCGAATCTCAGAAAAAACGTCTGGGAACCAAGAAAGGTTTTGTAGCAGTAAAACCGAACTGCTCTATCCAGAGCTATGCACCGGTACTGACTGCATGGAAAGAGTTTGAGCCATACGAAGTCGTAGCTACCACTTACCAGGCAATCTCCGGAGCAGGCAAGACTTTTAAAGACTGGCCTGAGATGGTAGAGAACATCATCCCGTACATCGGTGGCGAAGAAGAAAAGAGCGAGATGGAGCCGCTTCGTCTGTGGGGCGAAGTGAAAGACGGCGTGATCGTTCCGGCACAGAGCCCGGTCATCACCTGCCAGTGCATCCGTGTTCCGGTTCTGAACGGACATACCGCAGCAGTTTTCGTTAAGTTCAAAAAGAAACCGACCAAAGAACAGCTGATCGAAAAACTGGTGAACTTCAAAGGACTTCCTCAGGAACTGGATCTGCCAAGTGCACCGAAGCAGTTCATCCAGTACATGGAAGAAGACAACCGTCCGCAGGTAAAACTGGATGTCAACTACGAAAACGGCATGGGCGTATCGGTTGGCCGCTTAAGAGAAGATAAAGTTTATGACTGGAAATTCGTGGGACTGTCCCATAACACCGTCAGAGGAGCAGCAGGCGGAGCCGTTCTGTGTGCAGAAACCCTGACAGCAAAAGGATATATCACAAAGAAATAAAGAAAAACGGTTTAAAAAACAGGCTCAAAGAGATGTCAGCGAAAAGAAACGCCGGCATCTTTTTTTGCTCTTGCATTTTTGTTTGCCATTTTGTACAATATTCAGGAATGCAGCAAGAATGACAGAGACATTCTTAATAATAAATAGGATGTTGGGGTCCCAAGGTCTTTCATCCACCTATGAGCAAGCTCATGTGGATTTAGACCTTTTGACCCTGGCATCATAAATATGACATTTCGAATTTTTACAGGTGGTTTGGGTAAATGATAAGGATAAAAAACGTAACAAAGGATTATGGCAGCAATAAAGGTGTTTTTGATCTTTCTTTTGAAGTACAGGATCAGGAGACGTTTGGACTGCTGGGGATGGAAGGTGCCGGCAAGACGACACTTCTGCAGATTTTGATGGGATTTTCAAACCTTTCCGGGGGACGCTGCACGATCAACGCCAAACATTGTTGGAAACAAAGTACCAGTATTAAGAATTTTACCGGATATCTGCCGCAGAAGATCACACTGCCGGAGTCGATGACCGGTCTTCAGTTTTTTCGCTTTCTGGCAGATTTAAGAAACAGAAAAAGCCTGGAAAAAGCGATCCGCACAGCAGATGCATTTGAGCTGGACACTTCAAAAAAGATCCGTGATCTGAATCAGGAAGAGAAAAAAAAGCTGGCGATCGCCGGTGTATTTCTTCATGATCCGGAGGTGCTTCTGCTCGATGAACCGGAGAGTGATCTTGGCGAAAAGGCAAAAGTGCAGTTCATGAACCTGATCCTGGAAGAAAAAAGCAGGGGAAAGACGATCCTGATCGCTACCGGAAGTTTTGCGACGGCGGAGCGGCTCTGTGACCGCATCGGGATCTTGCGGCGTGGCATGCTGGTCAACCTGGATGATGTTTCCGTGATCCGTGAGGCCTCCAGAAAGGTATTCTGCATCGGATTTCGAAGTGAGCTGGAAGCAGTCCGTTTTGTCAGAGAGTCAGGATTTGATGTTTTAAATAAAAATGCGACTCAGCTTACCGTCTCGCTTTCCGGAGAACTGCAGAATTTTATCAAAGTGCTGTCAGGGTATAAAGTGCTGACCATGGAGAGCATTCCGCAGACGTTGGAAGAGACCTTTACCTATCTGTATGGAGGTGACCTGAGTGATTAATATTCCAATACTGAAGAAAAATTTCAGAGAACATATCTGGTTGTGGGGCATCGTCACCGCTGTACTGGTACTTTATCTGTTTCTGCTGTTGGGGACATACGCACCAGATGGAAAAGCCGGTGTGATCCTTTTATTTTCCGGGCTGCCGTCCGCAGTTCAGACAGCACTTGGGGCAGGCAATTACGGACTGTCTTTAAGTGGCATTTTGGGAGGCTATTTCTGGGAGAATATCTTTACACTGGTACCATTTGTATTCAGTATCCCGGTGGCGGCATCTTTCGTTGCAGGCAAACTGGAAAGCGGTGCTTTTGCCTGGATTCTGTCGGCACCTGTGGAGCGTGAAAAGCTTTTGTTTACTCAGATTTATTCTTTTACATTTGCCCTGTTTGCATTGTTTTTTGTAAATTGTCTGGTCGGAATAGTGTGCGGCCTGGCCCTTTGCGGATCGTATTTTGTGATTTCCGAGTTCTTACTGATGTGCCTTGGCGGATTCTGCCTGCATTTCTGCCTTGGGGGCCTGCTGTTTGTGATATCTGCAATGTGTGATGAGAAAGCACTGGCAGTGATGATCACGACAGGGATCGTACTGTTATTTTATATCCTGAAAATGCTCGCTTCGCTTGGGGGGATTTTCGGATATCTGAAATATGTGACGATCTTCTCCATGTATCTGGCGGACGATGTGATCGACGGGGGCATGTTTTTTATATGGAAATATCCGGTACTGATCCTGGCGGGCGTTCTGCTTTACTGGCTTTCCATGCGAATATTTGAGAAGCGGGATCTGCCGCTTTAAAAGAGGAGTAAATAATTGAAAAAATTATACATAGCAGAAAAACCGAGTGTTGCACAGGAATTTGCGAAAGCGTTGAAGATCCGGGCGGCAAGGAAAGATGGCTATCTGGAGGGGGAAGAGGCCGTTGTGACCTGGTGTGTCGGACATC
>ENA-OUQK01001423-OUQK01001423.1-human-gut-metagenome-genome-assembly--contig:-NODE-1423-length-12044-cov-4.498707_pt1 | contig 12044 bp, 9 predicted proteins | sample MGYA00237954_ERZ548842 | MGnify/ENA primary metagenome ERZ548842 (study PRJEB26490, sample SAMN05194704) | human gut metagenome | biome: terrestrial biome; feature: human-associated habitat; material... | reverse complement strand
GCATCCACCTCTCCCAAAGGGAGAGGCCTTGGCAAAGAGATGAACTTTGCGTGGATTGCCAAAGGCTCCCACTTTGGGGGAGCTGGCAAAGCCGTTAGGCTTTGACTGAGAGGGCGAGGACGCTTGCGGGGGAGATACCCCTTGTCCCAGGGCGGGGTTTGTGCTATGCTAAGGGGTACAAGCGATTTTTTGCGCTGAGAGGAGGAACCCCATGGCCGCCGTAAAAACACGGAATACCGCTACCCTTATGACCGAGGGCAGCATTGTAAAAAGCCTGCTGCTGTTTGCCCTGCCGCTGATCTTCGGCAACCTGCTGCAGCAGATGTATAATACCGCCGACAGCATCATCGTGGGCAATTTTGTGGGCAGCAATGCCCTTGCCGCCGTGGGCTCCAGCGGGTCGCCCATCTATCTGCTCATCGGCTTCAGTCAGGGACTGGCCGTAGGTGCGGGCGTGGTGGTGTCGCAGTATCTGGGCGCAGGCGACCACAAGGAGACCCGCGAGGCGGTGCACACTGCCCTTGCCATTGCGGTGGTCATGGGGCTTTTGCTGACCGTGGGCGGCGTTGTCTGCGGGCGCGCTTTGCTGGTGGCCATGAATACCCCCGCCGAGGTGCTGGCGGACGCTGTGACCTATATCCGCATCTACTTTGGCGGGGTGCTGTTCAGCGTGGTGTATAACATGACCGCCGGCATCCTGAACGCCGCCGGCAACTCCCGGCGCTCGCTGGTGTATCTGGCATGGGCGTCGGTGACCAACATCGTGCTGGACCTTGTGTTCATCGTGGGGCTGCGGATGGGGGTGGCAGGCGCTGCCATCGCCACAGACCTGAGCCAGCTGGTGTCCTGCGTGCTGAGCCTGCGCTTTCTGATGAAAAGCGAGGACGCCTGCCGGGTGGAGCTTTCCGCCATCCGGCTGCACCGCAAAATGGCAGGCCGCATTATCCGGGTGGGTCTGCCCACCGGCATCCAGAACATGGTCATCTCCTTTTCCAACGTGCTGGTACAGGCCAGCGTGAACAGCTACGGTGCCGCCGCCATGGCGGGCTTTGCAGCCTACATGAAGATCGATGGTTTCAACATTCTGCCCGTCAGCAGCATCAGCATGGCCGCCACCACCTTTGTGGGGCAGAACTACGGTGCGGGGCGTCTGGACCGGGTAAAGCGCTCGGTGTGGGTCACCCTTGCCATCGGGGTCATCTACACCCTTTGCACCGGCGCTGCCCTGCTGGCCGGGCAGGATGCCATCCTGCACCTGTTCACCGCCGACGAGGCCGTGGTCACCTACGGCAAGCTGGCCATGCGGTGGTTCTGCCCGTTCTACTTCCTGCTCAGCATCCTGCACGGCCTTGCCGGTGCCGTGCGCGGCACGGGTGCCAGCATCCCGCCCATGGTGGTGCTGCTGGTCTCGCTGTGCCTGTTCCGGGTGGTGTGGATCCAGTTTCTGCTGCCCTTCTTCTCCGGCATCGAGGGCGTGTTCATCCTCTATCCCGTCAGCTGGGGTCTGGGCGCATTGCTCATGATCCTGTATGCATGGAAGGGCAAGTGGATGGAGTATCATACATAACCATTTTTATAAACAACGACCCGCCGCACTGAAGGAGGTGCGGCGGGTCATTGTTTTTTCAGGAACTTCTGTCAGGACAGCTTACCATGCAAAGCCCACGGAGTCCATGTCGATCTTCTTTTCCACCAGACCCAGACGGCTCTCGATAAAGTTCACCGCCATATCCGGCCACTGGGCGATCTGGGTGTAGTAATCCACATAGCCCTTGGTGCCAGTGCCCAAGCCCACACCGTGGGGCGCATCGGGTGCCAGATAGAAGCTGAAATCCTTGAAGGTATTCGCGCACTCCGGCAGAGAGGGCAGCATCATAGCGCTCAGGCCGTCCTTCTGCCCCACAACACCAAAGACCGGGGGCAGGTTGGGGTTCTTCGTGAAGTCCAGACCGGTGACGAACAGTCCGTAGATGGGGATTGCCACATTCAGGTCAGCGCTCTCATAGTCCACAGCATCGCAGACGTAGCTGGGGTAGACCTTATCCGGGGTATTCGTAGTGCCGAACTGGTCGGCCACCACCTGCATCACATTCATGCCGCCAGCAGAGAAGCCCACAGCGATCATGATATCGGTCTTGCCGATGTGTTTTTCAGAGGCGTTGTGGCGGATGTAGCGGATAGCGCGTGCCAGATCCAGCCGCTGATCCACAGCGGCATAAGGGTTGACGCGGCGCTGCAGCACAAAGGCGTTGTAGCCGTTCTTGTTGAAGAACTCGGCCACAGGGTAGCCTTCCACCACGTTGTTGCGGTGGGTGCTGCCGCCGCCTGCAATAATGATCACGTTGCCCTTCACCTTGCCCTGATCTCGCAGCAGGTACGGGTTCAGGAAGGGACGGAAGCCCTCGTTATCGTAGCAATTTTCCCAGTTGGTGGGCAGCGGAGATTCCACGGCCATCTGATCTCCCCAAATTTCCCAAACGGTGCTCTTGGGGTCCTTGATCTGGCGCAGCGCCTTGCGGGCATTGGTCAGAGCAACACACATATCGTAGTGAGAAGCATTGATGCCGGGCGCAGCTGCACCGTCCACCTTCTCGTACTGAGCGCGGGACAGCTTGTGGAACAACACATAGAACTTGTCAAAATCGCCCCGGAAAGCAGCCGGATAAAAGGCCACCTCGCGGGAGAGACGGAGTTCCTCTGCCACCATGGCCTGCACCTCAGCATCGGTGTGCACGCCAGCGTTCTCAGCAAAGGATGCGGGCGCCATGCCAGCCACTGCGCCCATGGTCACGGCAGAAGCGGCGGAAAGCTTCATAAAGTCTCTTCTGTTCATCATCATTTCTCCTTTTAAATGCAGACGGCTCATTTGTGCAGAACAAAGCCGCCCGAAGCTGTACAGCAAACGCCCTGCTGCCGGGCCCAACGGACATTTCGACAGTATCGCGCCGTTGAAATCTGTGCAAAGCGTATCACAAATCAGATAGATTGTAAATAGATTTCATCGCTTTTGAGCAAAATTGATATATTAGTATGCCAGTTCTTGTGAAAATCGACAGGCGTTGGACGGGCACAAAAAAGGACTGCCGTACATCTGCACGGCAGTCCTTTTCTCATAATTACAGCTTTTCAAACACCAGAAAGCGGAAGGCGATGGTGGTGGTGAGCTGCGGCAGAGCCGCAAGGCGGGCGGCACCGTCGCGGGGCGTTTTCCAGTAGTAGGGGGTCATGGCGAACAGGGCTTCCAGCCGGGCGGCGGGCACGGTGATGGTGCCCTGCACCTCCCGCTCGTCGATAGCGCGGAAGCCCGGGTACTCCACCTGCTGCACCGGGTTCTTGTAAGGCTTTTCGTAGAGCACAGCCTTCATCTGGTACAGATGCTCTGCCCCCGGCACAACATAGATCATGCGCCCGCCCGGGCGCAGCACCCGGCTGAACTCCTCCTGCGCAAAGGGCGAAAAGCAGTTCAGCAGCACATCTGCCCAGCCGGTGCGCACCGGCTGGCTGAAGCTGGACGCCACCGCGTACTGCGCAGTGGGCAGCGCCTTTGCAGCCAAGCGCACGGCGGGCTTTGCGATATCGAACCCGGCCAGCTGCAGCGGCTTTTCTGCCGCCGCGAACTGCTGCGCGATGCAGCGGTCGTACCAGCCCTCGCCGCAGCCTGCGTCCAGCAGATGCAGCGGAGCGTCCTTCGCGGCGGGCACGCCGTGGGCAAGGCACAGCTCCCCCAGCGCCTGCCCAAAGATGCCGTAGTATCCGGCGTTCAGGAAGGCGCGGCGGGCGGCAACCATCTCCTTGCTGTCCCCGGGAGCTTTGGTGCGCATACTCTGCACCGGCAAAAGATGCCAGTAGCCCTCCCGGGCGCGGTCAAAGCAGTGGCCTTTTTCACATTTCAGGTCGGTTTCCCCTTGCAGTACGCCGCCGCACAGGGGGCACTGCCACGGGGCAAAGGCTTCGTTCCGGCTCATACTTCTTCGCTGTGGTCCTCAATGGGTGCGGTGGCACCGCCGTGGGCGTCCATATACTCCTCAAAGCTGGTGTACTTCTGCTGGGGCGGGCGGCGGCTGATGAGCATCAGCCCCGGGTCCTCGTCCCGGGCGGCGGCATTGCGGCCGCGGCGGGCAGGCTCGGCCTTGGGGGCACGGTTCTGATTGCCAGCGCTGCCGCGCTCATTGCGGGCAGGGCGGGCGTTGTTGCTCTGGGCTGCGGGGCGGGCATTGCGCTGTTCACCCCGGTCGCTGCGGTCGTTGCGGCGGCTGCCGCTGCGGTTTGCGTTCTGGTTATTCTGGGGCTCCTGTGCGCTGCGGATGGCGGGTGCTGCCGGGGCGGCAGGGATCTTGCGTGCCGGGCGCAGCGGGGTGGCCTCCGGGGCGCTGACAAAATGGGGGTCGAACTTGGGCTGGGCGTTGCTGCCCCGGGCGGGGGCGGCATTCTCGCGGCGGGTGCGGGGCGCTGCCGTCTCCTTGGGGGAGTTTGCGCCCCGGTTGTTGGCGCGGCGGTCGTTGCGAACCCCGCGCTTTGCGTTGCTGTCTTGCATCAGTGTTTCCTCTTTTTTCGGTTTTGCAGGCACCGCGTTCTTTGTGGCCTTCGGCTCCTGCTTCGGCGCGGGCGCAGCTGCCTTTGCAGCTTTTGCGGGCGCAGTTTCGGCCTGTTTTTTCGGTGCTTCGGCCGGTTTTTCTGCTTCGGGGCGGGGCTTTTTGCCGCGCACGGGCAGCACCGGGCGCACCGGGGCGGGCACGCCGTCCCACGGATGGCCGGATACCACCGGGATCTTGCGGCGGTTCAGCTTTTCGATGCCTGCCAGATACTCCTGCTCCTCCGGGGCGCAGAAGCTGACGGCGGTGCCGTCAGCACCGGCGCGGGCAGTGCGCCCGATGCGGTGCACATAGGTCTCCGGTACCTCGGGCAGGTCGTAGTTGAACACATGGGAAAGCTCGCTGATATCAATGCCGCGTGCGGCGATATCGGTCGCCACCAGCACCCGGGTCTTGCCGGACTTGAAATCCTCCAGCGCGGTCACGCGGGCAGTCTGGCTCTTGTTGCCGTGGATGGCGGCGGCGGGGATGCCCTGCTTTGTCAGGTCCTTTGCGATCTTATCCGCGCCGTGCTTGGTGCGGCTGAACACCAGTGCATTCTGCACCGGCGGGGTCAGGTTCTTGATGAGCCAGGGCAGCAGGAACTTCTTGTTGCCCTTCTCGACGAAATACAGGCTCTGGTCGATGCGCTCCACCGTGCTGGACACGGGGTCCACCTTCACGAAGGCAGGGTCATGCAGGATGCCTGCGGCCAGCTGCTCGATCTCTTTGGGCATGGTGGCGCTGAACATCAGGTTCTGGCGCTTTGCGGGCAGCTTTGCGATGACCTTCTTCACGTCATGCACAAAGCCCATGTCCAGCATCCGGTCGGCCTCGTCCAGCACAAAGACCTCGAGGTTCGACAGGTCGATATGGCCCTGTCCGATGAGGTCGTTCAGACGGCCCGGGCAGGCGATGAGGATGTCCACGCCCTTTCGGATGGCCTCCACCTGCGGGGCCTGGCCCACGCCGCCGAAGATGACGGTGCTGCGCAGTTTGAGGTACTTGCCGTAGGCGTCGAAGCTCTCGCCGATCTGGAGAGCCAGCTCACGGGTGGGGGTGAGGATGAGGGCGCGGACAGCGCCCTTCTTGCGGGGGGCGGCGGCGCTCAGCCGGTCGAGCATGGGCAGCGCAAAGGCAGCGGTCTTGCCGGTGCCGGTCTGGGCGCAGCCCATCAGATCGCGCCCTTCCAGCACCGGCGGGATGGCCGAAGCCTGAATGGGCGAGGGGGTCTCATAGCCTGCCTCGCTTACAGCCTTGAGCAGGGGGGCGGACAGTTTCAAATCGTTAAAAGTCATGGTTCTCCTTGGTCATTCTTTGATTCTGCGGCACTCGATGTAATACCGCTTTTCCTCCGCATGGCCCATGCTGAAGGTCTTGCGGGGCAGCACGCCGCCCATCACGATGCCTTTGAACAGATCGTTCTTCTCGAAGGGCGGCAGCAGGAAGGCCACGCCGCCCTGTCTGGTCAGGGCGCGGACGGCGGGCTCGTCGTGGACGTAATCCACCCGGGCCTCGCTGTGGCGGGCCATAAAGTATTCGATAAATTCGTCCACCGTGCCGACGGTCAGCGGGGCGACGGGGTCCTCGAAGCTGAGGACGTTGGACACATGGGGGCCGGCCAGCGTGAAGGCCTGCTGCTTCGAGTCGCCGAAGCAGATGCCGGCCATGTTGGAGTCGCTCCACGCGATGAGGGCCAGCAGCACCGCGCCGCAGTCCACATTGAAGAGGACGCGGTGGATGGGCTCGATCTCGATGGCAGGCGAATGGACGTTGCACACCTCAGCCAGGCACCAGCGGGCGGGATGGTTTTCCCGCTCCTCAGGGGTCAGGGTGGCTTTCAGCTCCTCCCAGCAGGCTTTGGCTGCGGCCAGCGAATGGTTGCCGTCGCCCACAGCCAGCGTCAGGGGCTTTGCGCCCCTGGCCTGGGGATACTTAGCGTCGAAAGCCTCCTGGCTGCCCAGTGCGGCCAGTGCAGCATCGATCTGCGCCAGCATCGCAGCATCTTCCACGGCCCAGCCTGCAATGTGGCCGCCGCCCTGCATCAGCTCGCCCTCGTACACCTTTTTCAGCTCGCTCTTGCGCGCGCCGATGGGCTCGACGAGGGTGCAGCCGGGGTCGTCGGCCAGCATCATAACATGGGGCGTTTCCAGCGCCGCACCCCGGCGCACGGCCATGCGGGGCGGGATGCGCTCGGTGACGGTGCGCTCGCTGGGCCGGATGGCCGGGCGGGCGCCCTTCTCGTAGCTGTAAGCCTCGAGGTCTATCTTGCCCACGAGGCCCTGACGCACCCGGCCGCTCTGCTCGGTGCGCTCGACGTAGACAAAGCCGTCCACGGCGCGGGTCAGCACGTCGCGGCTGTACTCGTCCATCGCGGCGTGGATGTTCTCCACCCGACGGGCCGCATCTTCATCCTCGAGGTAGACTTCCGGCAGGATGAGCCGCAGGGTGCTGGGGCAGCCGCCCACAGCGGCGTCTGCCTGCTCCCAGTAGGCGCGGTCGCTGGTAAACTGGTCACAGGCCACGCAGCCCCACTTTTCCAGAGGGATATTCTCCCCGGGCAGCAGGATGTGGGCCGGACCAAAGCAGGATGCAGTTTTCATAACACATTCCTCACTCTCACATAAATCACCAACAGCAAATGGAGTGCTCTCACTGGAAAATGCCCGCTGCATCGTCCCAGAACACGGCATGCTCCACGCCGGAAGCCGACAGGGTGTCCCGCAGCTCGTTGCGGGCAGTGTCGTCCATGGTCTGCTTTGCGGGGACTTCGACCACGAGGTTCCTGACGCCCAGCGCCGTCGCGGAGCCGCCCACAGTGGAAGCGCCCTCCGTCACCTGACTCAGCGAGTAACCGTACCACAGGGTCACGCTGCCCTCAAAGCGGGCATCCCATGCGGCGATGTCCGCAGCCAGCTGGGCGCTGCGGTCGCGCCCGCCGGTGGAGCCGAAGTCCTGCTTGCCGTTCTGGGCAGAGGGGAACTGGACGTTCTCCAGCAGCACATGGTCAAAGCCCATGCTCTGCACCTCGCCGATGAGGTCGCCGATGAACTGGACGGCCTCGTCGGAATAGGGGTTGAGCCAGGGGTTGCCGCCGGCGGACGCCTTATTATCCAGCCAGAGGTAAGCCTGCCCGGTGTAGCCGATGGCCATATTGCGGTCGGTGCGGGCCGCGATGGGGTCGCGGAAGGCCGCCAGCTTTGCCACCGGCACAAGGCCGTTCTCCTTGAGCACCGAGGCGATGAGGGCCGGGTCAGGGGACTCCCCCTCGATGTTGCCTGCCGCAGCAGCCACCTGAGAGGGATACAGGATGTTTCCGGCACTGTCCTTCAGGGTGACGACGGCGTAAGCCGCGCCCTGCTGGGCCAGCTGCTGGGCGGCGGCACGCAGGGAAGCTTCATCCTTTGCCGCAGCCGTGTCCAGAACGCCCCAGCTGCCCTCGATGATGACGCCTGCGGGTGCAGCCGGTTCCAATTCCGGCTCCGAGTCCACCCGCACCTCCGAGGAAGCGGCAGGCTCTGCCGTCACTTCCGACGAAGCGGCCGCACTGGAGGCAGTCGTCTCAGACGAAGCCGAGAGGTCACGGTTGCGCACCACGGTGTACCAGGTGTGGGTGGCCCAGTCCAGCACATGGGGCGCGGCCAGCCAGCCCACGACCAGCACCACGGCCACCAGCACGATGATGCCGACGGCCTTCTTCACCCACATGCCGGGGCTGTAAAAACTGCGGTGATACCGCTTGACCTTTTTATACTTTGCCATGATCGTCCCTTTCTCCTGCACTCCTCACAGGATCACCGAGTGGCCCGTAAAACCATAGATGGCCAGCGCCAGCACGCCGATGTAGATGAGCGTGATGGGCAGGCCCCGGAACGCCTCCGGGATGGCCTCGCTGCGCAGACGGCGGTCAGCCTCCGTCACCAGCATGACGGCCAGCAGATAGCCCAGGCCGCTGCCGAGGCCGAAGCCCATGCTCTGCTCCAGCGTAAAGCTCTGGGTGCGCTCCACCAGCACCGTACCCAGCACGCCGCTGTTGACCGCCGCCAGCGGCAGGATGCGGAGCAGCTGGCCGCCGTGGCGCTTGCCCCGTGCGGCCCAGAGCACGATAAATTCAAACAGGCTCACCACCGCCACGCAGGCCAGATAGACCAGCGGACGGAGCTGGGCGGGGTTGGACTGGGCGGCGATGAAGCCGCCCGCATAGAACGCCAGCGGAGCCACCAGCACCTGCGTAACACAGAGCAGCAGGGCGAACCACCCGCTGCTGGTGCGCTCGTCGCCCACCAGCTGGACGAGGCGGGACACACCGAGGCCCCGGGTGAACACCGCGTTCTGTGCAAAGACGGCCAGCACGGCGTAGCTGAAAAATACGCCGACGGCCTGCATCACATCATTCATCCTCAGGCTCCCCCTCTTTCTGGCGGTAGACCGCCATGAGGCCGCGGGCCTCTGATGTCAGATAGTTTTTGTACTTCCTGGCCAGCGTGCGCCAGACGGCACACAGCACGCCCAGCACGATGAAGCCGCCAGCCGGCATACTGGCCATGGGCAGGACGGGACGGCTCAGCACATGGCCGAACACCGTACCGGCGCTCAGCCACTCGCGCACACAGCCCAGCAAAAGCAGCAGCAGGCCGTAGCCGATGGTGATGCGGATGCCCTTGGAGACGGCCTTTTTCATCGTCTCCTGCACGCGGCCGAAGCGGTAGGTCAGCAGCGGCTCCACCACCAGCATGGGCAGATAGATGCCCAGCACCAGCAGACTCACGCCGAACAGCTGGTTCAGGATGGGGTACGCCGCCAGATAGACCACCGCCGCGCTGCCCGAATAGAGGATGCTGCGGGGCAGCAGCTTCTTTTCCAGCTCTGCGTTGGCCGGATGCTCCTCCCGCAGGGGGAACAGGCGGCTCAGCAGGCAGGCCAGCATCCGGGAGGGCGTCAGCAGCAGCGCCACGGCCACGGCCAGCATCAGGGCGTTCTGGCCGCTCGTCGCAAGGACGACCAGCGGCGCAAGGCCCATGCCCTGCATGACCACAGGGTTATTCAGAAAGACGCGGTCATGGTGGAAGAATCTTTCCGGGTCCCGGGTGATGAGTTCTGCAGCATGACGTTTCATTCCGCATCCCCCTTTCCGGTCTTCTTCTCTTTGAAGTATCTGCCGCTCTTTATCAGCTCATGGAGGCGGACTTCGGTGCGGTCGAGCCAGCCGGAGATGCTGTTGACCGCCAGAATGGCGAAGCAGACGCCCGTCTCGTAGACGCCGAAGTAGCGGAAGCCCATCGTAAAGGCTCCCACCATGGCGCCGTAGAGGATGCGGCCCCGCCGGTGGTGGGCGCAGGTGTAGGGCTCATTGAGCAGGAAGACGGCGCTGAAGAGCATCGCGCCCGTCAGCATCTCGTCGCGCACACAGCGCAGGCGGAACACAAGGCCCGCCGTAAAGGCGGTCCCCTCCGTCAGACCCAGCTGGCGCGGGAAGAAGAAGACGATGAGGCCCGCCGTGATGAGGAAGCTCAGGGAGGCGCTCAGCCGCACATCCTTCTGCATCCAGAGGAAGAGGCCGCAGGCCGCCAGCACGATGGCTGCACCGGTCCCCATCGGGGCGGCATACTCGCCCAGCACCAGCGACAGGGCGCTGATGTTGATGAGGCCGCCGCTGCGCAGGGTGTCCGAGATGGTGCTGGATGTTGCCACGCCGGAGGCGTCCCAGAGCGGGATATTGGCGTATGGGGCCGGATAGCGGAAGACCTGCTCCGGCCAGGACACTGCCGCCACCGCGTAGCCCACGGCGGCGGGGTGGAAGTGGTAGCTGCCATAGCCGCCGAAGACCTCTTTGCCGATGAGAGCACCGGCCAGAATGGCGGCGGCGAGGACATACCAGTCCACCGTCGCGGGCATCAGCAGGGTGATGACGAGGGCAAAGCTCTCGTTGGAATAATCCCCGGCCTGATAGACGCGGCGGCGCAGCAGAGAGATGAGCCGGTCGCACAGGTTGCCCATCAGCACCGCAAAGCCGCAGAGCAGCAGCGGGCGCAGGCCGTAGAGGTAGCAGGAGACGCAGAGCAGCGGCACACAGAGAAAGCAGATGTGCTTATAGTATCTGCCGGTGCGCTGGAGTTCTTCCTCCTGCAGCCGGATCAATGCTTCATCCATGGGCAGTCCCCTCTCAGAGAGCTGCCATCGCACGGACGGCCGCGGCGGGGTCGGCGGCGCCAAAGATGGCGCTGCCCGCCACCAGCACGTCCGCACCGGCGGCGACGCACTGCGGAGCGGTGGCAGCATCCACGCCGCCGTCCACTTCCAGCAGGAATTTCAGGCCACGGCGGTCTTTTTCCGCCTTGAGCCAGCGGAGCTTGTCGAGGGCCGAGGGCATGAACTTCTGGCCGCCGAAGCCAGGCTCCACGCTCATGACCAGCACGAGGTCCAGCTGGTCGAGGTAGTAGCCCAGCTCTTCCACCGGGGTGCCGGGCTTGATGGTCATGCCCACCTTGCAGCCCTGAGCCTTGATGGCGTCGATGGTCTCCTGGATGTCGTCGTCGCACTCGAGGTGGAAGTTGAGCAGGCTGGCACCGGCCTTGGCAAAAGCCTCGGCGTACTGCTGGGGGTGGGTGATCATCAGGTGGACGTCATAGAAAGCGTCCGGCAGGGCCTTGTGCAGGCTCTTGAGCACCGGGACGCCAAAGCTGATGTTCGGCACAAAGTGGCCGTCCATCACGTCATAATGCAGCATCTGCGCACCGGCATCCAGCACCATACGGCAGTCTGCGCCGAGATGGCTGAAGTCAGCCGAAAGGATAGAAGGACTGATCGTTGTCATTTTATTTTACTCCCCGTTATTTTTTAGAGAATTTTTGTAATTTTGCTCTGCCGCCGTCCCTGCGGCATCTCCCACAGGAGCAGTCGGCATAGTCGATTATAGTTTACATGAAAACAGCGAAAAAATCAAACCCGCCGCCGTGTTTTTCACGGAAAAGACGTAAAGTTCTGCGTATCTCCCCTCTTCCACAATGCAAAAAGCAGCCAGACCGCTCCTTTGAGGGGCAGTCTGACCGCTGTGAAGTTAGTCTACCGGCTTCATGCTGGCCGGGTCTTCCACCGCACCGGGGCGGCCGCTCTCGTCGGGCAGACGCTTCATGCCGCCGGGGTTGGGGGGCTGGACGGGCAGGGTGAAGACGAACCTGCACCACTCGCCCTGCTTGCTCTCCACCCGTATCTGGCCGCCGGAGAGGTTGACCAGCACCTTGCAGATGTTCAGGCCGAGACCTGCGCCCCGGGCGTGGAGACCCCGGGACTGGTCTTCTTTGTAGAAGCGCTGGAAGACGTAAGGCAGCGCCTCGGGGCTGATGCCCTGGCCGGAGTTCCAGATGGAGACTTCCACCTCCGGGCCCAGCCTCTCCACCCCGAAGCGGATGGTGCCGCCTGCCGGGGTGAACTTGATGGCGTTGTCCAGCAGATTATACGCCACCTGATGGATCA
>ENA-OUQK01001419-OUQK01001419.1-human-gut-metagenome-genome-assembly--contig:-NODE-1419-length-12065-cov-8.063031_pt1 | contig 12065 bp, 14 predicted proteins | sample MGYA00237954_ERZ548842 | MGnify/ENA primary metagenome ERZ548842 (study PRJEB26490, sample SAMN05194704) | human gut metagenome | biome: terrestrial biome; feature: human-associated habitat; material... | reverse complement strand
TCAACTATTCATTTAAAAATTCAATTGTAGTTATACATTTTTTACAAAGTTAAGGGTAAATATCGAACCAATTACTAAAGAACATGAGTTTTTAGCAACACCCGCCCTTACAAAAGAAGAACTAACAAATGCGTTTGAAGAATGTTTAAAACAAGTTGATTTAAATATGGAATATTTCAAAGATCGATTCCCATATTCATGTACTAAAGGTTTGAAGTATCCAATCATCGACAACATCGAATGGACTGATGGATTCTGGACAGGTATGTTGTGGTTGGCATATGAATATACGAATGACAAGAAATATAAAGAATTAGCGGATCGAAACATCGAAAGCTTCTTGCACCGTGTTGAAAATCGAATTGAATTAGATCACCACGATCTTGGATTCTTATATTCGCTATCTTGCGTAAGTGGCTATAAGCTTACAAAAAATGATCATGCAAAAAAAGCTGCATTGTTGGCGGCTGATAAATTGATGGAACGTTGGCAAGAAAAAGGGCAGTTCTTGCAGGCTTGGGGACCTAAAGACAGTCCTGAACATTATCGATTCATCATCGACTGCATGTTAAACATCCCATTATTATATTGGGCAAGTGAAGTTACTGGTGATAATCACTATGCGGATGCCGCAACAAAACACTTCACAACAAGTTGTAAATATGTAATTCGTGATGATGCGAGTGCATATCACACATTCTATATGGATCCAGTTACTGGAGGACCAAGTCATGGTGCTACACGTCAAGGATATTCAGATGATAGTTCTTGGGCTCGTGGACAGGCATGGGGTATTTATGGAATCCCATTAAATATTCGCTACACGAAAAACACAGAATACGTTGATCTATATAAAGGAATGACAAACTATTTCTTAAATCGTTTACCAGAAGACAATATTTGTTACTGGGATTTGATTTTTACGGATGATCCAGAACAATCAAGAGATTCAAGTGCAGCTGCCATCGCCGTATGTGGAATGCTTGAAATGGATCAATGGATCAAAGAAGAGGATCCAAGTAAAAAGGTGTATCAAAAAGCTTGTGACAACATCACTCGCTCGTTGATTCAAAACTACACTAACAATGATCACAAACCAGGCGATCCAATCTTGTATCATGGCGTATATTCATGGCACAGTGGTAAAGGCGTAGATGAAGGAAACATCTGGGGCGACTACTTCTACATGGAAGCATTAATGCGTCAAACCAAGCAATGGGATCCATACTGGTAAAAATAAGGAGGAGACAAAATGGCAACACCAAACATCGTTATGACACGTATCGATGAACGTTTAGTTCATGGTCAAGGTCAATTATGGGTAAAATCTTTAGGCGTTAATACAGTAATCGTTGCGAACGATCAAGCAAGCCAAGATGCAATGGCACAAACTTTAATGAAGACTGTAATTCCTAAGGACGTCGCAATGCGCTTTTACTCAGTACAAAAAGTTATCGACATCATTCACAAGGCAAATCCTGCTCAAACAATCTTCTTAATTGTTAAAGATTGTAAAGATGCTCTACGCCTAGTTGAAGGTGGCGTTCCAATCAAACAAATCAACATTGGAAACATTCACAACTGTGAAGGTAAAGAAAAAGTAACTCGTTCTATTTTCTTAGGTGCTGAAGACAAGGCAGCATTAAAAGAAATGATTGAAAAGTATAACGTTGAATTTAATACACAAACTACACCAAGTGGTTCTGATGGAAGTGTATTAGTAGATATTAAAAATTATTTATAGGAGATAAAAGAATATGCAAATTACATTGTTACAGGCCGTAATCATCGGTCTATGGACAGCATTCTGTTATTCAGGTATGTTGTGGGGTATTTTTACGAACCGTGCTTTAGTATTAAGCTTCGGTGTTGGTATTGTATGTGGAGATTTAAAAACAGCATTGCAATGTGGAGCAATCGCTGAATTAGCATTCATGGGATTCGGTGTTGGTGCCGGTGGAACTGTTCCTCCAAACCCAATCGGACCTGGTATCATTGGTACATTAATGGCAATCACTATGGATGGTGTTACACCAGAAAGTGCATTATCATTATCTATTCCTTTTGCAGTCGCAATTCAATTCTTACAAACAGCTATCTATACAGTTCGTGCAGGTGCACCAGAAAGTGCAAACAACGCATTGAAAAAACAAGACTTTGGAAAATTCCGTTTACACTCTAACTTAACAATCTTGTTATTTGCTCTTGTTGGATTCTTATTAGGATTCTTAGGTGCATACAGCATGGATACATTAAGTAAATTAGTAGCATTAGTACCAGCTTGGTTATTAAAAGGATTAACAGTTGCTGGTGGTATGTTACCTGCTATCGGTTTTGCTATGATCATGAGCGTTATGTTAAAGAAAGAAGTTGTTCCATTCGCATTATTAGGATACTTCTTAGCCGCTTACTTAGGCGTACCAGTAATCGGTATTGCTATTGTCGGAACTGTATTCGCATTAAAACACTATAACGATGCTGGAAATGTCGCTGTCGCACAAGCTGCAACTGAGGAGGTAGAACACGATGACTGGATCTAAATTAACAAAGAAGGATTACACTAAGACTACATTACGTGCTTACTTCTTACAAAATGGTTTTAACTATAGTAACTATCAAGGTTTAGGATACGCTTTAGTTATGTATCCTGCATTCAAAAAATTGTATGGTGATAACCCAGCTAAATTGGCTGAAGAATTAGACAATAACTGTGAATTCTATAACACAAACCCTAACTTCTTACCATTTATCACTTCTATTCACTTGGCAATGGCAGAAAACGGAATGGAATACGATGAAATTCGTGGTATCAAAATGGCATTGATGGGTCCTTTAGCAGGTATTGGTGACTCATTATCACAATTCTGTATTGCTCCATTATTCTCAACTATCTTTGCTTCTATGGCTATGGATGGTGTGGCAATTGCTCCATTATTATTCTTAATCTGCGAAAACGTTACATTATTGGCAATCAAACTTGTTATGGGTGGATATGGACGTCGTCTAGGAACAAGCATGATTGACAAATTATCTGAAAAAATGGGTGTTATTTCTGAAGCTGCAAGTATGATCGGTGTTACTGTTATCGCTGGTTTAGCTGCAACATTCGTTAAAATGAACGTCGCAATCACATTCTCGGCTGGTGCTATTGAAGAAGGTGTTAAACAATCTACAGTAGATATTCAGGCAATGTTAGATAAAGTTGCTCCTGCATTATTACCAGTATTATATACAGCATTAATGTACTACTTAATCAAGAAAAAAGGTGTTACAACTTATTGGTTAGTATTGATCACTGTTGTTATCGGTGTTGCATTAAGCTGCTTAGGAATCTTAGCCTAATACATAAAGGAAGCAAATTTGCTTCCTTTTCTTTTTAAGGAGAATTCTATGAATCTATCTTACATAAAAAAACAACTACAATTCTGGGCAGACAAGAAGGATGTACTACACGTAAAAAAATTATTAACGAAAGAAGATCAAATTCTAGTAAAAAGAAAATCAGAAGAACTGATTCAAAACATCTTTACGTTTGATAAGCCATGGGACATGGAACGTTGCCAAATTCCTTACAAGCTAGAAACATTAGATTGGAACATACAATTAAACGATGATGAAGAATGGTGCTTCATGTTCAATCGCATGGACTACCTAAACTATCTGGTTCTTTCTGATCATATTGAATATGCCAAAACACTCATTTTAAACTGGATAGAAGCCCATCCAACAATTCAACCAGAACCAAGCACAAGAACACTCGATACAGGCATTCGTTTAATGAACTTCTTTGAAGCCCTACCTTATTTGTACGCAAGCAATTTATTAAGTGATGAAGAAATCACTACAATTGCCAAGTCCATGTTGGATCAGTGTGCGTATTTAAAAGAGCATTACATTCCAAAATACATAACATCAAATTGGGGAAGCATTCAAACATGTGCTATGATCAGCATATTACCTATGATTGAAGAACAAAGTGATATCTATGCTTGGGCATTCAATGAATGGAAAAGACAAATCCAAGCACAAGTGTATCCAGATGGCATGCATTGGGAACAATCCACGATGTACCATATTGAAGTCTTAAATTACTGCATGAAAGCTATGTATTATTCAGAACAAGAATTGCCACAAATTCATGCTTTGGCTAGAGCCATCTTCTTACAGGCTACCCCTCATAAAGAAATTGAAACATTCGGGGATACAGATCGCAGTAATATTCAAGATGTCATGACACGTGCTAGCTTCTTATTTAATGAACCCACATGGAAATCGATCGCATTTCATACTTTTGACATGGAATCTTTATATACATTAGGAGCTAAAAATGCCAAGATCTATCTAGAAAGTCAAGCCATTGAATCCAACGAACTTCACTTTGATGGAAAAGATAGTGGTATGTATACATCAAGGAGTTCTTGGAAAGAAGATGCCAATTTTACCATGTTTACTAACGGATCATTAGGCAGTGGACATGGACATAGCGATAACTTGCATGTATCCATTTACTATAAGGGAAAACCTGTATGTATCGATGCTGGACGTTTAACATATCGTGAAGATCATCCACTAAGAATACATTTAAAATCTATGGCAAGTCATAATGGTGTGATTGTAGATGAACATTGCTCATGTGTACCTAAGGATAGTTGGGGATATGAAGATTTTGGTGTTCCATTAAAAAATTATGTCTATCATAAAGATGGCATTCACTACTATGAAGGTACACTATTAGGACATGATCCGTTACAGGTATGGACAAGAAAAGTGATTGTCCTTGATGTAGGTGTATGGATGATTGTTGATGAAGTAAAAGAAGATGGTAGCCATCATGCTGTTACACGTTTTCATTTAGATCCAGATGCTAGTGATTTAAAAGGTTTAAAGCTTGTATCCAACATTCCATACACAAAGCATATTGAGCCATGTTCCCTTCGTTATAATGAAGAATTAGAACATGATGTTTTGTATTTTGAACAAGATTTCACGAATCATTTCGAACAATGCATTTGTTTTGTGGATAAAGCGATTGAAACAAAAGATGATTTCGTTCTTCAAAACAACGATACAAAACTAGATAATACGATTGTACACACTAAAAAGTTTATACTTTCAGAAGATGAATCTTATAGTGTAGCCATATTCCATAAGGAAATCTATAAAGGAAAGAAAGTATTATTCTTAGATGGTGAACCATTCCATTGCAAAGTATTTGTCGTACATAAGAAAAAAGATAAAGTAAAAACATATATTGTTCGTGCATAGTAAACGCGTTTGCTAGAAAATGTAATATTTGTTAAAATTAGAGTATTGAAAGGATCCACTTTATGAAAGAAAAAATAACCATTCGTGATATAGCCGAAAGAGCGGGAACATCTAAAACCACTGTCTCTTTTTTTCTAAATGGTAAGACGGACAAAATGTCAGAGGAAACCCAAGCAAGAATTGCTCAAGTCATCAAAGAGACAAACTATCGTCCAAGTATTGCAGCACGCTCTTTAAACGCAAAAGAAACACGTTTAATTGGCGTTATCATTGGAGATATCACCAACACGTTTGCCAATCAAATCGTTAAAGGAATCGATGATTTCGCAAGAGATAATCGTTACCAGTTGATTGTTGGAAACAGTAATTATAATTTTGAAAATGAAAAAGGATACGTCAATCGCATGTTGGCAATGGGAGTTGATGGTTTTATCATCCAGCCATCCAGTCATTTTGCCGAATTGATTCCAAAAATCAAACAAGAAAATAAAGACGTAGTATTTATTGATTCACAAGTTTCTATGGATAAAGAAAAATGGGTCAAGACAAACAACTATGAATCCATATTGAATGTGGGAACACACCTAATCGATGATGGATATGATGAATTCATTATGATTACGGCAGATCCACATGTATTAAGTACACGTTTAGAGCGTACAACTGGTTTTTTACACGCTTTAGAAGCAAAAGGAAAAACATGCAAAACTCACGTTGTAGCAGATGATGTAACAAGCGATGCATTACGTGATCTACTCTATAATGAATTACGTTTTTGTGTTCGCTCCCTCATCTTTGTAGCCAACTGCTTCTTATTACCACGTGTCTATTTGGCATTAAAAGATTACCGAAACCTAATGCCAGATACAATTGGATTAATTGGCTTTGACAATACAGAATGGACTAACTTCTCTAGCCCAACTGTCACAACGATCGTACAGCCTGCCTATGATGAAGGTTATCAGGCTGCATTAATCTTAATTGATTCATTAAAAGGAGAAAACAAACAGATTCCTAACCAAATCTTACAGTGTTCTGTGAACTGGAATGAGTCAACAAAACAACACAATTAAAATGATACCCATGTTGTACTTATGGGTATTTTTCTTTTATACCTTAAATATTACGTGCATTTTCATTTTTTATCAGTTATAACTTATAAATTTGCTTTCTCAACGCAAAATTTCAGTTATAACTGATAAATTTTGACTTTCAACACTAAATTTCAATTAAAAATCTTAGCCTCTTTTTAGACTGAGATCTTTTCTATTCTTTTATCGCCTGCACCATTTCTTTAACATATTCCTCCACATATTTAGGGGCATCTTTTATCCAAGAAAACTACGCCTATTGAAATCGAAGAATTTCAAGGCATCTCTTTAGCGATTCCTTTTGATATTTCAAATACAGTTTACACTGTGTTTGGTCAACATGCCGTTGCGTATAATGTTGCGATTATTACCTCCATCAACGAAACGGCCATCGAATGGGCACGTACATTTAACACAATCGCAATCATCCCTTTTTCTGATGCGGATACAAGACATACTATGGATATGATTATTCGTCCTATCAATGATCCAGGTGTGTATATTTCCAGTGTATTCTTAATTCGAAAAGATCGTGAGTTGTCTTTTGCAGGCAAATTGTTTTTAGAAGAAATTGGCGTTTTGAAGTAAATCATATTGACTTATTATTTATGTAATATATAATTAAATTAACGATAAACATTAATTTTTTAATGTTAGGAGGTAATATCATGAATGATAAGTCTAAAGATTTATTGAGGAAAATGTGCTTTATTTTAGAAATCGTTCGAGGGACTTGTTTAATATCTGTTGCGTTGTTAATTGGACTAAGCTTATTTTATGCCTTCAACAAGGATGTATATAATATGCTATTTGGAAGTATAAGAATTGACTATCTTCAATTAACTTTTAATGATGATTCGGCATTAAGCAAAGATAAAATGTCAATATGGTTACCATTGATTTTCTTAATCACCGCTATATTTGTATTTATTATATATAAAGCTGTACAAACAATTGAATCCATTTGTACGATTACGATGAATCATACTCCATTTGATGTTCGTGTTTCTAACCATATGAAAAACCTTGCCAAGTATATTCTTGTAGGTGGTATTGTCTTTAATATTCTTGAAGTATGTCGTATTATGCAATTTAAACAAACCATCAACTTCGATCTACTTTTCAACACTAAATATGTTACACAAATCAATTTTGATATTCGTCTTCACTTAAGCTTCCTCGTTTTTGCAGCTCTAATCTATTTGTTATCTTATATATTTAGATATGGACAAGAACTACAACAATTGAGTGATGAGACGTTATAATTATGGGTAAGATCATATTGCGATTAGATCGTGTCATGGCCGATCGAAAAATGAGTTTAAAAGAGTTATCTGAGAAAGTTGGCGTCAGCAATGTCAACTTATCAAAAATGAAAACGGGTAAGATTTCTGCGATTCGCTTCTCTACTTTAGAAGCTATTTGTGAAGCATTAAATTGTCAACCTGGTGATATATTAGAATATGTAAAAGACGATGAAAATAGCTAGAAGCACAAACTTCTAGCTATTTTATTATGATTTTAAATTTCAATAACACTACATACTATATTTCAAATTCAGTTAATCCCATTATTGTCTGTTCATGCACACTGAATATAAGAAAAGATACGTCATATATTTTTAGTATATAATAATTATTCAATCGCATCTTTTCGAATATAATGCGATGCGCGGCCTAGACCTTTACGAATAATAGTACCATCTTCAACTAATTTTTTTAGTGCCGATTCCACAGAAGAACTGCCTAAACTCGGGCAATTTTCCATAGCATCTCTTTTCGTAAAGGTACCTATCGTGCCATTTACATATGTCTTAACAATATCATATGAGCTACTTTTTTTACCGCTTTTCTCACTAATTGTTAATCTTTCTTCGAATTCACGATAACATTTTAGAATAATGCCAAGCATATATTTAATAAATGGCTCGGAATCATTTGTTCCTTCATGCCAACCTAAATCTGCTTGTGCTAAAGCCTGATAATACGCTTCTTTCGTATTCGCTATTTCTTTTTCAATACTAATATATTTACCAATCACATAGTCGTTACGGTACAAAAGAAGCAATGTTAGTAATCGACTCATTCTGCCATTTCCATCATTAAAAGGATGAACACAAAGAAAGTCTAATATTACACAGGGAATTAATATCAGTGAATCTACAATTTCATGATCTAAAGCTTGTTGATAGCTACTACAAATTTGTTCAATGGCATCCGGTGTTTCATAAGGTTCTAATGGTTTGAATAATATTCTTTTTTCACCATTTGGTAAAACAGCATCTATTTCATTTGGAGACGTTTTGTATTTTCCACCATAGGATAATTCTGTATATTGAAGCAAATCTCGATGCAACTGTAGTATATAATTTGACTTTAACGGAATATATTGATAATTTTCATGAATTAAATTTAAAACATTCCGATATCCTAAGATTTCTTTTTCATCACGATTTCTAGGCGTTGTCTTATCCTCAACCAATTTTTGAAGACGGGATCTAGTGGTTACAATCCCTTCAATACGGTTTGAACTTTCTGTACTTTGTACTTTAGCTATTTCAACCAAACGCTCTAATTCTACAGGTTTTTGTCGAAAATATAATTCTTGTTTTCCTTTAAATTCATGAATTTTAGCAATATAAGACAATATTTCATTATCCCAAGTACGATTTTTAAGATTACTATAATCAAAATTTCGCATTTTTTCTCCTTTCATCTTCTCCCAAAGCACATATTCTTTCACCCAATTATACACTGCATTTGGGAGAAAAAGAATAAATTGGGAGAAAAAAGTTCAACAATCACCAACTTTTCTAACTTTCATTACTTCAAAGACGTAATAAACAATTATTTTTTAAGTATTCTTCCACATCCCTAAATATTATCTTTTTGTTTTCAAATACCATAATACAATCCGCATTTCTAATAGTTGATAAACGATAAGTAATGACAAATGTTGTTCGTCCTGTCATCAATTTATCCATACCGTTTTGAACCAATTCTTCTGTATGAGTGTCAATACTTGAAGCAACTTCATCTAAAACCAGGACAGGAGGATTTGCGATAGCAGCTCTAACTATTGCCAGTAATTGTCGTTGTCCTTCCAGATATAATTGTTTGATACCCTTCGTCAGCATTAGCTCGTTTTGCAGCTTGTATACATTCTAGCTCTTTTATATTTAGGAATTGAATGTAGATACACTGTTACTACATTTATTGATATTTTATTAAAATATCAATATACCAGGAAGTGTTAATTATGCGTAACATAATCAATGCTCAAAAAGATGATGTATTTAGAATTCATATGAATTCAGAAGTTAAAAATGAATTAGAAGAAGTTTTTGCGAAAAACGGCTTAACGTTAACGGATGCGGTTAATATATTTTTTCAACAAGCATTAAATACTGGAGGCTTTCCATTTTCTGTAACTGAAGATAATGCTGAAAACATGAAAGCCAAAGCTTTAACTAAACTCATGAAAGAATTAGAAATTGGTATGAATTGTACTGAACCTTATTCTGAAGAAGAAGCTAAAAAATATTAGGTTTATAATATGCAAATTATTTACAAGAAGACAGCAATCAATCATTAAAAAGTTATATTTCCCTTCCGTATAATGTTCCATCGCATATTGATGTAAAAAATGATAATCTAATAAATAATCGTATTCTAATTCCTGAAGATTTATAGTAACAATGTTAATATTATCCTCATGTTTTAAAAGATATTCTTTGAACATTTCTAACAACACCGACTTTCCATTATTGCCACTTCTTCTAACACCAGTAATCACCTTTATATCCTGAGTCTTCGAAAATCTAATAAGTTGGTTTAAATATGAATCTTTTTTAATGTATTCCATAAGCCCATTACCAAAACTTTAATTTTTTTATAATTTTGGTAATCATTTTTATGTTTCTGAATTAATGAATATTCCATGATGGCAGAGTCAACATGGAATATTCAGGTAGCAGGTAGATACCTAGGAATGGATTTAAATATGGTTTAAAATAAATGACACTTATTCTTCTTAAAAGATACTATTTATATATTCTTCTACATCCATAGATACAATCTTTTTGTTTTCAAATAGTAAGACTTTATCGTATAAAGAAACTGTTTCTTTTGTTACTTTATGTTCAATAGATAGTACTGTAAGATCTGGATTGGATAAAATGAATTGATGTATTCGATCTGAATTTGCTTTATCGATTGCAGAAAAAGCTTCATCCAAGAAAAGCCATTTTTTATTTCTGTACATTGCTCTTGCCAAACAAATACGTTGTTTCTCTCCACCGCTTAGATTTAAATGTTCAAAATCAAGATTGTCTCTTTCCTTATCAAATATTGATTCTAAATTAAATATAGTTACTAAATCTTTCAAGGAATATTTACTCATTTTCCTTCCTAAAGTAATGTTTTGTTCAAAGGAAAATGGCAATAAGTCATTGTTTTGATTCACATAAGAAAACGTATCGGCATAGGTGCTAAATTGAACGTCCTTCAAATCCTTATCGTTCACATAAATGCCATCTGCTTTCTTCTGCTTTGTTAAAATGTCTAAAAACGTACTCTTACCATCTCCACTTTTTCCAATGACTAAATACTTTTTTCCCTGATCTATTACCAAATTACTTAAATCCAATATTTGACGAACACCATAAGAATAACTTAAATGCTTAATCTTAATGTCATGAATTTGTTCATCAAAAACAATAGGTTCATTCTCTTCAGAGCATATTGAATGATCCAACAGTTTTTGTAGAACTGGCTTAGAAGATTGAATCATATTTCGAAGATTTGCATAATTAACGATTGGCATGATCACCATATTACTAGCTTGTGCAATTCCTAATAATTGTCCCACTGTTAATCGATTATAATGTATTAACACAATTCCAAAGAGCAATGTCAAAAAAAACATAGCTTGAGAAATAAAAGAATTTATAGAAGTAAGTATTTTTATAAATCCATTACTTTTTAGAGTACTTTGCTCTAAATTCTTATTCTCAATGTCCAGACCGTCACAAAATACTTTTTCTAAATTTAAAATCTTTATATCATTAAAACAACGACACAGATTTTTAATAGAACAAAGCCATTGCTTCATTGAAACCAAATAATTCATTTGATTCTTCTTTAAACGATTCTTAAAAATACTATTTATAAAAATCGTTATAAAAGCACAAAAGAGCAAAAATATTAATATTTCTACACTTAGATTTGCGATATATAGACTTCCCAATATCAATGAAATAGTTAATGAGAACACATTTAATTTTGAAGAAACATAATTATCAATTACCACATTCACTTCATTATTAAATTCATTCAATATCTCACTGCTATCCTTTTTTTGAAACGATTCTATATTCCTGGAAGCATACGATTGATACAAATTTTGATTAAGACTATAACGTATTTTATTCTTCAACACCTCTACTACATATTGTTGTGAAATGGAAACAATTAAATAGACACCTAAAAATATCAATACGATCACTATAAGGCTTAAAATTGAATCCAGAAGATGATCATCAAATATATAGCTCATCAAGATTGATTTCAATAGATCCACTACTGAATATGAAACAATGAGAATAAGCGAAATAAAATATAATACTTTATGATTCTGAACAAGTTTAAACATAAATGTGAGTACCCATCTGATAACCCCTAGGAAATTTCAAGTCCTCTAGCCATGGCA
>ENA-OUQK01001417-OUQK01001417.1-human-gut-metagenome-genome-assembly--contig:-NODE-1417-length-12076-cov-5.388986_pt1 | contig 12076 bp, 10 predicted proteins | sample MGYA00237954_ERZ548842 | MGnify/ENA primary metagenome ERZ548842 (study PRJEB26490, sample SAMN05194704) | human gut metagenome | biome: terrestrial biome; feature: human-associated habitat; material... | reverse complement strand
CCGCCGAAAGGGGCTGCGCCCCGCTCCCAGATGCTGCGGTCAACCGGGATTATTCTTCCCCGACAACCACAAATACATTGGCGGAAACACCGTTATAGATCTTGACCTCGATGGTGTAGGAGCCAAAGGCCTTGATATCGTCCTTCAGCACGATCTTGCGCTTTTCCAAAGTGACGCCCAGCTGCTTTTCTATGCCCTCAGCAATCTCCTTGGCGGTGACGGAGCCAAACAGCTTGCCATTGGCGCCGGCCTTGGCGGTCAGCTTCACGGTCTTGCCGTCAATGGCGGCCTTCTGCTCCTCGGCGGCCTTCTGCTCCTCGGCCAAACGGTAGGCCTTGGCGGCCTCGCGATTTTTCAGCTCGTTCATGGCGCCAGCATCGGCGGGGATGGCCAGGCCTCTCTTCAGCAGAAAATTGCGGGCGTAGCCATCGGCTACCTCCACCAGCTCGCCCTTTTTACCGGTTCCTTTTACATCCTGTTTCAGTACTACTTTCATGTGTCTTTTCCTCCCTTGGGGTTTTCTTCATAATACCGGTCGATGGCGACCAGCAGCTGCTGGCGGCAATCCTCCAGTGTGATGTCTTTAATTTGCGCGCCCGCCATGGTCTGGTGGCCGCCGCCGCCCATCCCTTCCAGGATGAGCTGAACATTGATGGCACCCATACTGCGGGCCGAAATATTCACGGCTCCGTCCTGCTCATACAGCACAAAGGAAGCATCCACCCCGCTGATGCCCAAAAGGTCATCGGCGGCCTGCGGTGCCACTACCCGGATGCCCTCCACATTGGTGCCGGAGGTGCAGCTGATGGCACAGCCGCGGTATACCTCCGCGGCGCTCACCAGGCGGCTGCGCTCCTGATAGCTTTCCATACTGGAGGCGAACAGCTTGCGAACCGCTACGGTATCGGCGCCCATGCGGCGCAGGAAAGCCGCAGCTTCAAAGGTCCGCACGCCGGTGCGCAGGATAAAGCTCTTGGTATCCAGCATGATGCCGGCCAGCAGGGCTTCGGCCTCCGCCACGCTGATGCGCAGCTTGCCTTCTTTGAAATACTGTACCAGTTCGGCCACCATTTCGCTGGCGGAGCTGGCATACGGCTCGTGGAAAAAGATGATAGCGTTATCAATGTGCTCCACCATCTTGCGGTGGTGGTCAATGACGATAACATTGCGGCAGGCTTCGTAGATCTCCCGGCTTTCCAGAATGGAGGGGATGTGGGTATCCACTACCACCAACAGGGTATTGCGGCCCACCATATCCAGCCCCTGCGCCGGAGAAACAAAGGCGTCCTCGTAGCGTTTATCCTGCTGCAGCATATGGCGGTACAGCGGCTGCGCCAAGCTCTTTTCGGTATCCAGCACAATGGAACAGGGCTTGCCCAGTGTGGAAAGGCCGGCGTACATGCCAATGGCCGCGCCCAGGCAGTCCAAGTCGGCAAAGCGGTGGCCCATGATGAGGATATTATCGCAGGTGGTGGCCACTTCGGTAATGGCGTTGGCCATAATACGGGCGCGCACCTTATTGCGCTTTTCCACCCCGCGACCGGTGCCGCCAAAAAACTCATAGCCGTTCTTCTGCCGCAGCGCCACCTGGTCGCCGCCGCGGCCCAGGGCCATATCCAGCGCCTGGCGGGAGATGGTCTCGCTCTCATGCAGGCTGGCCGCCATGGGCGAAACACCGATGGACATGGTCGCGTTGTTGCGGTCGCCGGTATCCACTGCCCGGATGGCATTGAGAATGGGGAAGCGGTCCTCAATGACCCGCTTCATATAGCGCTCCTCCACCACCGCAAGGAAGCGGTCGCGGTCCAGCTTTTTTACCAGGCCGTGGTTTTCCTCGGCAAAGGTCTCGATGATATGCTCGATCTGGCCCATGGTGCGGCTGCGCTCGTTTTCCTTGGCATCGGTAAACAGCTCGGAGTAGTTATCAATGAGCATGGTAAGCACATAGGGCCGGGAATCAAAGTATTCCTGGGTATAGTGCTTCAGGTCGTTATCATCCACCAGGCAGATGATGGTCAGCGGCTCCTTGGTGGAGCTGGAGTGCATGAGGAACACGGTGTAGTGCCGCTCCCCTATCACGATATCCCGGCCTTCGGCGCTGCTTTCGGCCTGCCAATCCAGTCCGGGTACCAGCTCCACTATATTATGCCCAAACAGTTCCTGCCCGGGGAACACCCCCTGCTTGGCGGGGGGATTGCTCCACACCACCTCACCGCTTTCCCGCACGATGAGGGACGGCATGGGCAGGGACAGCACGGCGTCGCTCATGATGTGCTCCAGCGAATCCTTCAATCTTCCAAAGCGGCGGCGGTTCTGCCGGGTGATAACGGTCATCCAGATGATGCACCCAAGGGAGAGCAATGCCCACGCCCCCAGGCAGATATAGAACAGGGTCATATCGTAGCGGGAGGTGACGGCAGCCATCAGGCCGCAGGCCACTATCAACACCGCAAGAATAGGACGATATTGGTTCAATCGTTCCTGCATAAGATCCCTCCGTTTCGGTCGTTGGATCGGCCCCGCCGCTGGTGCGGCCGGAAAAAATGGATATAGCTTCTCACTTTACGCTCCATTATACCACGCCCGCCCGCAAAAGGAAAGCACTATCTTACACGGGGCGGGGTTTTCATTTGGGCGCCGGTGTGCTAAAATAGCAGCAGAAGGAGCCTTCGCTTGGTATGGACACCGGCCATACATCGGGCGCCCCTCCGCTTCAGTCGTGCTGACCCTTGCGGGCAGCCCTCCCCGCTGCGGAGCGCCCGCCTTTCTCCACCCGCAAGGCCCATGTTTTTCCGCGAAGGTATTTACTGCAGCATCCTGGCTTCCTGCGCCCCGCGCCGCGCTGCCCCCTATGGGGGCAGCACGAACCAGCCCCGTAGGGGCGGGCAGGCCGCCCCTATGGGCCGGCCGCGCGGGGCGCGCAGCGGGACCCTGCAAAAATTTTAACATGTGATGCAACAAAATCCGCCGCGGGTGACACTATTATGGTGAAAGCCGGTTGGGGCGGCATCACAAAAGGAAGGTGCGTTATGACCATCACCCAGCTGGTGACCCAGGCGCAGGCAGGCAGCCGGGCTGCCTTTGGCGAGCTGTACGAAAGCCTGGCCGGCGACCTGTACCGCATGGCGCTGTATACCCTGGGCAGCCAGCAGGATGCCGAGGACGCCGTGGCGGATACCTTTGCCGAAGCGTGGAAGGGCATTAAGAACCTGCGGGAGCCAGAGGCATTCCGCAGCTGGATGTTCCGCATCCTTTCCGCCCGGTGCAAACGGCAGGTCGCCCAAATCGTGACCCGCAAAAAGGAAATAGACCTGGACAGCTACTACGAAACCGCCGAGGAAGCGATGCCGGAAACTGCCACCCGCCGGGCGGAGCTTAGCGAAGCGCTGGGCACACTCTCCCCGGAGGAGCGGCAGATCGTGCTGCTCTCGGTGCTGGAGGGCTATACCACGCGGGAGATTGCGAGCATGCTGGAGATGCCGCAGGGTACGGTGAGCAGCAAGCTCTCCCGTTCGCTGAAAAAGCTGCGGCTGCAATTACAAGATACCGATGGAAAGGAGGCGGCAAGGTGAAGGACGAGCGTGAAACAGAACGGAATACCGAATGGAGCGATGAGGCGGAAGCTGACCGTGGCTTTCTTCGGGAAAAGCTGAAAAATGCGGGCGATCCGGCACTGCCCGCTTCCCTTTCCGCTGCGGCGCTTTTTGCCCGCATGGACGCCGAGGACGCCAAGAATGCCGGAGAAGCTTTCCCCACTCAGGAGAAAAAGCAGAATGTCATCCGGGTACAGTGGCGACGCTGGGGCAGCATTGCCGCGGTGCTGGTGCTGGCGGCAGGCACTGCATTCCTGCTGCAGAACAGCTCATTGCAAAACAAGGCTTCGCAGGACGAGTCGAGCTATGACGCGGCATTGGCGCCGAATGAGGCGGAGAACCAAGACCAGTGGAATGGCGCGCCGACCGGCGGGCCGCCGACCGACGGACTGATGATGGCTCCCCCGCCGAACCCCAGTACAGCAGGCGGCGACGGCAGCGTGAAAAAGGAGTACGCCACCGATGAGATTGACTCGGATCGCGGTCTGTTCGAGGAGTTCAAGAGTAAGATCGTCTCGGTAGGAGAACAGCCCATTCCGGACATGATGGATTATGACGCAATGGCTGCCGTTTCCTCACAGCTTTTCGGGAACGACTACGAGCAGGCAATCGCTATGTTTTATGACAGCGGCGAGCGCTGGGAGGGCTGCAAGCTGCCGCAGAGCTGTGCCCACTACTTTATGCTGGATAAGGCGCTGTATGGCTTCTTCCCGGAGGAGCGCCGGGTGGTGGACTATAGCGGAGCATGCGCCACGGTGCTGAATGAGGACGAGGCGGCGATGCTCTCGGCGATTTTGCAGATTGAGTTTACGGCGAAAACCGAATAAGGGATTTCCCCTCGCGGCGGAGTGAGCGATCACCCCGCTGCATTTTTTACACCCTCGCAGCATATCATGCCGGTAGTGGGGACAAACATCCCCCAGCCGGTGCAGCATCCCGGCGCCGCGCCCCCGCACGGGCGGCCCGCCCCTATGGGGCGGAGGAAGCGGTACCCCCTGTGGGGGCACCGCTTCGCGGGGCGCGGCCTGCCAGGGATTCTGCCCCGCACATTCCAGCCATGGAGGAAAAGCCTATGAAAGCCGATTGGGGACTGCTGGGCGGCGCTGCCGCCGCTATGCTGGCGCTGCCGCTGCTGGTACTGGCCTGGAGCGGCACCCCGCTGGGCACCGGTCTGCCCGGCGGAACCACATCCGATCCAACACCGCAGCAAAGCAATATCCTCCCCGGCACCAACCGGGAAGAACCAGAGGAGCCACCGGCCGATACCTTCTCCGTTCTCCCCTCCTTCCGCATCCTGGATGAAACCACCGGCCAGGTGGCGGAAGTCCCCGCGGCGGACTATGTAGCCGGGGCCATCGCGGCGGAAATGCCCGCCTCCTACGAAGAAGATGCCCTCATCGCGCAGGGCATGGCCGCCTACACCAATGCCCACTACCTGGCGGCACTCCGCCGGGCCGATCCCCCGGAGGAGCTGAACGGCGCCGATTTTTCAGCCGATCCCGCCAAGCGGCTGGGCTATATCACCGATGACACCATGAAAGCCATGTGGGGCGATCACTACAAAGCCTACCGTGAAAAAATCACCAAGGCCGCCGAAAAAGCCATGCGGTATCTCATCACCTACGAGGGCCAACCCATCGTGGCAGCGTATTTTGCCATCAGCGCCGGAAAAACCACCGAAGACGCCGGAAATGTGTGGGAGGGTCCCCTTCCCTACCTCACCCCCGCCGATAGCCACTGGGATAAAGAAGCCGCCGGGTACCGCAGCACTGTCACCATCACCGCCGCCGAACTGCGCAAAAAGCTGACCGCCCAGTCCATCCTCACCGGACAAAAGCCGGAAGAATGGCTCAAGGTCCTCACCCGCAGCGAAGCCGGGTATGTCACGGCGGTGCAGGCCGGCGACCGCGTGCTGACCGGCCAGCAGCTGCGCACCCTGCTGGGGCTGCGCAGCGCCGCCTTCACCGTGGAATACAAAAACGAGCTTTTCACCTTTGATGTGCTGGGCTACGGACACGGGGTGGGGCTCTCTCAGGCCGGGGCACAGTACCTGGCACAGCACGGCAAAAACTATCAGGAGATTCTGCTGCACTACTACCCCGGCGCCGCCCTTACCCCCGCCGCGCAAAAATAATCCAATTTCCGCTTGACGAACCCCCTCCCGATATGATAATATATTGGAGTACGATATAAAGCCGTGGAGAGGTGTCCGAGCGGTTTAAGGAGCCGGTCTTGAAAACCGGTGACTCATCAGAGCCATGGGTTCGAATCCCATCCTCTCCGCCAACACCTCCGACAGTAATTCGTAGCCCTTGGAGATGTACCCAAGTGGTGAAGGGGCTCCCCTGCTAAGGGAGTAGGGTGCGAAAGTGCCGCGAGGGTTCAAATCCCTCCATCTCCGCCAAAGAAAAACCCGCAGAAATGCGGGTTTTTCCTTTGTTCATGCGGGTTTTCAGCATTTTTAGCCTTTGCAAATATTGCTGTTTCTTGCGGTCTTTTTGCATATAGGCTACACAGAAACTACACAGTAAAATACCCCCTCCAGTTACGGAGGGGGTATCTCTTTACCACACCTTCTCTGACACTCCGAGTGCCTCGTACAAAAGGTGCTTTTGCTTTGTGCTTGCGCCTGGAACGGCCCCACCACAATATTTCTGCTTTCCATTCCCTGCGGAATGCCGGAAGGCAGCGCCGCCATCTCGGCCAGCACAGCAAAAGCTCCCCCGGCGCGGGAGAGCTTTTGGGCGAATCACGGATTACTTTTTGCGGGCGAGGACGGCCATGCCAAGAGCGGAAACAGCCATGAGAGCGACCGCGGCGGCGACCACATCATTGGCACCGGTGGTGGGGTTCTTCTCGGGCTCGGTCTTGGGGGTGTCCTCGGTGGGGGTGATGATGACGATGGTAGATGCATTCTCATCCTTGCCGTTACCAGTGGGGTCAAGGGTCAGCTTTTCATCGGTGGTCGTTTTCCACACCATAACATCGGTAAGCTTTACATCGATACCGTTGGTGTTCTTGATGGTGGAGCCTTCCGGCAGAGCAGTCTGATCGGCGGGAATGGTGTAAAGACCCGCCGTATTTGCGCTCTTAGTGTTCTTTTCTACTACAAGGTCGAACGCCGCATTGGCACCGAAATACATACCAACATTCTTGGTGCTGGTATCGCCATTCTGTGCGGAAATATCAAAGTGGTTACTGGTAGCAGTTAGAGTCGTGTCCATCTCCCACTGGGCAATTCGTTCAAACTTTACGGGACGGGTACTTGTCACTTTATTATTGGTAAAGTTGATGGTTGTGAGGGAACGGAAATCGTTACCCTGACCCTCGTTATCGCCCTTGCTCCAGTTACCGTAGGCAGGTCTGATCCAAGTGGGGTTGGAATTGTTGGCCTTAGATGTATTGGTGTAATTGTTAAAAGTGCAGTTATTGAAAACCAAGCTCTGTGTAGCCATAGCACCAACGATAATGCCATCAAAGGTGCAGCCTTCAAAATCCACGCAGCCCAACTGACTCCAAGGGCCGGTGTAAAGCTGATAATCAATGCTGATAACATTCTTGAAGGCGGTGCCCTGGAAGGTTACATGGGTGTAGGCAGGAACAGCCAACAACAGGCTGGTGCCAATATTATCAATATCCTTATAGCCGGTAACACCACTGGTAATGGTGCCGCCAACAAAAACTATATTTTTACCGTTGGCGCCGTCATTTTTCTCGCCAAGGTAGCCATTGGAATTGTAGCCATTCAGCACGCTGCGGTCTTCAGTCTGGCCGGTGGTATCATTGCGAACACCATTACCGAGGGTGCCATTGGTAGTATAACTGTAATCACCAACGGTGACATACATAGTTCCGCCGAGCCGTTTCTGGGCAGTGATGTAGGCATCACGATCCATAGCGCCAAGCTGCGCCAGCGTATAGGGGTTGGACTGGGAACCATCACCATCTGCCGCCATAGCGGTGACCGGCAGCATAACGGCCAGCATTAAAATAGCCAGCACAAGGCTTAAAAACTTTTTCATTTTGTATACCTCTTTCTCTTTTTTATTTTTCCCGCAGGTGGGGTTGTGTTTGCGGAGCAAACACAAAAATATCCCCATGGGGATATAAGAACAGGACAAGACTACCACTTTTGGGCAGGGGATGTCAACCTAAATGAGAAATTTTGGGGAGGTGCACAAATCCTTGTGTAATTTTTATGCAAAACAGAAGAGCAGCGCCGCAGCGCTGCCCTTTGCAGGAGAAAATCCGGGATATCAAATCATTGCTTTGTTACTTGCAGAGGGGGCTTTCCTTGGGCCGGGTGAAGTATTCCTTGGTGAGTTTGAGAACGACCGGCGAAAGCAGCGCCACTGCAATGAGGTTGGGGATGGCCATCATGCCGTTAAAGGTTTCGGCGATGCTCCAGAGGAGATCGAGCTTGACGGTGGCACCGATAATGGCAACCAGGGAATAGATGACCATGAAGGGCTTGATGACCTTTTCACCGAAGAGGTACTCGCTGCAGCGGGCACCGTACAGGCCCCAGCCCAGGATGGTGGTGAAGGCGAAGCAGCACATGGCCACGGCGGTGAAAATGGTGATCCAGTTGCCGTAGGTGCTGGTAAAGCCGCTGATGGTCAGCTCCGCGCCGGCATCCGCGCCAAAGGTGATGGGCACGCCGCTGCACAGGATAACAAGCGCGGTAAAGGTGCAGATGATGATGGTATCTACAAACACCTCAAAGACACCGAACAGACCCTGCTGCACCGGATCATTGACCTCGGCGCCTGCATGGGCAATAGAGGCAGTACCAAGACCGGCTTCATTGGAGAAGATGCCGCGGGCAACACCCTTTTGTACGGCGGTGAACATGGCGCCTACTACGCCGCCGGTCACAGCGGTGGGGTTGAAGGCGCCCTTAATGATGGAGGAGAACGCCGCAGGGAGATTCCCGATGTGAACAATGATAACGCCAAGACCCAGCACCACATACAAAAGCGCCATAATGGGAACCAAACGCTCCGCCACATGACCGATGCGCTTGATGCCGCCCAGCAGAATGAGGCCGACCAGGATGGTGATGACGATGCCTAGGATGAGATTGAGGGTGGAAGCGCTGCCGGCTTCCATTACGCCAAAGCTGATGAGGGCGGTATCAATGGAAGCGACGATGGTATTGACCTGTGTGGCGTTACCGGTGCCGAATACAGCAAAGATGCCGAAGATGGCGAAGAGCACGCCCAGCCATTTCCACTTCTTGCCCAGGCCGTTCTGGATATAATACATGGGGCCGCCGACCCAGTCGCCGTGTTTATTCTTCTGGCGGTAGTGGACGGCCAGCGTAACCTCGCTGTACTTGGTCACCATACCCAGCAGGGCGGAGATCCACATCCAGAAAACAGCGCCGGGGCCGCCGATGGCGATAGCGCCTGCCACACCGGCGATATTGCCAGTGCCGACGGTAGCTGCCAAGGCGGTGCAGACCGCCTGAAAAGGGGTGACGGCGCCGCGACCAGCCTCGGTGGAGCGATGGAACAGCTTACCGATGGTATTCTGCCACACGGTGCCGAACTTGCGGAACTGGAGGAAACCGGTGCGGATACTGAGGTACAGACCCACACCGAAGATGAGCACCATGGCGGGCACACCCCACACGATGCCATTGACGGTAGAATTGATACTGCTGATGGTTTCAAGCATTTACGATACTTCCTTTCTCTACACAATTTTTTACGGGATTTGTGCGGGAAAGGGTATAAAAAAACGCCCCCGCCCCTGCACTTCGGCATAAGGACGAAAGCGAAAAACGCCTGCGTGGTACCACCTTACTTCGCTCCGCCCTCGCAGGCGGCAGCCTTATGGGTGCCAAGGACACCCTGCCGCTGTAATGGGCGGCGCCCAGCGCAGCCTACCGGGGTTCCCTTTCGGTGCGCGGCTCCGGGAGAGCTTCATACAAAACCACACCCGCGCCTCTCACCAACCGGCTGCTCTCTTTGGGGGATCTTTGTACTACTAATTCCCTTCGTTGCTTTTTATTATGTTGCATATTGTAGCGGATGAAAGCGGGAATGTCAACGGGTTTGACGCATTTTTTGTAGTTTTTCCAAATCACAAATTCATCTTAGCAGGCTTTTTGATAAAAAAGACGGTAAAAAGACTGGAAATATGAAAGTTTCTCATTGAAATTCCTGCAACATGGAGATTTTTTGACGGAAGCCTTGCTATAACTATACTGCTGTTGTATAATATAAGTAGCCGGAACACCCGGTGAGAAAGGATGAAAAATGATATGGCAATGAATATAACCGAACTGCACGCGGAAAATTTTGAACAGGAAGTAGTAAACGCCGACCGGCCGGTGTGCATCGACTTTTGGGCGCCGTGGTGCGGTCCCTGCCGGATGCTTTCGCCGGTCATCGAGGAGCTGGCGGCGGAGGAGCCGGCCATCAAGTTCTGCAAGGTGAATGTGGATGACGAGCCGGGGCTGGCGGCCCAGTTTGGGGTCAGCAGCATCCCGACGCTGATCTTCAGCAAAAACGGCGCGCTGACCGGACGGACGGTGGGCTTCCGGCCCAAGGCAGAGCTGCTGGAGCTGATCGACGGGATCAAGGACTAAAACTTTATAAAAATACCCCCGGTCACTGCGGCCGGGGGGTGTTTTTCTTTATTCTGTTTATTCGGTTTTCTCCGGGGCGGGCTGTTCCGCGTACTGGTGCGGGGTACCGCTGCCGGGGTAGCAATCCACCAGGGCGTGATACATCAGCGGCCACACATGCTCGCTGACATCCCTGGTGCCGCGGTGCTCGCTATCGTAGGGCAGCACCTCCAGTACCTTAAGATTGACGGTGGTGGGCTGCCAGGGGAAATTCTTAAGGATCTTTTCGGTATTTTCGATGACGCAGACCACGATGGGGACTTTGGCCTTTTGGGCGATCTTGAAGGCGCCATTGCGGAAGGGCAGCAGCGGCTCCTCGGTTTTATTGGTTTGGCCCTCCGGGTAGATGCCCATGGAAACGACATTCTCATCCAAAAGCTCCACCGCTTCATTGATGGTCTTGACAGCGGCGCGGTTATCCTCGCGGTCCAGCGGCAGGCAGAAGCACATATGCATGAGTTTATTGACGATGGGGATCTTGAAATTCTCCTTTTTGGAGATGAATGCCAGGGTGAATTCCGAAAGCTCCGCCATGGTGAGGACAGGATCAAAAATGGTGCGGTGGTTGCTGACCAGCAAAAAGCGGGTATCGTGTGGGATCTTCTCCCGGCCGGTAACATTGACCCGCACCCGCAGCAAGAACATACCCACCTGCACGATGTTGGTCATGAGCCAGTGGTAGAAGCGGGTCCTGCGGTCGGCGGGGCGATCGATGCGGATGAACACCGACAGCAGCGCCACCAGCAGCAAAAAAACAATAATGCAGCCCAGTGTATAGCCCACGGCCAACAGAATGCCAAGAATGGGGCCGATGCTGTGGAGGATGCAGGTATAGACGGCCAGGCCGATACCCAGCAGGATGAGAATGGTGAGGATCAAGGGAGTCCCTCGCTTTCAGGTGGATGATGGATAAGAATAAAAAAGGAAAGATTAAGATTTCCTTAAGGTATAGTATCTATTCTATCGAAAAGATTTTGATTTGCAAGGGATTTTTCCGTTAAATTTTCGTAAACGATGGCAAGGGCTTGCATTTTACGAGGTATAGCGGTATACTATCGGCGGAATAACCGTTCTGAAAATACATTTACAGGAGGTATTGTGATGAATCATATTGACGCAAAAGGCAAGGCCTGCCCCATGCCCGTAATGATGGCCAAAAAAGAGATGGATACCGGCTGCGAGGCGCTTTCCATCACGGTGGATAATGCCATAGCCGTACAGAATCTGAGCCGTCTGGCGGAGAGCCAGGGCTTTGCCGCCGAGACCGCCGAGGAGAACGGCTGCTATACCATTACCATGCACCGCACCGGCGCGCCGGCCCAGGAGATGCCTGAGGAGCTGCTGAACTGCGCTGTGCCCGCCGCGAGCGACTATGTGGTATTTGCCGGGCGGGATGTCATCGGTGAGGGCGACCCGGAGCTGGGCCATTCCCTCATCAAGATGTTCTTCTACACCCTGAGCGAGAAGCCTGACCTGCCTTCCGCCATCTGCTTTATGAACAACGGCGTGCGGCTGGTGACTGAGAACGAGCAGACCATAGAGCACCTGAAGGTACTGGAAGCAAAGGGCGTCAAGCTGATTGTGTGCGGCACCTGCCTGAATTTCTACGGGCTGACCGACAAGCTGCAGTGCGGCACCATCGGCAACATGTATGACATTGTGGAGACCATGACCAAGGCGGGCAAGGTCATCACCGTGTAAGCAAAGAGAAACAGCTCTTCCCCCGGCCGAAAGGTTGGGGGAGTTTTGCTGGGGACGGGTAGGCGCAAGACGGCCGCAGGCCGCCCCGGCTGCGCCGGGGCCAGCGGGCTTCGCCCGCTGAGATCGCCCTTTGGGCGATCTGGCC
>ENA-OUQK01001411-OUQK01001411.1-human-gut-metagenome-genome-assembly--contig:-NODE-1411-length-12117-cov-3.484165_pt1 | contig 12117 bp, 9 predicted proteins | sample MGYA00237954_ERZ548842 | MGnify/ENA primary metagenome ERZ548842 (study PRJEB26490, sample SAMN05194704) | human gut metagenome | biome: terrestrial biome; feature: human-associated habitat; material... | reverse complement strand
TTTCTGATCCTTTCCGTGTTTTAAAAGGATATTTTGAAGCTAAGAAGTTTATGAAGAAATATAAGCCTGATATTGTTTTTTCAAAGGGTGGTTTCGTAACTGTACCTGTTGTTTATGCAGCAAGTAAGTATAAGATTCCTGTTATTATCCACGAATCAGATATGACTCCGGGACTTGCTAATAAGCTTGCAATTAAGAAGTCTACAAAGGTATGTCATAACTTCCCTGAAACTGCTGCATATCTTGGTTCTAAGGCAGTACATACAGGTTCACCTATCCGTAAGGAATTATTTGAAGGTAATAAGATTACAGCACTTGATATGTGTGGTTTCTCTGCTAACAAACCTGTAATTATGGTAACAGGCGGAAGTCTTGGTGCTGAAAATGTTAATAAGCTTGTAAGAAAGGCTTTACCTGAATTGTTAAAGGACTTCCAGGTTGCTCATCTATGCGGCAAGGGCAAGGTTGACGAAAGCCTTAAAGATATGGAAGGTTATGCTCAGTTTGAATATATCAGCGACGAAATGAAAGATTTCTTTGCTATGGCTGATTTGATTATTTCAAGAGCCGGTGCAAACTCAATCTGTGAAATTGCTGCATTAAATAAACCTAACATTCTTATTCCATTGTCTGCAAGAGCAAGCCGTGGCGACCAGATACTTAATGCTAAGTCCTACAAGAAACAGGGCTTTAGTGAAGTTATAGATGAAGACACAGCTACTGCTGAGGACTTGGTTAACACAGTAAACTCAGTTTATGAGAATCGCAGTAAATACATTGACGCAATGAAAAAATCTGCCGGAACAGGCGGAGTTGATATGATTGTTGATTTGATTAATAGTCTTGTGAAATAATTAGATATACAAAAGAAGACTGTTTATGTGATGTTTATGTGACATTCTATTCTAATCTATTAAAACAGCATATAGACTGGTTATCAATATTTCAACAAAGAAACGGAACTATATCAAATATTTTGACATAGTTCCGTTTCTTTACGACATATTTCTTTTTAATACCGAATAGTTTTCTAAATTTTCAAACCATTCCTATAAAATCTTCTGAACCTTTTCTGCAATAGCATTAAGCTTATCAACATCCTGAGTTCCCGGTGTCCACTTAATATTAGCATCATCCTTGCTATATCTTGGAATAACATGAATATGAAGATGGAAAACAGACTGACCTGCTATTTCTCCATTGTTCTGCAAAATATTAACACCTTCACAACCTGTTGCTTCCTTAAGTGCAGTTGCAACCTTCTTAGCTACGATGTGAGCGTGAGCCAAAAGTTCATCGTCAATCTCAAAAACATTAGCTGCATGACTCTTAGGAATAACCAATGCATGACCTACTGTTGCAGGGCCTGCATCAAAAATAACCCTAACCTTATCATCTTCAAACAAAGTAATTGAAGGAATTTCACCTCCAGCAATTTTACAAAAAATACAATCGCTCATAAAACTTACCTCCTAAATACAATTCTTTTTATTGGATAATAGCAAATTCATATTTTGTATTTACCATCGTTGAACAGAAATTTATGCAAGCAAACACGTTGATTTTATTATTTTGCTCCGCCGTTTATTATAAGTCCAAAAATCAAAACTCGCCTACGGCTCAGACAGTTGATTTTTGGCTTACACTATGCTCGCAAAATTTCAAAAATCTGCCTATTGTTTGCTTGCATAAATTTCTGCTCCCCGATGGATAAAATATTGATATGTTAGCTTTGCAGCTATCCATAAAAATTGTAATTTGCTATTATCCTTATAAATGTAGCGGTTTGTTTCCAGGTCTATATATTGCTAATGCAATAACAACTCCTGTAACTGCTCCGCCCAGATGTGCCATCCAATCTACGCCTTCCTGCATGTTGCCGAAGACCATTAGTATAAATAACAAGATTAGTCGTGGTGCAGATACCTGTCCCAGTTGTTTTCTGCTTTTGAATATCATTACCAGTAGGACACCGAAGATGCCAAAAATTGCTCCTGAAGCTCCGGCACTTATGGAGTACTCTCCTGTTATCATTTCGATTCCTGATGAGATTATGCCTCCGGCTATGCCACATATAAAGTATGTTATAAGGTATTTTACTCTTCCGAAGTTTTCTTCTATCTGATATCCAAGGATATAAAGCATTACCATGTTGTTTATCAGGTGTTCTGCTCCAAAATGCATAAACATACTTGTTAGTATTCTGTACCATTGTCCGTTTTCGAAAATATCCGGTGCATATGATGCTCCGTGAGCATACATATATTCACCACTTTCTGTTGAGCCAAAAAATTCCATCACTAGAAAGACTACCACATTTATTGCAACAAGCACTGCTGTTACATATGGGATTTTCCTCTGCTCTGGTTCATTCATATATGAATTATTGTAGTTATTTATCTGTCCGTTATTATCGTAACTGTTCATATATTTCCTTTCATTATAGGATTTTCCTATTGATTAAAATAATTACTGTTTGGCATTCTTTCTATATTTAATATTACTATTCATAATCCATTTGCATAATGCATCAGGCCATTTTGTTCCACATATGAATGTGACTACTATTCCAATTGCAACAATAAATAACCACCATTTGTTAGGATACTTGTAAGGCAAATATTTGTACAAACTGCTTGCCATATAAATATAGATAAAAACATAGTGGAATACATATACACTTAAGCTTCTCTGACCTATCTTTGATAAAATAAATCTTCTTTTCGGCATAATGCTTAGGAACATAAATACTATAAAGAATGAAATAACATACACTCCTAATCTAATCAGCGGACCATATGCCATTCCATATTCCAAACGGTAATATCCACTTCTTCCTGTTAACAAAAATCTTAGCCAAAAGATTTTGTCAATTCCTACATAACATATTACAAAATAAGTAATCAACGAAATAATTGCCATTACTTTTATTTTTTTATTTTCCAACCATTTCGTTATGTCTTCTATTGAAATAACATATCCTAAATAGAAAAATGGATAAAAATTAACAATTCTCATCCAACAGAAAATATCTGTATTCTCACCTGTATAGCCTAAAATCATTGCAATAACTACAGATAATACAAACACATAAACCGGTTTAAAGCGTTTTGTGTAAAATGTTATTATATACATAAAAAACATTGCCAATGCGAACCATGCAACTCCCGATTCAACAAACCAATTTATAGAAGTATATTTCCCGTAAATTATCATTTGTACAATCCAATTTACTATTTTAATAAATATATAAATTAATATGTAAGGTGCAACTTTGTCGATTCTTCTGTCTTCTACTGTTTTCTTTGAAAACAAGCCTGCTATAAGGAAGAATGCCGGCATATGAAATGTGTATACATAAAAAAACAGTGAATTAGCTACTGGGTTTCCTAAATAATTTTCAAAAAAATGGCATATAACTACAAGTGTAATCAGAATCCATCTTGCGTTATCCCATTTTGCTATTCTACCCGCTCCTTTTTTTTGCTCCATCTTACTTATCCTTCTCTTTTAAATCTTCTGTTCGTTCACTAATTATGTAACGTGGTCTGTGTTTTACTTCCATATATATCTTTCCAATATATTCTCCAAGAACACCCATACATATTAACTGAACACCGCTAACAAAACATATAACAGCTATTGTACTTGTCCATCCTGTTACTGTTGTGCCAACGAATTTCTGTATAATAGAAACTATAATAAAAATGAAACTTACCAATGCCACAATAAAGCCAAAGCTTGTAATCATTCGTATTGGTTTAATGCTTAAACTTGTAATTCCATCAAATGCAAGTGGCAGCATCTTCTTTAACGGATAATGACTTTCCCCTGCAATTCTTTCATTTCTTTCATAATATACGCTTGTGCTCTTAAAACCTACAAGTGGAAACATTCCTCTAAGAAAAAGATTAACTTCCTTAAAATTAGCAAACTCATTAAGAACTCTACTACTAACAAGTCTGTAATCTGCATGGTTAAACACAACCTCTGCTCCCATTATATTTAAAACTTTATAGAAGCCTTCAGCAGTGGCTCTTTTAAAGAAAGTATCTGTATCTCTCTTAGAACGCACACCATACACGATTTCGCTTCCTTCTAAATATTCATCAACCATTTCATTCATGGCATTAATATCATCCTGACCATCACAGTCAATAGATATAGTAATGTCACACTTGTCTTTTGCTTCCATCAAACCTGCAAGAACTGCATTCTGATGTCCTCTGTTTCTACTCTGTGTAATTCCGATGAAATGTTCATCTTCTAATGCCAGCTTCTTAATAATCTCCCATGTTGAATCCTTACTGCCGTCATTAACAAACATTACTCTACTTGAATCACTGATCTTTTCTTTTGAAATTAATTCCTTAAGTTTGTTTAAAAATAAGTCTTTTGTAATAGGTAAAACCTCTTCTTCATTATAACAAGGTATAACTATGTATAATATTGGCTTCATATTGTCCCTCCTCTTCATACCTGTTCATTATAACATTTTATTTGTTTCTTGCAATTATCTGCAGTAAATTATTGATTTTCCCCGATTTTTAAGGAAATAGTTACAACTTTTATTTTTTGTGTTATACTTGTCGAAGTTAAATTAAGTAGAGGAGATTTTTAATGGAAACTATTAAACAACTTTTTATTAAATATAAAGAAATTATTATGTACCTTATTATGGGTGGTGGAACCACTGTTGTTAACTGGGTAGCTTACAGTCTTATGGTTATGTTTTGCCATCCGGGCAACAATTTAACAGGTCCCCTTCATATTTCAGCAAGCACTATTGATGTTTTTGTTGCCAATGTGGTTTCATGGGTTTTAGCTGTAACTTTTGCTTACATAACAAACAAGCTTTTCGTATTTGAAAGTTATTCATGGAATCCTAAGTTTGTTCTTAAGGAATTAAGCTTATTCTTGTCTGCGAGAATCGCAACAGGTTTAATCGAAATCTTCGGTGTTCCTTTCCTTGTAAGCCACGGATTTAATCAGGCAATCTTCGGATTGGAAGGTAGCGTGTGCAAGATTACAATGTCATTTCTTGTTGTATTACTTAACTATGTATTCAGCAAACTTGTTATTTTCAAAAAAGATAAAACAGAAGCTTAATATTAATACTAAGTCCGTCGGTGCGTTGCATAATCGTTTTCCGGTGGATTTTTTTTGCAATTTTTTTGTTTTTCAATATACAATTTGTTTACAAAATTTACTTAAATTTTTTATTGTTTGGAACTGTCAGCAACAAAGTTTATGTTGCTTTTTTTCGAATAATACAATAAAATTGTTCTTTGAGAATGAAAATATTAAAATGAGGTGAAAAAAAATGAGCAAAAATTCAGTAACAAAAAAATTAATTACAACTCTTGCTTTGCTGACATGTCTATGTGGCATTGGTACAGTAAGCGTACATGCAGCTCCAAAAGCTGTATCTTTTAACAACAATAGCAAAAAGATAACAATGTTTGCTACACAGCGCAAGCAGCTTAAAGTCAAGTTATCAGGCAAGTACAAAAATAGCGATGTAGTTTATTCTTCATCAAACAAAAAGGTAGCCACTGTAAATAAGAAAGGGGTTGTCAAGGCTCTTAAAAAAGGTAACATTACAGTATATGCCCAGATTAAAGGTACTTCAAAAAAGGCTAAATGCAAGGTTAAAGTTTTTAAAAATGTAAAATCAATCAAAGTTGTTGGCAGGAAGAAACATTATTACATAGGTCAGCAGTATCAGTTAAATTACAAGACTACACCTAAGAAAACATTGGAAGAAATAACTTGGGACAGTTCTAACGATGATGTTGCCACAATATCTAAAGATGGTTTACTTACAATAAAGAAAAAAGGTAAAGTCAAAATCACTGTTTACTCCAAAGAAACAAAGGTTAAAAAGACTTATAAAATTAAAACTGAGGAATTTCCACAGATTAGTTTTAAGAATGGCAATAAAGCAACAGTTAAATACGGAAACAATTATCAGATTGTTCTTAAGTACACAAATCACGACATTGAAAAAATACAGTATAAATCTGAAGATCAATCTATAGCAACAGTTGATGACAATGGTCTTATAACAACAAAGAGACCGGGTGAAGTTTACATTACTGCAACTCCTTCAAAAAAGAAAGAAACATTAAGAATGCTCTTAGTTGTAGAAAATAAAACAGGCTTCTTTGAAAATTCATTATTATATGACAACATTGATACTAGCGGATGTAACAAGCTTATGATTGTTGCCCATCCTGATGACGAAACATTATGGGGCGGTGCTCATTTAAAATCAGGTAACTGGTTTGTTGTATGTCTTACAAATCATTTCACAGATGTTAGAAAGAATGAATTTAAGTCTGTAATGGAAAAAGCAGGCATTAAGGGAATTATTTTAGATTATCCTGACCTTGTTAGAGATGCTAATAAGAAATGGGTTAAATATGATTGGGATTCTGTAAAAGACGGTGTTGCTGCTGATGTAACTAAACTTATTAAGAGTAAGAATTGGGATTTGATTGCAACACATAGTCCTGCCGGAGAAACAGGTCATATCCATCACAAAAACACAGACCAGGCTGTAACAAACGCATGTAGAAGTACTGGTAATTATGATAAATTATGGTACTTTGGCAAATGCTACTGGACAATACCTGCCGGTCTTAAGAGAATTACAGATGAAGAATTAACATTCAAGCAGTCTTTAGTTGACTTATACAAGAATGAAACAAAACCTATCAATACATATTGGGCTCAGATGATTCCTTATGAAAACTGGGTTAAGGCAACAGATTATGTTGCAGGAAAATAATAATAACTGGACTATAAAAAGTTCTTAATTAACAGAGCTGCATTGGCAAAAGTCAATGCAGCTCTGTTTTTGTGCTAAATATGTTGGCCCCACGGAACCAAGTAAAGCGGACATTCGCAATCCGCTTCGCTACTTGCTCATGAACGCAGTCGCTTCGCGATCTGTCAGTGGGAGCTTTCAACTCCCACTGACATAAGCATCCCCCCTCACCCGCCGCTTAGTGCTCCGCGCACTTGAAGCGGGGGAATGCTTATCTGCGTTCAAATTCTAAAATATATTATACGCAACCACTTTCTATTTTGCCAAATATATAACCCACTGTTGGTTTTTATCTCCGGTATACTGTTCAATTGAAAGTTTCTTTTCCTTCTTGTCATATGTTAATGCCAGATTGTATTCATCATAAATAGTATAGGTATTATCTTTTATCTTTTTAACAATCCAGCGCTGGAATATTGAACGGTCTGTTGCACTTAGTCCTACTGAAGTTCCAGGATCTATTTTGCCTTCCAGTATTCCAAGTGACTGGTCAGATATTCCGTTGCTGTTCTTGTTGCAAAGACTTATGAGAGAACAGTCAACAGCAAACTTGTCTGAATATTTTTTATCATTATCTATTAATCCTGCCAGTGTTACAGATGAATCATTTCCGGGAATTATTGTATAATATCCATCATCCAAGTCATCAATCTGATGGCTCATATATGACTCATATCTTTCCTTATCGCCATTTAGCTTTATTGTTTCATTTACAACTTTATTATTTGAAATGCCTATTACTATTACAACTAAAGCAATGACAACCACAGGAATAATTGTTCCTCTCTTTTCTTTAGCCTCTTTTTCGCCAAGGCTTATATTGCATACTCTTCTAAGCAATAACTGATAGCCTCTAAGCATATATGGGATCATAAGATAAGCATAAATTATTGTATACTGACCTTTTGCTTCCCAAACAAGATGGAATAGGAATCCTCCTATAAATGTAATTGCAAAAATCAACTTATAAGCATCCAGTTTTCGGAAATCGAATATTAAGAATAATATTATTCCAAGCCACAAAAATACAATAAAATAATTACATATTGTAGTAACTGCACGATTGGCTGAATGTCCGTCCACCATTAGATTCTTCACCGAATCTGTCCATGTTGGATTAGAAAGTCGTCCTCTATCCAAGTTTGTTATATAAAAACATTCAAATGTTCCTTCACTCCATTGAGATGCTGTTTTTTTGCTAAAAAATGACATTGTATAGTCTTTATCTTTTTTTAATTCTTCCATTCTTTCAGATATATTTTGTGAAATTGCCTCTTTTGTTTTTGAAATATCATATTCATTGTCTGCAAAAACCTTAGCATTATACCCGTTCCACCATCCCGGTGCCTTATAACTTTCCTGCAATCCCATGGCTACCCAAGCTGTATTTGGAGTTCCCTCATCTACTTTCTTTCCTGTAAGATGATAAATAGTTGACGAAATTGAAGTAACTACAACAACATAAAAAACAATTCCCCACACTAAAGAGATTACTGATTTCAAACTCTTTTTTACTATTGCATCAAATAATAATAACAGACAAGCTGCAACAATCATAATCAGATAGTTTGACTTAAATCCATATCCTATTGAAAGAAGTGAAATACCTACAAGTCCGTTAACAATATTTCTCTTTTTGAAATATTTAATCAAAAGGAATATTCCTGCAACTGAAGCTGCAAGTCCATATAATGTTCCATAAACAAATGTCACATAACAATTTAACTGGAAGAATCCCAAAAGTAAAATATATGAATAACGTGCCAGTTTCTTATCATTAAATAAAAGGTAAATGGTTTTGCTTAAAAAGAATGAACTTAATATAAGCATCGGTATGTTTAAATATTGGAAAACCATCTGATTATCTGCGCCAAACATTTTCAATCCAAGTGCCACAAACAAAACAAAACCGTTCTGATTAGGAAATCTATAGCAATATGCTCCTTTATCCCACATATCAGGTACATTGTTAAGCAAGTCATTGGCTGCGTTCAAAATAAGTTCCTGGTCGTCCATTGCCGGAATGCCTGTTTTGTACACAAACATAATCATTAAAATCGTATAAACTACCGTTACTATTCCAAGGAAAATATAATTTGGAGTAACTATTGAAATAGAATACTTCTGCAGAATAATCTTTACGATTATGGCAATTAAAATTGGAATCAGCACTATAAGGACTGTACTCCAAAATGGTTTTTCAATAAAAAAAGATGATTCACAAAAATCTAAAAACGTTGATCCAAAAAAGCTCTGTAAGAAAATAAATCCTAAGAATAACATAGAAATAATTACGATTATATATTTAATAAATATTTGCAAAACATCTGTTGCCTTGTTTAATATGGCGTTTTTGTAAATTGTTGTAGTTTTATCTTTCATCTTTCTCCCTCTCGTAAAAATATTTACAAAAAGTATAGTCGGTATTACCAACTATACTTTCTTCTGGCTTTTTAACTTCTGTCTTATGCATTTAAATGCTGCATCTTCTCCCTCATTGGCAGTTATAACAAGTAGCTTTTCAATTTCATCACTGGTTTTTGGATGAATAATTCTACTTGATTTTCTTCTGACAAAATATTCTAACGGATCAGTCTGTTTGTATTTGTCACCGTTATATATTTTGCTTGCTGCCAGTCTGTCACAGTACATTTCCGCTACATAATTATAAGGCATTTCAACAGGTTCGTTCTTATGACTTTTCATATTGTAATCAACCCAATATTCAAAATGATGTCTGTTACGTCCCTTATGATGTAACCATGCCTTAGAATAGCCCTTGTCCATTCTTTCCCCCTCATTTGGACTTCTATCTCCCATATAGTATTTTACTCCAGGGATAAACTCAGTTGGAGTATATTTTGACAGGTCGTGTCTAAGTCCCTGCCACAATATTCCCGCCTTTGCACAATGGGCAATAACCTTATGTCTATGGCGTGTTATTGTTGAAAAATGTCCTGTTAATTTTTGAAAAAAATTCATAATGCTTACTCTTTCCTGTTACTATATTCTATTCAAAAATTTCAGATATCTTGGCTGATGGATTTTCACCGCAATCATATGAGAAATATTTGCAAAACTTTTCGTTCTCTGAAGTAAATTCTGAAAATTTTGTCATATCAATGTCTTCAACGTTTTTAATGTATAAATTTGAAAACTTTCTCTTCATATATTTTTCAAACTGACAGTTAGTATATTTTAGGCAATAAATAGGTTTCTGTCTAACTGCAAAATATGTTGCATACAATCCACTATTTGTTACTAAACAATCAGCAAATGATAATACTTCTCTTGTATCAAATGTTCTATTGGAATATACAAACTGGTTTCTGTGTTCGTAACCTATATGAGTCATATTCTCCAACAGCTTCCCACTGTTAGTAAAAATAATCCAGTCATCATCTAAGTTATCAAAAATCTTATTCCAGTTAACTTCTGCATATGGATTTTCCTCATCTTCATCCAACTCTCCAGTTAATAATATTGCCAAAATCTTTTTGCCTTTTAACATTGGATAATGTTTACAATACTTACCATAATGTTTTTTCTTAAATTCTTCCTGATTCAATCTCCACGAGTATGGCAAACACACCTGATCAATTATTTCTGACTTCGGTGTATTATAGCATTTTTTCAAATGCTCTTTTTCAAAAGGTGAACCTACAATAATATGTGTAAAATTCTTATACGTATTCTTTTTCTTAAATGCTCCCTTGTCATGTTCATTAATTGCCTTAAACTGGTAATCATAAGGTGTTGCTATAAGAACCCTCTTTCCTTCCGGTGCATTCTTAGGTAATTTTCCTGCAATTGAACCGTCAACGCATATTATGTCAGTATTGTTTTTGCAATACTCCTTTCTTATGCTTATGTTTCCTTTTTTTACAAGGGAATTTTTTGCATTTTCATTTGCAACCACATCCTTAAATTCAACTTTCTCATCATTTACTCTGAAAAAGTCCTTTACTACTAACATATCAAGGGTTATCCCTCTATTTTTTGAACTTACAAAAGATATCTTTTTTCCCATTTATTTTCTCCCCACATATGAATTTATTAAACCTGCCAAACGTTCACAACTGTGTCCGTCACAACCTGACATATATTTTTTAATAAATGTATCGTACTTTTCTGTTAACTTTGTATTTTCGGAATCTTGCAAAAACTCTTCCAATTGTTCCTGATTTTCATATACTTCACCCGGAAGGTCATCCGGATAATTCAAATAAAATCCTCTATCATATATGGCCAAATCATAACAGAAGAATCCAATAGGCTTCTTTAATAACGCATACTCAAAAATAACTGAAGAATAATCTGTTATTAACATATCTGAAACAAACATAAAATCGTTTGTTGAGAAATCTCTTACAACCTTAATATTGTCGTATTTCTTAGGCACAATATCATTCTTCATTACCGGATGAGGACAAATAATAAACTGCTGGTTAGGCAACAGTTTTTCTGATAATCTGTCAAAATCAATCTTCGGATTAAACTGACTTCTTCCCTCGCCTTCATCTCTAAATGTAGGTGCGTATATAATAACAAATTTTCCCTTTAATTCAGGATATGCCTTATATATTGCCTCTCTCTTATGTTCTATAAGTTCCTTATCAAAAAATTCATCTGTTCTAGGTACGCCTAAAGCCTTAACCTTCTTTAAGTCAACGTCAAAAGCATCTGCATAAATAGGTCGCACTTCTGCACCACTTACTGACACAAGATTGTACTGGGCATGAGTTGCTAAGTCTGTCTTAATTCCCAAATTTGTTCCTCTCTGTCCAAACTTCTTAAATGCTCCACAGGCATGCCACAACTGTATAACTCTCTGTTCAGGCTTTAAATCAAAATATCTTAAATATTTTACATAATCATCTGTTACAATAACTTTACTTGTACAAATCAATTTGACAGCTTTTAATATCTGTAACGGATTATGTGGTAACTGCTTAGCGAAAATCACTTTATCACCCTTTACATAAGGATATAAAGCCTTGGCATTTCCTTCAAGCTCTCCGTTCTTTCTAACACTGATAAACAATGTTCTGTTTATCACTTCCTTTGTCCTGTATCTTTCTATTGCAAACTTAATTACATTGTTAACAAAAGTTTTCTCTTTAAAATTAGAAATGTCCTGTAACTTAACTAATGCTTCTCCCGGATTCATTGCCAAATCCTCACTATTTAAGTCAACCTGTGCATCTTCAAAATATTTTTTTATATATTCTGTACTTCCGTCATGTTCAATGAAAGAAATAAATTCTCTTTCTTTTCCATCAAAA
>ENA-OUQK01001404-OUQK01001404.1-human-gut-metagenome-genome-assembly--contig:-NODE-1404-length-12143-cov-2.945979_pt1 | contig 12143 bp, 8 predicted proteins | sample MGYA00237954_ERZ548842 | MGnify/ENA primary metagenome ERZ548842 (study PRJEB26490, sample SAMN05194704) | human gut metagenome | biome: terrestrial biome; feature: human-associated habitat; material... | reverse complement strand
CTGCATGTTCTTATGCAGCTCCCCGGTTTATAAATGGTTATCCTGTATTTTCTTTTATTTGTCAGAAGAGGGTTTGCTTCCGAGGGTCACTTCAACCGTCTGTTCCTTGTACTCTCCGCTGTTCGCTCTGGAGATCACCACTTCGATGGTTTCTCCTGCCTCATAATACTGCAGCTTATCAACAAGGTCATCCTTGCCGCTTACCTTCTGTCCATCCAGCTTCACAATGATATCGCCTTTTTTGATCCCTGCATTATCTGCTGCGCCGCCTTCCGTTACCTCAGTAATAAAAGCACCTGCCGGCATATTATACATCTGGATGGCTTCTGTTGTAAGATCGGCAGCCTTGACTCCCATATATCCTACCTTGGAAGAATCTTCCACCTTATCTCTGGTTTCGCGGTTCATCAGTTCTTCCAGGATCGGCTCTGCCTTGGAGATCGGAATGGCATATCCCATGCCTTCCACCTGACTGTCTGCATACTTGGCCGCATTGATACCGATCACTTCACCGTTCATGTTCAGAAGTGCACCGCCACTGTTTCCGGGATTGATCGCTGCATCAGTCTGGATCAGTCCGCTGGCTTCTCCGTCCTCTGTACCGATGCTTCTGTTAAGGGCACTTATCCATCCGGAGGTAACTGACTGTCCATAGCCCAGTGCATTGCCAATGGCAACCACCTGCTCACCGACTACAAGATCGTCCGAGCTTCCCATCTGTGCGATCTTGATCTCATCCATGGTCTCATCCGGAATATCGGATTTCTCCACTGCCACCACTGCCAGATCATTCTCTTCATCGGTACCTTTGATCTTGGCAGAAACTGCGTTATCCACATCCGCATCTCCATCGGAGCTGCTTGCCATAGCCTGGGTTTCTTCTTCCGCTCCTACCACATCACTGCCTGCAAAGCACACAGTAAGTGTAGTCGCTCCAGATACCACATGGTTGTTAGTCGCAATGAGAAGCTCGCTGTCATTTTCTCCTACAATAATACCGGAACCACTTCCTGCACTCTGATACTGCCTCGTTCCATATCCGAAAAAGCTTGGGATCTCCTGCACACTGACAGATGTAATGGCAACGATAGAAGACATGGTTGCCTGGGCTACACCGGCCACTGTACCACTCTCTGCCACAATATCCTTCACAGTAGAATCCGCAGAGCTACTGTCAGTACTGTCCTCTGTCCCGGTAACTGTTTCTGTCTTTCCGATTGTTGTACTGCTGTCATTTCCTCTGTATTTATCTGCTGCAATATTCACGCCCTGAAAAACCACTCCGGCTACCAGCCCAAAGATCACAGCCAGTGCCACCGCAGTGGCTGCTTTCTTTCCAAAGCTGTTGTTGCCTGAAAAATCTCTCTTTTTCCGCGGCTTTTTGGGCGGCATAATTACCGGCCTGAGGCTGATGCACCTCATAATGTCCGTATTTTGGTTTCTCCTGCGAAGTGCCTTCACTCTGTCCGGCACCTGCATAACTGTCCTGTCCGCTCTCCTGCATCCTGCGTCCCTCAGAATAAGGATGCGTCAGCGGTTTCTGTTCTGCCGAAGCATTCTTATCCTCATCCGGCAAGCCTGTCCCCCATTTATTCTCTTCACTCATGCCTCTGGTGCTCCCTTCTATGTTATCTGATGCATGTATCTGTTACTGCTCACTCCGTTCTCAGTAACATTTATTTCTCTTATAAAAGACAGTTTAACAGGGAATTGTGTTTAAACTGTGATATCTCTTTTAAAAAACCGTGACCTGCTCTTATTTGTTCTTTTTCCAGTATTCCGGATTCATGGTGCAGGATCGGATCATTTTTTCAGGGAGCTTTTTGTATCGTTTTCCGAGAAAATATCCGGCGTATTTGGAAGCGCTCTGCAAAAACAGTCCGGGGATCAGCCATATGTGGCCTGTTTTCAGAAGATATGCCATGCTTTTTTTTACCAGCCGGATGCCCTCACCTTCGGAAGGCACTCCTTCAAAAACCTCCGGATGCTCCGCCTGGGAAACTCCCAGATCAAAATTCCTGTGGAACTGCTGCATACAGGTGTAATTGTGAGAATGATATACACGCGCTTCTGATACATAGGCAACTCCATAGCCTTTTTTTACCATCCAGCCTGCATAGATCATATCTTCATTAAAAATAGCATGCTCCGGAAATCCACCAATCTCATCATAGATCCTGTGATCATAAGCAGCACAGACGTTGGAGCAGAAATATGTTTTGATCCCGTAGGTCTGTACATCTTTTTCCGTTTTCAGACAGGACTGTTCCGGATAATTAAAGGAACGGGTATATTTTTCCAGAAATCTGCAGTCCTTTTTTGGAAGCTGACGCGCATAAGCGGCTCCTGCCTGTGGATTCTCTGCAAGAGCTCCTACCAGTGCTCCGATCAGTTCCCTGTCTGCCGGCATTGCATCCTGTGTCATAAATACAAGGATCTCCGCATCCGAAAGCTCTGCCGCCTGCCTTCTGGTACCGCCATGGTCAAATTCTTCTTTTGTAAGATGCCGGACTTCCACAAGCGGATATTCCTGTTCCCAGGTCTCTTTCCAGAATTTCTTTTCTGTATTCATGACAAGGATCTTATTGATAGGATATTTCTGTGCGCTGAGTCTTTCCAGCAGTTTTTCAAATTCTTCTCCCGGACGGTATGCCGGGATGATCACGTCTGTTTTTAATGTTTTCATATTTGTCTCCTGTCCAGAAAGGACCACCCGTTACTGGATGGTCCCTTCTGCTGGTTGCTTATTTTGATGTTTTATTCATTCTCCGAATAATCTTCTCCGTCGGTATAATCGCTATAATCCGTATCGGAATCGTCCGTATCTGTGCTGTAATCGTCTCCGGAATAATCCGTATCTGTGCTGTAATCGTCTCCGGAGTAATCCGAATCATAATCTGTGTCTGTGCTGTAATCAGCATCATCACTTGTGTCCGTACTGCTGTAATCTGTGGATGTATCTCCCTGCCACGTGTACGAATCATCCGTTGCGTCATTCGGTGTATCTGTCACCGCAGGTGCAGTGTCCTGCACGTCGCCTCCGCCTGCGATATTTGTGATCTGGGCACTTCTGTTGAGTACATCCTGCGTCGGAGTGTAACTGGTGTCTCCATACAGAAACTGATGCATCTTCAGAACATTGGATTCCAGTGTGGTAGGTACGATAACGCTGCCCTTTACCTGGGCAAATTTATAATCATTGGGGAAGCCTGTAGTTTCATCAATACTGTAGCCGATCATAGCCGGGATCATCTTCAGGATCTCTGTTTTGGAAACAGAAGTTTTGACCATCGGGAATACTTGATCCATAATATCAAAGATAGTGGAAAGTCCTGCCTTTTTCGCCTTATCTACGATCATCTGGATCACTCGTCTCTGTCTCTCGGTACGTCCCATATCAAGACTTGCAGTATAACGGATACGGCAGTAGGAGGTAGCCTGTACACCATTAAGATGATAGGTATCTACGATTGCTTCCTCATCCTCCGGCTTCGGATCCGGCAGTTCGATCGGTGTGTAGCTCTTTCCGGTTTCCTCTGATGTCTCCACACAGTAATTGTTCATATGAACGATCTCCGCATAGGAAAGAGGGATGTCCAATCCTCCGAGGCAGTCTACCACAGTTACCAGCGCATTAAAATCAATGGCAACATAATCTGTGATATTCAGATCCAGATTCGTATTCAGCATGGAAACCGCGTTGGTCGGTCCGCCAAATGCATATGCCGAATTGGCTTTGGAATAGGTATCATCCTTTACATTGAGAAGGGTATCTCTATAGACAGACACAAGTTTGACTGCCTTCGTATCATTGTTGATACTCGCAATGATGATGGTATCACTGTTCTCTGTATTCAGCTTCTCATTCTTGCTTCTGTGGTCCAGTCCGAACAGTGCATAGGTGGTATATCCCGTCATCTGCGGTGCCTGATCATTAGTTACAATATCCTGGTCTGCAAGATCTGTTTCCTGGATGTCGATCTTATCCAGTTTGGCTGAGATCTGACCATAAACGAACAGACCTCCGATAAACAGGAGCAGTACGACGATCTCCAGGATAAATAAAATCTTCTTGCTTTTTTTCCGAGGTTTTGACATCTTTTCCTTTTCCCCTTTTTAGTATGCGTTCTTATTAATAAATCCTTTGAATATGGTAAGAAACATGATCTTTATATCAAATCCCACAGACCAGTTTTCGATATAATACAGATCACACTCTATCCTTTTTCTGATAGAAGTATCTCCACGATAGCCATTTACCTGTGCCCACCCGGTAAGACCCGGCCGCACCTGATGCTTGACCATATAACGTGGTATCTCCTCCCTAAACTTTTCTACAAAAAACGGCCGCTCCGGTCTTGGTCCCACAAGACTCATCTCACCCTTCAGAATGTTAAAAAGCTGTGGAAGCTCATCCAGACTGGTATGACGCATAAATTTACCGATTCCGGTAACTCTTGGATCGTTCTTTACTGTCCACGCCTTTTTTTCTTCTGATTCTTTCTGGATCTCCATGGAACGGAATTTATACATCCGGAAAGTCTGATTGTGAAGCCCGACACGTTCCTGCTTATAGATCAGCGGGCCCGGCGAAGTCAGCTTGATCAGCATACACAACACCAGCATCACTGGTGAGGACACAATGATCGCAACGATCGCGCCTGCAATATCCATAGATCTCTTGATCAGTGCATTAAACGTGTTGCTCAGGGGCACATACCGGATATTGATCACCGGAAGCCCGAGAATATCTTCTGTATATGGTTTGGTCGGAATAATATTATTATAATCCGGAATAAATTTTGTGTGCACGCCGGATTTTTCACAGAGTGCAACGATCTCTTCCAGACGATAATACTCACTTAAGCCCAGGGTAATGGCTATCTCATCCAGACGACTGGATGGAAGGATGATCATCAGATTGGCGATTCGACCGATCACCTTAACGCCCTTATAAGTAGTGCCTGCCGGCACATTGTCATCCAGTATGCCCCTGATCACGTATCCCCATTGCGGATTCTGCAGGATCCTGTCTACATATTCCTCGGCAGCACGGCTGTATCCTACCAGCAGCACCTGTTTCTGGTTCATTCCTTTTTTGCGCATATCCCGGAGAATGTAAAATATAACCATACGCACAAACCATTCCAGGACGATATTGATCACACAGAAAGAAACCAGAGTAAGACGGGAATAGTCCAGCTCTTTAAAATTGTAAAGTGCAAACATGATGATAAGGAGCCCTAACGCATTTGCCTTCACAATTCCGGCAAGTACGAGACGACGCCCCTGCATTCGCATCGGTGTATAAAGATCAAAGGCCTGATAAAGAAGTAAATATCCCGGAATAATGAATATCAGCATAAACATATATTCCTGGACGGTCTTGGACTGGACCGCCGAATGCTCAAAAATTCCCTGAAAACGGATCAGCCAGGCCAGGGCATAGGAGGCCGCGATCACAAATACATCGATCAGCATATGGAGACGACTGAAATTTTTCTGGTTGTCTTTAATCAATTTCCGCCACCTCATTTAAGTTCATTGCTTTTATCTTATAATAGATGAAAACCAAAAGCAATAAAATCTTCCCTCCGAAATATAAAAATTCTGTGAAAATATGGTGTCTTAACCGGCAAAACGCCTAAAAATGTTGATCCAGAGTTCAAACTGGAGCTGTATATAACGCGGAAGATTCCTCATGGAAAATCTGACTTTTTTGTTTTTGCGGCTGATCTGAAAGCCGTTTTTGATGCCTGCAAGGTACTCACGTCCGAATCCCTTGGACGCAAAAAACAGGATCTTCGCACCGAATCCCACCAGAAAAAACGGAAGGTTCAGCACGATCTGGAGAAACGGCATATTCTTATAGATAAGATAAATATTGTTTCTGGAAGAATACCGGATCTTAAACTGATTATATCTGGATCCGCTAGTACCGCTTCCTACATGATAAACTTTCGCTTTTGGAGCATACCAGTTCTGATAACCGCAGATTCTGGCCCGATAACCGATATCCAGATCCTCCAGATAAGCAAAATGCTCCTCATCAAAATCTCCGATCCTGTCAATAAATTTCTTCCGGTAGATCGCAGCTCCCGCACAGGTGGAAAAAATCTTCTGCTCTCGGTCATAATGGCGGATGTCCTTGCCTTTTCCCCTGGCAAAAGCCCAGCCAAGGGCGCTGTAATAATTTCCGGCATCATCCATCTTGTCCCTGTCATGAAGCTGGATCATCTTTGCCTGACAGGAAAATGCCTTCTTATGTCTGCGCAGGGCAGCAACCATCTCCTCCAGGAAATCCGGTTCCGCTTCCGTATCATTGTTCAGAAGTAGCACATATGGGGAACGTGCCGCATGGATCCCTTCATTGACGGCTCTGCTGAAACCGTAATTCTCCGGAAGCTGTATCATGTGTACCCATGGATATTCCGCTGAAACAAATGCACAGCTGCCATCAGTGGAACCATTATCCACTAGTATAACCTCAAAATTACGGATAGTCTGTCTTTCAAGACTGGAAAGAACACCATCCAGATATGCCATTCCGTTAAAGTTTGGTATGACTACTGATACTTCCTGCATTGCTTTATCCCTTCTTCTTTCCCATTCCCGGAAGGGGCTTCAGGGAATAATTCCATTTGGTTAAAGAAAGATTTTTGTTATAGTATGGATCTCCTTTTTTCAGGATATCCAGCCAGTGACAGCGCATGTATTCGATCTCCGTCTGGAAACGGCGGACCTTTTCCTCGCTGTCCTCAGTGCCTCTTGACTTGGATTCGTAATGATAGAGCTTCACATACGGATCATAGACGATCAGATGGCCGTGGCTTCGCACCTTCAGACAGAGATCCACATCATTAAACGCAACTGCAAGCTCTTCCGTAAAGCCTCCTGCCTCCAGAAAAACTTCCTTCTTCATCATCATACATGCTGCAGTCACACAGCTCATATCCTGCAGAAGAGAGGCCTTATGGAGATATCCGGTACGCTCTGCCGGCATATTCACAAACATGTTCCCGGCAATTCCGCCCATTCCCACCACGCAGCCTGCATGCTGAATGGTGTTATCCGGATAGATCCGCTTGACGCCAACTGCACCTGTTTCCTTACGCTGGCACACGCTCAGCATCTCTGACATCCAGTCCGGATCGATGACCTTTACGTCATTATTCAGAAAAAGCAGATAATCTCCCTTGGCATGGCGCACCCCGAAATTGTTGATGGCAGAATAGTTGAAGCCTTTTTTCCAGCGGATCAGATGGACCCTGGGATCCTCCGAAAGCTTTCTGTAATACCGGAAGATCTCTTCGGAGCTGCTGTTATTCTCCACAATGATGATCTCGTAATTTTTGTAGGCAGTTTTTTCAAAAATGGATTCCACGCAGGCCTGAAGCGTTTCTTTCTCCTCACGGTTCGGAATGATAACAGAAACCAGAGGTTCTCCCTGCACCGGATACTTCACACGGTAAAATCCAAAATCCGGAGTATGCTCCACGGTTCCCGGAGTTCCGGTCCGTTTGAGATTCCCCTCAATGGCACGTCTGCCGGCTTCAAAAGCATACATCTTGCTTGCCGGATTATCTGCTGTGGAGGATTTGTGGGTCCTCCAGTGATAAAGGATCTCCGGTACATGGACCACTTTCCTTGCCTGCTCCACACAGCGGAAAATGAAATCATAATCCTGGGCGCCGTCAAATTCCCGGCGAAATCCGCCCACTGTCTGCACTACGGAACGTCTTACCACCAGAAAATGGCAGATATAATTATTGGATCTTAAAAGATCCAGGTTAAAGTCCGGTTTCAGATGGGGCTGAAAATGTTCAGAAAGATCTGTCGTGACCTTATCCTCATCTGTATAGATCACATCCGCCTCCGGATGCTCCTCCAGTGCCGCCGCGATCTCATACAATGCATTAGGTGCCAGCAGATCATCATGATCCAGAAGTGCGATAAAATCACCCTCTGCCATGGCAAAAGCTGCGTTTGTATTTTCTGCAATGCCAAGATTCTCTTTCAGATCCTGATAGCGGATCCTCCTGTCCATCTCTGCATAGGATCTCAGCACAGTCTGCATGTCCGGATCCTCCGGGCTTCCGTTTGCCAGACACAGCTCCCAGTTCTCATATGTCTGTGCAAGGAGAGAGTCCAGCATCTGTCTTAAAAAACGCTCCGGTGTCAGATATGCAGGTACCACAATGCTGATCAACGGCCCATCCGGAAATTTGCGTTTCCGCTGCTTCTCCAGTGTTTCCTCGTCAGGTCTGTATGCCTCATACCATGGTCCGTAAGGAACCTCTTCCGGTTCAAAACGTTCATGAAGCCGGATCCAGAACTCTTTCAGACCATAATGCTTCAGGTATCTTAAGCCCTTCTGTACTGTATAGGGGGAAAGCTTCTTTATAAGTCTGTCCCATTGGATCTTTCCTGTAGAATCATCTTTACTCATATATTATCTCCGTATTACTCAGTTTGCTGTTACTGTTCACTCTGTTCTCAGTAACAGTTTGATGAACATATTTTACCATTCCATCATTTTTTTTGCAAGGAAGAGAGGAAATGTGTTATACTGAGCTTACGTATGTATTGCTTACATAAGAATTATTTTTTATACAGGAGTACCATTTATCATGAAAAAATCAAGAATAACCACAGCGCTTCTGGCTATTGGGATCTCCGCTTCCATGGTGTTCCAGACTCCAGTTTTCGCCACAGAAGAAACCGCTGTTGCTGTATCCTCCGGTGTTACCACCAATGGGATCAGCGGATGGCCTCAGGGGCCTGAGATCACTTCCGCATCTGCCGTGATCATGGAAGATACTTCCGATACGATTCTCTATGCCAAGGATATGGACACCACGCTTTCTCCGGCCGGCGCAGTTAAGATCATGACCTGTCTTCTGGCACTGGAGAACAGCCAGCTTGACGATCAGGTTACCATGACAGAAACCGGTGTATCCGGTGTTACAGACGGAGGCGCTCATATTTCCTCACAGCTCGGAGAGGTATTTACCATGGAGCAGTGCCTTTACGCTCTGATGCTGGCCTCTGCCAATGACATTGCTCTCCAGGTCGCAGAACAGATCGGCGGATCTGTGGATGCCTTTGTCCAGAAAATGAACGACCGTGCCCGAGAACTTGGATGCACCAATACGGTATTTACCAATCCTACCGGTCTCCCGGATGACAACCAGCATACCACAGCACATGATCTGGCTCTGATCATGCAGGCGGCTATCCGTAATGACAGCTTCCGCACCATCTCCGGAGCCACCTCCTATACGATCCCGGCTACCAATGTTTCCGGCGGTACCCGTAACCTGACAAGCTCTTTTACCATGACAGATCCTGCATCCGCTTCCTATTATGAAGGATGTATCGGCGGTCGTGAAAGTACCACCACTGCTTCCGGAAGCGTTCTTGTCACAGCTGCACAGCGAAATGGTACTACTCTGATCGCAGTAGTCATGAACGGAGCGACCGGTCAGACAGCCAACGAAGCGATCTCACTTCTGGATTACGGTTTTTCCAATTTCCAGCTTCTGAATCTCAGCGAGGATGATTTTCACATCCTGTCCGGCGGCACTGTAATGGTTCCATCCGGTGCGACCGCAGACGACCTGACTACGGAAGATACGGAATCTGATGGTCAGATCTTACGCACCTATTCCTTTGGCGGAACTCAGGTGGGAACTGCAGTTGTCGAGGATTCCTCCCAGGAAAGCTCTTCCGATGTACTGGAAAATGATGAAAACATGGATTCTGCAAAAGCTTATTCCGAATCCAGATCCCAGATCCCGTATTTTGCCATTGGCGGTGTGGGCATCCTGCTCCTTATCCTTCTGCTGTGGCGCATGATCCGGATCATCCGTTCCTGATCTTGGTTCCCAGGCAAATATATTTCAGAATCAAAAAATCCCTCCTATGTACCGGTCATATCCGGATACATAGAAGGGATTTTTTTCTGCCATCTCACCCATCGGGGTGTCAGCCATAAAACGGAACTACCAGGAAGATATAGCATAAAAACGGCGAAGCAGCCAGAAGTGCTGTCAGGACCCGGTATATCCACATTCTGATATTTTCCTTTTTTACAAAACGCTCAAGCAGACGATTCCAGCCGGCTGTCACAAAATACATGGCCGGATACAGTGCCGGCATGATATAACGTCCCTGTGCCTGGTTGTCACTATAATATACATAATACATAAACAGACCCACAGGGATCAGGATCAGAAGGATCAGCAGCAGATGAAAGATCCCTTTTCTGTCCCATTTATCGTACACGGTTATTGTTTTTATCTTCAGCTTTTCACTTCCTGCTGCTTTTCGTTCTTTTACCACAGTACGTTTCTTCGGATAAAATATTCCCAGCATGGTCAAAATACCGATCCCACCCATTCCAAAGAACAGGAAATATGCCTTGCTCACACTATAAGGCATATAGATCTGCATCAGGCCAAAGGTTCCGATAAAGCTTACCAGAACTGTCAGCAGCCAGTTATGCTGCCAGCCCGGGTCCTGATACAGAAGGATATCCTTCCATGACCAGTTCAGCTTCTCCGGTGTAGGGTATCTGGACGGTCTGTAATCAACAGCCGCATATTTTTCCGCACACTGTGCACAGGCTTTTCTTCCGATAAGATCTCCGTCATAGAGAACGGCATTTCGTATAAACCACCAGCCGCATAAGGCAAGGGTTACTGCCGCGATCACGATCCCTCTCCGGAGCAGAAATGCAACTCTCTGTTTTACCGGCTCTTCCCTGCACAGAAGGACTGTCAGGCAGAAAAACAGGAAGCTGCATAAGATCCATCCGTAGGCATTATAGTAGGACAGTGCACAGACTGCCATTCCAACAGCCAGAAGGATCGAATTTCTGAAGCTCCAGTCTCTCGCTTCCAGATAACAGGACCAGGAATACAGGATCATCGCCATGGATAAAAGCGCCAGGGAATCCGTGTTTACATAAGTTCCCAGAAACAATGCCTGCGGCATAAAGCCTGCCAGTGCGGCAAACAGCCATCTTCCCTCTTTCGGAAAAAGCTTTCCGGATGCTTTCACCACAAAATATACCGCTCCAGTCACAAAGAGCACATCTGCCATCCTCGCCGCATGGAGTAATCCGTCTGCAGATGCATGGAACAAACCTGCGATCCCCATAAAGACAGCAGATACCATATAGGAAAGGATCGGATAATAGGCATAGGAAATCCCCCATGTCGCATCACGGATGGTTGGCTCATCTCCAAGAGGCAGCTTTCCCGGATGCTCATGAAGATACTGTGCCACCATGTAGCGCATTTTTTCATCGGGGCCTGCCCCCAGGGGCTGCATAAACGCCCATGCAGTCAGGAGCAGAAATGCTGCCAGGACAAGAACCCCTGCCTGAACTCTCTCATCCTTCCAGATTTTTTTCTTTTCCAAAATATAACCTCCTATATCCGCTTCAGAGAGAAATCCTGGCTCTCCAGTGTAAGGTTCGGATTATAGTAAGGATCTCCGTCACGGAGGATCTCCGGCCAGTGCTTCTCAAAGGAAGCGATCTCGCGGTTAAATCTTGCCACCTTCTCCGGTGTATCCTCAAGACCTCTGGATTTGGATTCATAGTGATAAAGCTCCGCATAAGGATTGTATACAACCAGATATCCGGCTTTTCCCAGACGAAGGCAGAAATCTATGTCATTAAAGGCAACCTGAAATTCCTCACTTAATCCGTGAACCTTATCAAAGGCCTCACGCTTCACCATCATGCAGGCTGCGGTTACAGCGCTGTAATCCTGGGCACAGATGATCCTGTGGCAGTATCCGGTAGCGTCTCTCTTCTGCTGCACAAAGCAGTGTCCCGCAATACCGCCGAAGCCAACGACTACTCCTGCATGCTGCACGGTATCATCCTCATAATAGAGCCGCGCTCCTACAGCTCCCACATCCGGTCTCATACAGTATCCCAGAAGCTGCTCCAGACAGTCCGGGCTGATGATCTCCGTATCATTGTTGAGAAGAAGCAGATAGTCACCCTTAGCATGAGCAGCTCCGAAATTATTGATGGCAGAATAGTTGAAAATACCATCCCAGTACACCACATGGGCTTTCGGATTGGATGCTTCCAGCTCTTTATAGTAAGCAAAGGTCTCATCCTC
>ENA-OUQK01001401-OUQK01001401.1-human-gut-metagenome-genome-assembly--contig:-NODE-1401-length-12194-cov-2.764972_pt1 | contig 12194 bp, 8 predicted proteins | sample MGYA00237954_ERZ548842 | MGnify/ENA primary metagenome ERZ548842 (study PRJEB26490, sample SAMN05194704) | human gut metagenome | biome: terrestrial biome; feature: human-associated habitat; material... | reverse complement strand
GGGCTCGGAGATGTGTATAAGAGACAGGTCTAACCCCGTCCCGCAAGGCATATTCTGCCTTGGGGTGATGTTTGTGCAGCTGGATCTTTCTTGCCGCCGCAGGCGGCGTTGGCGCTGGGCCGTGCCGCTGGTGCTGGCCGCGCTTTTGCTGGCCCTGCCGCAGCTGGCGGCGCTCCGGCCCGCCGCTCTGGCTCGGGTAGACCGCGTTGTCGGCAGGCACTACATGACCCGGCTGGACGCCCTGCAGCAGGAAAATTTCACGCTGCATCAACAGCTGGCGCAGTCTGCCGACGCGCTGGCCGAGAACGCCGCCCTGCGGCAGCTTGTCCACAATTTCACTCCACACGGTGCGGTCAGCATCGGCGGATTCACCGTGCAGCACGGCGACAAGGCTCTGGCCATCGGGTTCCGGCAGCGGATCTGCCCCGGCCCAATCACACACGGTGGGGCCAAGGTCCAGCAGGCTGACAGGTGCTGTTATCCGCTGACCAGCCGCCACGCCGCTGCCCGCAAACACCATGGGGATGCGGACGGACTTTTCAAAAAAGGACTTTTTGCCATAAATTCCGTGTTCGCCCACGGTATCGCCGTGGTCGGAAAGATAGCCGAACAGTGCAGGGGTACCGCGGTTTTGGGTGAACACATCAAAGGCGGCGCGCGCACGGCCGATCAGGCCATCCGTGTGCTCCACCAATCCTTTATAGGCAGCCTGGCAGGCCAGCACGATTTCCGCACGGGTGTTGGGTTCCTGCAAATTACGCTGCTGGGCGTTCAGCCAGGGTTCATTCCCCTGCCAGGTGGCGGGCAGCTGGGCGGTTTTCAGGTACTTCAAAAACAGCTCCGGCGGTGCAACATACGGGAAGTGCGGGCCATAGGTGCCCACCACAATGAGCTGCGGTTTGCTGTGGGGCTGGGCAAGGTACTGTTCCAGAGCATCCAGCACCATATCGTCATAACACACAACGGGCGAAGCGCCGCCGCCGACCACATCAATGCACCATTTATAGCCCATCGTCTGGGTATGCACGCCGAAATCCTGTTCCAGCGTTTTTTGTGGGCGCACCCATCCGCTGTTGGTAAAATCCGGGGCCACACGGCGGGTAAAGCCGTGGCGCTGGTCGGAGCCGATAAAGTGCATCCGGCCCACCAGCACGGTTTCGTACCCGGCAGCTGCCATCGCATGCAGGAAAGTGGGCGTTGTTTGAGGTAGGGTATCGTTATTGGTAAAAATGCCGGTATGGTGCGGAGCCAGCCCGCTGAGCATGGCCATGCGCGCCGGAACGCAGAGCGGGCAGGGGGTATATGCAGCGTCAAACGCGGTGCCCTGTTCCCGCAGCGCTGCCAAGTTGGGTGTATCCACCGGCATCTGCCCGCCCGCCTGATACTGCGGCGCGTGCTGGTCACTGATAAAAAGTAAAATATCGGGAGACATGAGGGACTCCTTTCGTTGAAGTTAGGAGTTAGGAGGGAGGAGTTAGGAGTTGATTAGGAATGAGGAATTGGAAAGCGAATTAAAAAAGAATAGAGAATAATGAATAATGGTGGTGGACCGCGGCGCGTTTGCGCCGCTCAGGAGATATTAGGTTGGCAGATGTTTGAAAATAGATGAATGACCCATAAGCCGATCCGTAGGGAACGGTCTTGACCGTTCCGAAACGATTGGACCAATGCCATGATGGGATTTGCGGAAAGACCCACGGGACGATGACGAGCATCGTCCTCTACAGATCAAGGATTTGGCTTGCGGCATATCCTTCATGTTTCTCCCCGGCGCGATGAGCGCATCGCGCCTTACAAAAGAGTGGCCGTCTGTCCTAATTTTTCAACACCGAGCCTTCCCCTAGCCCCAATTCCTAACTTCTCATTCCTAATTCCTAATTAAACTCCTCCCTCCTACTTCCTAACTCCTAACTATCTCACAAATTCCGCTGCCATCTTCAGGCTGTCATCGGCCTGGGGGTACACGCCGCATTTATCCACAAAGGCGTGGCCGACGCCGCAGTAGTTCACCCAGGTAACGGGCACATGGGCGGCGGCAAGGTAATGGGCATAGGTTTTGGCTTGGCTGGTCAGATAGTCGTACTGGGCGGTGATCAACAGCGTGCGCGGCAGGCCGGAAAAATCGCTGTCCCACAGGGGCGAAACGGACGCCATGCGGGAGTTGACACCCTCCGGCAGGTAGTTATCCTCGCTGCGCTTGCCTGCGTTCCAGATGGCCAGGATGCGCGGCACGATCCACTCACTCTGCGCATCATCGTAAATATAATCTTCCAACCCAAAGTGATAGTCCTTCAGGCCGTCGGTTTCCCGCACGCTCAGCGCGGGGTAATACAGCACCTGGCTGTTGACCATGCCAAGGCTGCGGTCACGGTCGCGGTGGGCGCACAGAGCGGCCAGGTTGCCGCCGGCGCTGTCCCCTGCCACAGTGATTCTTGCGGGGTCAATGCCCCTTGTTTCGGCCTGGGCATGCAGGCGGCAGAGCAGCTGCCAGCAATCTTCCAGCGCAGCAGGCCAGCGGTGTTCGGGGGCCAGATGGTATTCCGGTACCGCCACAACAGCGTTGGCCTGCTCGGCCAGATAGCGGCAGAAAGGCAGCACAACCTTGCGGCTGCCGTACTGCCAGCCGCCGCCATGCAGGTACAAAATGCAGGGGCGGCCCTTGGGCGGGGTGGGGGTTTTGGGTTGGCAATAGGTCACATCAAATGGACCAGACGGTCCGGCCATGCTTTCTTCCCACTCTTCTAGTTCGGTGGTGGCAAGTTCTTTGCCCTCGATGCCGTTGGATTCCCGGATCTCCGCCATAATTTCATCGCTCAGCGCACCAATGCGCCCACCGGGCAGCAGCTTTACAATATGATTCACGCCGTTCTGTTTCCATTGCAGCGCAGGCAGCGGGGTGTTCATGGGGACCTCCTTTGGTTAGGTAGGAGTTAGGAGGGAGGAGTTAGGAGTTGGTGACGGGACAAAGCCTTGCGTCGGGAGAATTAGGATTTAGTAATGAGGAATTAGAAATTGATGGGGCAGCATGTGTGATAGACATTGATTGCACATTATAAAAAATGTTCTGAAGGGAACGGTCTTGGCCGTTCCGGGGCGGTGGAATAAATGGCATGATTGAATTTGTGGCAAGGTCCGTCCGGGGCATCGGGGACGCCGCGGTCCACCACAATTATTCTTTCTGATTTATTCATGATTCTTTTCCGGCACCGGGGTCCTCTCCCCTGCCCCACTTCCTAACTGCTCATTCCTAATTTCTAATTGAAAAAACTCCTACCTCCTACTTCCTAACTGATTTACAGGTGCGCGTCCCACTTGCCGCAGAAGGCATCCACGGGGCTGTGGCCCTTGAAGGTGCTGCGGCCGGTGAGTTTTTCTATCAACTGGTGCAGGCAGTGGTCGTTGTTGCTGTAGCAGTTGATATAGGTCTTGACGCGCGGGAAATCCTGCAAATGGTAGGGGTTTTCCAGCGAGACAAACACAGTGGGAATATCATTCATATAATGCCCGCAGTCCGCGCCCATGGGCTGCTTCCATTCAATGCGCACCACGGTCTGGTTGCTCTTAGTGGAAAGGTTCGCCACGTATAAAATCAGGTCGTAATTGTTCACGACTTCTTCGTACTTGGTGGTAAAGCCTTCACCATAAGGTTGGGGCACAAAATCGTCGATCTCAAAGCCTTCTTTTCCCAGCATGGCGCGCAGCTTGGCGCAGGCCGGGGCAACCTTATAGTTGCCCTCACCGCCCGCTGCGGGCTCGATGGTATAGAACAGGATCTTCTTGTAGCGTTCCGGGGTGATGGGCAGCACACCAGGCTGCTCTTTAACCAGAGTGATGGCCTTGTCGGCACATTCCTCGGCCCACTGCTGGTGCTTGGCGCAGCCGACAATGGTTTTGGCTTTTTCCACATCCAGCTCCGGAGCGCCGCGGTGCAGGCCCAGGGCAGCCTTGGTGGCCAGGATGCGGGTCACAGCTTCATCCAAGCGTTCGGGGGTGATGATGCCATCCTTGATGCCCTGCAGCATAAAGCCATAGTCTTCTTCCAGGTTGCGGGCAAACAGGAACATATCGGCACCGCGGGCAATGCTTTCGGGCACAGCGCGGCGGCGGCTCATGGCCAGGGTGTAGCCCGCCATCGTGGTGGCATCAGTGCAGATCAGGCCGTTGAAGCCCAGTTCCCCGCGCAGCAGGCCCTGCATCATCTCACGGCTCAGGGTACCGGGCATGATGTCCTCATCCTTGATACCGGGGTTCAGGCGGCGAGTCCAGGCGGGCTGCATGATATGGCCCACCATGGCGGTCAGGGCACCGGCTTCAATACCAGCTTTGTAGGCTGCGCCATAGGTGTTCATCCAGGGATCGCAATCCATGCTGTTGATAGAAGTGACCAGGTGCTGGTCGCGCTCGTCCTGGCCGTCACCGGGGAAGTGCTTGATGGAAGCGGCAAGGCCCATCTTCTGTACTTCTTCCACATAAGCACGGCCCATGCGGCGCACCCGCTCCGGGTCGCTGCCAAAGGTACGGGTGTTGGTGATGGGGTTGCGGTAGTTCGTGTCAATATCAATAATGGGAGCAAAAGCCCAGTTTGCGCCAACGGCGCTGGCTTCGGCGGCACAGGCATGGGCCATCTTGGTGGCCATGCCGATATCATCCGTTGCGGCAATTTCCATCGGTGCACCGACTAGCGTACCCTCGGTCACGATGCCGTTGCCGCCTTTTTCCAAGTTGGCGGCGATCAATGGTGGCACCTTGCTGCGGCTATAAATGTTCTGGGTGGCGGCGATGGCGCGCTCGGTGGGCACCACTCGGTACATACATCCGCCCGGTTTGAGGATATTGAACACATACTCAAACTCCTCGGGCTTACATTCCTTGAACAGCACACAGAACAGCTGGCCAGCCTTTTCTTCGGTGGTCATGCCGGCCAGGGTAGTGTTCACCCATTCAATATCTTCCGGTTTGAGGTAAAATGGTTTCGCAGCCAGGTCGATCATAATTCTCTCCCTCTCTCAAATAGTATCGTCATCGTTCACAAACAGTTCGGTCAGGGGGTCGGTGGGCAGGCCGTCTTTTTCGTGCTTACGCTTGCCGAAGTAGACGAACGCGCCCACGCACGCCCCGCCGGCCAACAGGCCCAGCACGGGCAGAATTGCTTGGAGTACAGTCATTTATTCCGCCTTCTTCCGGTACTGCTTCAGGCCGTAACGGCGGTACATCTCTTCGGGGGCATCGTTCTCTTCAAACGCAGCGGTCATGGCGGTCAGCAGACGGTCAGACTGTTCAGCATCCTCCAGCACATGCTCCTGATGGGGGTCGTTCTGCAGATCAAACAGCATATCGCTGCCTTTCAGGGTGTGCAGGAAACGCGGGTTGGGCCGTGCCTCGATCTTCATCACCGGGGTACCCTTGGTGTAGCTGAAACCCGGTGCCATGGTGGCGGTGCGCATCTCTTCCACACTGAACATAGCGCGCATGTGGGTGGGCATTTGGGTATATTCGTAAGTCTTTTCGTCAAAGTCCTTCACATCGCGCAGCAGGGTGTAGCGGCCATCGGTAATGCCAACGGGCATGCTGTGGTAGCCAAACAGCGCGTATTCCCGCACGGGGGTATCATCGGCCAGGGTCTGGGTCAGCGGGCGGCCTAGCATGTCGGCGGGGATCTCGATGCCAAAGTAATCCAGCACGGTAGGGGCCAAATCAATGGTCTGCACCAGCGCGGGGCTGTGTACGCCCTTGCGACCGGAGCGCGGATCCCAGATGAACAGCGGCGTGTGGACCAGTTCCTCATAGTTGGGGCTGCCGCCCTTGCCCCAGTAGCCGTGCTCGCTGAGGAAGAAGCCGTGGTCAGTGTTGACGATGAGCATGGTATCTTTCCATAGATCCAGCTCATCCATCAGATCCAGCACGCGGCCCAGCTGGCGGTCGCAGAAGCGAACGGAGGCTTCATACTTGGTGCGTATTGCTTCAATCTCTTCGGGGCCTTCGGTCACATCTGCATACGGCGGCCAATCGGGCTGGGTAGCACAGTCGGGGTCAAAGTGGGAGATTGGAGAAGTAAACGGTTCGTGCGGGTCAAACGTTTCGATCTGCAGGAACCAGTTATCGTACCGGCCATTGCGGTTGAGAAAGTCGATGCCGTCCTCAAACGTCTTGCTCATCGGGAAGTCATCTTCACTATGCAGGCGCTCGCGGTTGTGCATGTTCTGCCAGCCGCCATGGCGGCGCATTTCACGCAGCGTGCCGGTTGCTCCTTCAGGGCTGAGCTGGTTGGGTGCAAACTCGGTGGGGGTGGGGGCCAGATCGGCCACCCAGTTATCACTTTCCTGGCCACGGTAGCAGCTCCAGCTGGAATAACGGCTGTGGTAGGTGCAGCCGCCATCCTCGACATAATGGTAATGGTCGGTAGCAAGGCGGCTGTGGATGCCGTGCTTTTTCAGGATTTCCGGCATGGAATCATCATACGGTTCCATGGGGCCCCAGCTGCGGTGCAGGAAGTTATAGCGGCCGGTGTGCAGCTCTCTGCGGGCAGGCATGCAGGGCAGACTGCCCACATAGCTTTTGTCAAAGCAGACGGTATGGGCTGCCAGACGCTCAAAGTTGGGGGCCGGGATGGGGCCGCCGTACACGCTCAGCAGATCCCGGCGCAGGGAGTCATACATGACCATCAATGCTTTCATGGTTGGTTCTCCTTATCTATTACAGATCAATGGCGGAAGCTGTAGGGACGCATGCGGTTCAGCACTTCCGGGTGTTCGTTGATGACGTTGTGCAACTCCTGGGGGTCGGTTTCCAGGTCATACAGCTCATCAGTGTCATTATAGCTGCGGATCCACTTGTAGCGGCCGTCAAACAGCATGGTGCAATTGTGCAGTTCGCTGCGCTGCACGGGGCGCAGGGGTTCGGTGCTGCCGTTCAGCACCGGCACCAGAGAAACCGCGTCCATCTCGCGGCGGTTCCAATCCGCACCGGCCAGTTCCAGACAGGTGGGAGCCAGGTCCATCAATTCAGCCAGGGCATCACTGTCCCGCCGCTGGGTCATACCCGGCAGGTGGACCAACAGGGGGATGCGCAGGCAGCCTTCGTACATGCAGCTCTTTTCCAATAGGCCGTGGTCGCCCAGCAGCTCGCCGTGGTCGGCGCAGAAGATGACGACCGTATCATCCTTGTGGCCGGAGGTTTCCAGCCAGTCCAGCAGTTTGCCGATCCACCGGTCGATGACCCGCACGCTGCCGGCGTAGCAACGTTTGACCTGCTGCAGATCAGCTTGGGTCATGCCGCCGGTCTGCTGGGCCGCGCGCCGGCGGATCCAGGCGGGCTTGCCTTCCATATCATTGGGGATGGGATCCGGCCACAGGGTATCGCCCACAGCGTCATAATCCTCCTTCGGGGGATCCCAGGGGTTGTGCGGCCCGGCAAAGCTGACGGTCAGGTGCCAAGGGGCACCGGTGTTATCGTGTTCGTTCAGCCATTCCAGGGATTTTTCACCAATGAAGGTATCCAGGAACACCTCATCCGGCAGCACGCTGGGCTGGGCGTAATAGCGGGGCTTCTGGCGCATATAGCTGCGGTAATCTTTTTCCAGGGTGCGCATCAGCTCCGGGTCTTTATCCATCAGGTATTTCTGATAGGGACCCATGGGATAGATGCTGCCGTCCGGGTTGGTACCGTACCAGGCGCTGTTCATTTTGCCCTCGGTTTCCACCGGGTCGGTAAAGCCGTAATGGTACATGCTGGGCAGATCGCCCTTTACGCCGCAGTATGTATCGCGCTTATGCAGGTCAGTCTTGCCCACAATGCCAACACGGTAGCCGCTGTCCCGCAGGGCCTGATAGAAAGTAGGCTGCTCCGGCGGCAGCACCGCATCATGGATGGGCACGCCGCAGCGGCTGGGATAACGCCCCGTTGCCAGTGATGCCCGGCTGGGCGTGCAGAGCGGGCTGGTGCAGGATGCACGGGTAAACAGCACGCTTTCGTCCATCAGGCGGCGCAGGTTAGGGGTCTGGATGCCATCCCCCATCCCCTCCAGCGTTGCCGTGCGGATCTGGTCGGCCATTAAAAACAAAAAGTTGTAATGTTTCATAGAGCACCTCTGGGGGTAGGCAGGAGTTTGTTTCAATGAGAAATTAGAAATTGGAGGTTGTTTTGGAGGTTGTCTTGTCCCGCCTTAAATTACTCATTGCTAATTTCTAATTCCTAATTTTCTTCCCCTCCTACTTCCTCCCTCCTAACTAAAAAATGAGGCGCGGGCCTTTTTTGACCCGCGCCGCTGATGTTTGGTTATGCCGCAACGGCGCGCTGTGCGCGGGTCTTACGAGCCAATGCGATGCGTGCATGCTTTGCTTTGATGTGGTCGAACTTGTCTTCGTTCATACGGTAGATCATAAAAATCAGCCATACGCTGTACTTGATGCAGGTCTGCATATAATCGCTGACGCCGATGGCAGTGAACTTTGCCAGGCCAAGGATCAGGAACTGTACGCTCAGGGAGCCAGCCAGGATGCCAACCACCGGGTTGGATTTTTTAGCCAGCCAAACGCCGACTGCCATGGGGAACATGTTGGCGAACACGGTGCTGTTGGAGTTCATGCCCAGCACAGGGACCAGGCTGCTTTTGTAGGCGGTGTCAAACACACCGGCGATGGCAACCAGCGCACCGGCTGCAACGTAGCACAGGAAAGCGTTCTTGTAGATGTTGATGCCTGCATCGTGGGCCAGCTTCTGGTTGCCCTGGATGGCGCGGCGATTGTAACCAAAGCCGCTGTACTGGAACAGGTAGGTCATAACCAGCATGACCAGCAGGGTAACAACGATGATGAAGCCCCAGTTGGACAGGATGGAAACACCCGGCTTACCAAACAGGTTCAGGCCCTGCTGGTTGTACATGCTGAAAGAGATGCACTCGTAAACCAGCGAGATGCCAAGGCCGAGAACCATGGGCAAGATGCGCATGTTGATGAACAGGAAGCCAACGAAACCGCCGGCCAGCATGCCGAATACCATGCTGAAAACCAGAACGCCAACACCGCCAAGGTTCAGGGACAGCGCGATGTTACCGCCAATGATACAGGCCAGGTACATCTGGGAGCCGGTGGAAGTATCCATACGGCCAACGGGAAGGTTGCAGTTTAGGCCCAGCGCAAAGCAGAAGGACGTGACCAGGTTGCGCATCAGGGTGGTGTAGTCTACCGTGGAATTCAGGGTGTGCACGCCGCAGAAGGCGAGGTTCAGCAGCTCCATGATAAGCCACACCGCTGCCGGAATTGCCACAGTAAATGCAGCGTTCATGAGCAGAACGTGTTTTTTCTTAAAGGATTGCCAGTTGCTCATTGTTTTTCTCTCCTTATCCGTTCAGGCGTGCCGCCGCAGACCTTTTGCGGGGATCAGCCCATCATCTCTTTAATCTTTTCATAGCTCAGGCTCTGCATGATGGCATTGATGTCATCAGAAGTAACGTCAGGGTTGACGGTAACGAGCATCTGATCAACGAAGTCCTTGTTGGCAATCCAGTTGCCGGTTTCTTTTGCATCCCAGCCGGACATTTCAGTCAGCTGCTCAGCGCTGGTGATGGGGATGAAGTTGAAGGTGAAGTAAACGGGCAGGCCGTCTTCGCCGCGGCAGGCGCGGCACTCCGCACCGGAAACCAGTGCGTTGTAGGTAGCGGCAAACATAGCTGCGGTCTGGGTAGAAACAGCCTTGATAGCAACCGGGTCAACGCTGGAGTTGCCGGAAGAGTCTTTGGTGTTGAATGCGGTTTCCAGGGTGGTGCCCAGGGCGCCAACGCTGGCAACCTTGATGTTGATGCCGAAGCTCTTTTCCACTTCGTCAACCACGGTAGCGCTCTGGTTGTAGGTCTGGCCGGAGCTCATGAACATCTTGTAGTTGCCGGTCTGCAGCAGGGTGGAGATGCCGGGCAGCCAGGTATCCTTGTTGGGGGAGCCGGGGTACAGGGTGATCAGGATGTTTTTATCGTTCTCGACATTGGTGGTTTCGCTGGAAGCGATCAGGTCATCGATGCTCTTGGTATAGGTGATGCCGTACTTCTGCTGCAGACCTTCCAGGATAGCGCGGGTGATCTCAACGTGCTGGGTGTTGCCCTGGGCAGCCAGGCTGGTGGAAATCAGGAAGCCTTCGCTGCCGTCCTCGCTGGCATTCTCCTCCAGCCAGTCTCCAAACAGGGAACCGACCTGTGCGTTGTTAGCGCCGATGCAACCTGCAAAGTTGGTATAATCAGTTGTGAGCAGCTCCGGATGCTGGGTGTAGTTGCCGTTGATGGTGTAAACCAGGCCGTTATCCATGCAGAGCTGAGCCATCTGACCGGAGACAGACTTCATATCGATGATGGCGTCTGCGCCGGAGTCGATGCAGTTTTCAATAAAGGTCTTGGTGGCTGCATCGTCCTTCAGGGTCTCGGAGAAGATAAACTTGACGTTGTAGGTGGGGGCGATGAAATCTTCCAGGTAAGCGCGGCGGGTGGTAACTTCGTCGTTGGCCTGGGCTTCGGCAATGCCGATAACGTACTGCTTGGTAGCAGCCGGTGTAGCGGAGTCAGAAGCGGTGGAGGCAGCAGCGCTGTCACTGCCGGTAGCGGCGGCGGTGGAAGCTGCAGTGGAGGAAGCGGAGCTGCCGCAGGCGGTCAGCATGCCGCCAACCAGCATCAGCGAAAGCGCGGACTGGAACAGTTTGCTCTTTTTCATGGTGTTTTCTCCTTTGAATTTGTTTTTCATGTGTGTTCAAGGGTGCCAGGCACCCGATATACAATTTTGCAGTGGGGAATCAGAACTGCACGCGGGAAGGCAGCAGATTCTGGCGTTCGCTGTTCATCCAGACCAGCAGCAGGAAGATCACGCCGCGGATGCCCTGGATGAATGCACTGGAAACACCGACCATCAGCAGGCCCTTGTTCAGGGCTGCAACGGTCAAAGCGCCCAGCAGGCCAGCGTAAGCATTGGAGCGGGAACCGCCGAAAATGGACATGCCGCCCAGAACGGTTGCCAGCATAACATCCATGCCAAGGCCACTGCCAGTCTCAACGCTGACTGCGGAAACATCGATCACACTAAACACGGCGGCCAGGCCAACGCCAACGCCGGTCATCAGGAAACTGATGTAGGTTGCACGAGAGTTGGAGATGCCGGTCTGTGCGGCGCAGTTTTCGTTGCCGCCCAGGAACCGCAACTCACGGCCAATGCGGGTAAAGTGGTAAATGACCACGCAGAAGATAAAGTACCCGAAGAATGCAACGTAACGGAAGCCGCCGTCTTCCAGCATAGCGGCAACGCTCATATCAAGGTCGATCTTGCCGCTGCCGCCGATCAGCAGGGTGCTGATTGCGCCGTAAATCTGGGTAACCACGATGGCAACGGTGATGGTTTTGATGTTGCACACAACGGACATCGTGCAGTTGAACGCCATCAGGCCCAGGGCCACGGCTACCGTTGCCAAAATCATGACAACAACGGACTGTGTTACGTTATAAGCCTTAACGCCCAGTGTGGCGGCAAGGCCAAGCACCGCACCGATGGAGATATCCAGGTTGCCGTTGGAGTAGATAAAGGCAACGCCCGTTGCGCAGGTACCAATGATGATGGCCTGGCTCAGGATGCCTTTCATGACGGAGAGTTTGAAGAACCGTCCCGCCGTTGCAACGCCGAAGATCAGGATCATGACCGCCAGCATTACAATGGGGAACAGCATGAGGAAGTAGCGGTTATCCCGGATGATGTTGAGTTTGTCTTTCCAGGAAAGGTGCAGATCCTCTTTGGTCATTTTGGTCTGTTTTGTTGCTTCCATGGCTGCTGCCTCCTTCCGTTAAATCATCCGCTCGATCAGTTCGCGGTCATTATAGCCGTCCTTGCGGTAAAACTCGCCGGAAACGGCACCGTCGCGCATGATCAGCAGGCGGTCGCACATGCCCATCAGTTCGGGCAGCTCTTCAGAAATCATGATGATAGATTTGCCCTGCTTCTTCATATCGTAAATCAGCTGGTACATAGCGGCTTTAACGCCGATGTCAACGCCGCGGGTGGGGCAGTCCAGAATCAGAACGTCTGCATCGTCAGCGCACCATTTGCCGAAGACGACTTTCTGCTTGTTGCCGCCGGAGAGGGCACGCACTGGCTGATAAGCATTTTGGCATTTGATCATCAATGCCTTGACCTGCTTGTCCACGTAGGCCTTTTCCCTGCGGGGGGTGATGA
>ENA-OUQK01001395-OUQK01001395.1-human-gut-metagenome-genome-assembly--contig:-NODE-1395-length-12238-cov-4.081917_pt1 | contig 12238 bp, 9 predicted proteins | sample MGYA00237954_ERZ548842 | MGnify/ENA primary metagenome ERZ548842 (study PRJEB26490, sample SAMN05194704) | human gut metagenome | biome: terrestrial biome; feature: human-associated habitat; material... | reverse complement strand
GAGATGTGTATAAGAGACAGGTCTTGGGAGGCTTTTCTTCCGGGGCCGCGCGCTTGCCGGCCGTCTCCGGCGCGGGATCGGCGGTAACAGAGGACATATTCAACTCGTCGCTCATGGTGTCCCCTCCTTTGTATCATCAGGTTTGGGCAATACCGGCAAAATGCCGTGCCGTTACTGCATTGTATCACGGTTTGTCAAGGAATGGGTTACAAAAGCGTTACGACACCTCTTTCTGCGGCTTTGCGCGGGGAATGGTGACGGTGAGGCAGATGGCGTCCTCCGTATCCCGGCGGGAGACTTTGGCGCCGACGCCGGCGGTCTGCATGAGCCGGACGCCCCGGTCCACGCTGTTGAGAAACAGCCGGACGTCCTTGATGATATACGCGCTGCGGCGGCGGGGCTGCGTTGTCTGGTTTTGCGCGACCAGACGGTCTATGTAGGCCTCGGCATCGGCGACGTTCAGCTGGTTTTTGCCGATGTGTTCGACGGCGGCAAGGCGCTGCTCCGGGTCCTCCAGACGCAGGAGGGCACGGGCGTGGCGCTCGGTCAGGCCGTTGTCCAGAATAAACTGCCGCTGGTCCCCTGTCAGCTGCAAAAGGCGGAGCTTGTTGGCCAGGGTCGGCTGTGCCATCCCCAGCCGTTTGGCCGCTTCGGCCTGCGTGCAGTCCCACAAAACCATCACGTCCCGCAGGCCCTGCGCCTGCTCAAATGGGTTCAGGTCTGCCCGCTGCAAATTTTCGAGCAGGCCAAGCGCGGCGGTGCGCTGGTCGGTGAAATTGCAGACGATGGATGGAATGGTCCCCATCTTCGCCAGCTTGCAGGCGCGGAGCCGCCGCTCCCCCGCGACCAACTCATAGCCGCTGTCGGTCTTCCGCACCGTGATGGGCTGCAACAGACCGTTTTCCCGGATGCTCTGAGCCAGCCCCGCAAGCTCCTGCTCATCGAAGGTCGTGCGCGCCTGATACGGCGAGGGATGGATGTCTTCCACCGGGAGTTGCACGATCTTTCCCGCAGATCTTCTACGTTCAAACATAAGAATACCCCTTTCACCAAAGTATGCGCTCGTTTTCAACAATTTCTCAGGAAAAGGTGGAAAACAAGCCTCGTTCCATCCCCAGTGTACCAGAAAACAAAACACCCTGCCAGAAGTTTCGTTCGGCAGGGTGCTTCAATTTTATTTCGATATTTCGTTATTTCAGCGGCGATTTTGCGATTTTTCCACCATTTCTGGGGTACGCTGTCGGAGTTTGCGAAATCTTTTTGCAGAGGATGAGGGTGCGGGTGTCGCCGCCGGGCAGATGCAGGGTGCGGGTCTCCTGATACGCGCCGCCCAGCTTCCGGATGGCGCCGCGGGCTGCCGCGAGTTCCTCCTCACCGGAAGCGCCCTTCATTGCCAGAAAGCTGCCGCCGACCTTGACCAGCGGCAGGCAGTATTCGGCCAGCATCGGCAGAGCCGCCACCGCGCGGGCCGAAGCGAGGTCGAACTGTTCCCGCCAGCTCTTGCGGGCTGCTTCCTCAGCGCGCTCCTTGGCGAACTCCACCCCGGTCAGGCCCAGCTGGCCGCAGGCATATTTCAAAAACTCCACCCGCTTGCCGGTCGGCTCCATCAGGGTCAGTTCCAGTTCCGGTTTGTAGATCTTGGTCACGATGCCGGGGAAGCCTGCCCCTGCGCCTACGTCCACCATCTTCCCTGCCACTTCCGGCTGCGCGGCAAAGAGCAGGCTGTCGAGGAAGTGCTTGTCCTCGATGCCCTCCGGGTCGGTGATGGCGGTCAGGTTGACCTTCTGGTTATACTCCACCAAAATCTCTGCAAAGGCGTCCAGCTGGTCGAGCTGGGTCCCGGTCAGCGCAATGTTCCACGTGGAACACTTTTCTTCCAGTCTGTTTTTGTCGATCATCGTTTGTTCCTTTTCGTTTCAGGTGTTTTGCGTGTTCGGACGGGTCATTCCCCGGTGAGCTTTACGTAGGTCGGCGCATGGTGGCCTCTCCTTTTAGGAGAGGCCTTGGCATTCTCTCTCAATCTTTCCGGGGGCCTGCGGCCAGCGCGATGCTGAGCTGCGCCACATCCGAGGGCGACACGCCGGGGATGCGCCCCGCCTGCCCCAGATTCTTCGGGCGGATGCGCGCCAGCTTCTCGCGGGCTTCCAGCGTCAGGCCGGTCAGGGCCTCATAGGCGAAACCCTCCGGGATGAGCGTCTTTTCATGGCGGGCCACGTCGCGGATCATCCGATCCTGCCGGGCAATGTAGCCCGCATACTTGATCTCCGTCTCCAGCCGCTCGGCCAGCATGGGGGTGATCTCCTCCCCCCAGCCGATGACGCCCGCGAGGAGCGGATAGGAGATCTCCGGGCGGCGCAGCAGCTCTTCGGCGATGCCGCCCTCCGCTGCCGGGGCCAGACCCGCCGCTTCCATCGCGGCCCGCAGGTCGGCGGTGCGCAGATGCGTTTCGTGCAAGCGGCGGCGCTCCGCGTTCAGAATGGTCTGGGTGTGCTGGTACTTTGTCCAGCGGTCGTCCTGCACAAGACCGTATTCCCGGCCGATGGGGGTCAGGCGGGTGTCGGCATTGTCCTGCCGCAGGGTCAGCCGGTATTCGCTGCGGCTGGTCATCATGCGGTAAGGGTCCATGACGCCCTTGGTCACAAGGTCATCCACCAGCGTACCGAGGTAGCTCGTATGACGCGGCAGAATGAGCTGTTCTTTGCCCAGTGCATTGCGGGCGGCGTTCAGGCCGGCCAGCAGCCCCTGCGCAGCCGCTTCCTCGTAGCCGGAGGTGCCATTGAACTGCCCTGCACCGTACAGACCGCGAACGTTCTTGCTCTCCAGCGTTGCTTCCAGACTGGTGGGGTCCACACAGTCGTATTCGATGGCGTAGGCCGGACGCATGATCTCGATGTTCTCAAACCCTTTGATGCTCCGGTAGAAGGCATTCTGCACATCTTCCGGCAGGCTGCTGGAAGCACCCTGTAAATACATCTCCTCGGTGTTCTCGCCGCAGGGCTCCACAAAGATGGGGTGGCGGTCCTTGCCCGCAAAGCGCACCACCTTGTCCTCGATGGAGGGGCAGTAGCGCGGGCCGACGCCCTCGATCATGCCGCCGTAGAGCGGGCTGCGCTGGATATTGTCCAGAATGATCCTGTGCGTCTCAGGGTTGGTGTAGGCGATCCAGCACTCCACCTTGTTGTGCATAGGGGCATCGGTCATGAAGCTGAAAGGCTGAAGTTCATTGTCCGGGTCGCCGGGCTGGCATTCCAGCTTAGAGAAGTCGATGCTCCGCCGATGCACCCGGGCAGGCGTACCGGTCTTGAAGCGGCGCAGCGGCAGACCGGCGGCCTTCAGGCTCTCGGTGAGGGCGTTGGCCGCGTGCATCCCGTCGGGGCCGGAGGCGTACCATGCATCGCCCACAAAAATTTTTCCGCCAAGGTTGGTGCCGGTGGCGATGACCACGCACTTTGCGCCATACTCCCCGTTCAGCTGGGTGACGACGCCCTTCACATGGCCGTCCTCCACCTCGATGGAAATGATTTCCGCCTGATGGATGGCCAGCCCCGGCGTCAGCTCAAGGGCGTGCTTCATATATTCATGATAGCGCTTGCGGTCGGTCTGGACGCGCAGAGCGTGGACAGCGGGGCCTTTGCCCTTGTTGAGCATCCGGCTCTGTAAATAGGTGGCATCTGCCGCAAGGCCCATCACGCCGCCAAGTGCATCCAATTCGCGTACCAGCGTACCTTTTGCCGTGCCTCCGATGCTGGGGTTGCAGGGCATATTGCCGATGGCATCCAAGCTCATAGTGAACACCGCCGTCTTTGCGCCCAGCATCGCGGCAGCATGGGCCGCCTCAATGCCCGCATGTCCGGCACCGATGACGATAACGTCGTAGTCTCCTAAATGGTTCATACTTTCCTCTATTTGCAACATAAAATCTTCGGCGAAGCCGTAAATCGGAGAAACGAGAAAAAAGCGTTTAGCGAAGCGGCTAGCTTTTTTCCGTTTCGACTTCTCCTTTGGGGTCTGAAAGGGGCGAGCAGCCCCTTTCTCGTGGATCCAGCGCGTCGAAATCGCTGGTGGTTTTCTGGTTCTCTTTTGACATCAAAAGAGAACAATTCCACTTAACGTAAAAGCGCTCTGCCCCGCGCACAGGCGCGCAACGATACTGTCCTTACTTCCCCACGCAGAATCTCTCAAACACCTCATTGATGACCGCCTCCGAGGCGTTCTCTCCTGTCAGCTCGCAAAGTGCATCCAGCGCGTCGTCCACGCAGACCGACACAGCGTCCAGCCCGAGCCCCTGCGCGGCGTCCAGCGCTCCGGCTACGGCATCCCGGGCGCGGGTGGCGGCAGAAAGCTGCCGCTGTCCCGAGAGGCTGGCGGCATGGGGGTCGATTTGGTTGGTCCCCAGCAGGCGGGCTACCGCCGCCGCGATGACCTTCCGCGCCCCCTCTTCCTGACAGCAGACCGGCAGCACCATCGCAAAATAGGGTGCGATGAGCTCTGCGTCAAACCGGGTGGGCTTGTCCTCTTTATTGACCAGTGCGATGGCCGGACGACCCGCGCAGCGCTGAGCCAGCTCCAGATCCTCCCGGGTCGGGCGCTCCGAGCCGTCGAAGACGGCGAGGATAAGCCCCGCCTCGTCCAGCTTCTTCCAGCTGCGGCGGATACCTTCGGCTTCTATCTCGTCTTCCGTCTGACGCAGACCGGCAGTGTCGAAGAGATTCAGCCGGACGTCGCCCAGCTGAACAGCCTGCTCCACCACGTCGCGAGTGGTTCCGGCCACCGGCGTGACAATGGCCCGGTCGAATCCGGCCAGCAGATTGAGCAGGGTGGATTTGCCCGCATTGGGCTTGCCCACGATGGCACAGTCCACGCCCTCGCGGAGGACAGCGCCTGCATCGTAGCTCTGGATGAGGGCGTCCAGCTCCTGCTCTACCCCGCCTAAGACCTCGCACAAGTGGCTCCGGCTCAGTTCCGGGACATCTTCCTCAGGGAAGTCCACCCAGGCAGCCAGGTGGGCCTGCAAAGCCGTCAGAGCATCTTTCTGGGCCGCTATCTTCCGGGCCAGCGCACCGTTCAGGGAGGCATTTGCCAGCGCGGCCCCCTGTCGGCCATCGGCGGAGATGATGTCCATGACGGCTTCGGCCTGGGTCAAACTGAGCTTGCCGTTCAGGAAAGCACGGCGGGTGTACTCGCCGGGAGCGGCAGGCGACGCGCCCGCCGCAATGCAGGCTTCCACCAGCCGCCGGGCGACTGCACTGCCGCCGTGGCAGGAAAGCTCCACCACATCCTCGCCGGTGTAGCTGTGGGGCGCGCGGAAAAACAGCGCCACGCCCTCATCGAAAGCCTCTTCCCCCTCCACGAACGCACCGAACATGGCCGTATAGCCTTTGGCGTCCGCGACTTTTTTGGCTGGGTTGGCCGGACGGAACACCTTCGCTGCCACTTCATAGCTTTCCGGGCCGGACAGCCGCACGATGGCGATGCCGCCCGCACCCGGAGCGGTAGCAATGGCCGCAATGGTCGAATGCTGCATCTTCTCCCCTCCTTATGCGCAGATGAATACAGTATATTCTACCACGAACCGCCAAAAAAAGAAATATGCTGCGCAAAAAAGCGGCACACCGCCGGAGAGTCCGGCAGCGTACCGCTTTTGCATTTTATTCTCGGGTCTTCCCGGCAAGGCGATAGTGCTCTTCCTTTGCCAGATACATCCGCGTTTCGGCCGATTTGACGAGGACTTCCATGTCGATGCCGCCCGCGCTGTGAGTCGCTGTACCCACGGCCACCGAGTAACCGGCCTCGTCCACCTCCTGCACCAGCTTGTGGATGAGCGCGCGCATCTCTTCGGCGCTCTTGTCCATCGCAAAGGCCACGAACTCATCGCCGCCCACACGGTAGCTGTACTCTTCGCCGAAGATGTCCCGCACCTTGGCTGCCACGGTCTTGAGCATCTCGTCGCCTGCCGCGTGGCCCCGGGTGTTGTTCAGCTCATGCAGGCCGTTCACGTCCAGATAAACACAGCTCAGCGTGCTGCTGCAGTGCATCGGGTAGTCGTGCATCTGGCTCTCGTAGGCGTTGCGGTTTTTCAGGCCGACGTTCAAGTCCGTCTCCGCGATGCCCAGCAGCTTGTGCCGGATGGAAAAATTTTCGTGCATCGAAAGCATGATGAAGGTGGATATGATGCAGGACACCGCACCAAACACCATGCCGTCCAGAATATCAACTGGGAGCGTCTCTTTACTCTTGAACAAAAAGCAGGTCAGGATGAAAACACCATCGAAAAAGACGACATTCAAGATATGCTGGATGGGCCGCATGACAAAGAGCAGCGGCACTGCCAGCAAGAACGCAATAAAGCTCACCGTAGGAGTATCGGGAGAAGGATGGATGCCCAGATAGATGCCCAGCACATAGAGCAAAGCCTCAAAGGCGTACATCAGCCAGGTCAGCAGCAGGCCGTTTTTTCCCGGGAATGTCCGGTTGACCGCCTGCAGGCCCATGCACACGGCCAGCGCTATCATATAGGCCGGCATATTGGGCCGCAAAAATTCCAGAGCCCCAGACAGTATCCATAAAACTGTAAGAAACGCACAGGCTATCCCCAGGTAGGCCGTCACACGTTGGCGGTTGGAGCGCTGTATATCCGGCAGACAGGCTTTGTACTCCTCCCGTGACATCTCCGCATACAGCAGCCTTCGCAATGCTTCCATAGCCATCCTCTTTTCAAACCGCATTCGTCCCCGCACTGCACGAGGGCGCACTTTCCCCCTTTGTTCTGCGGGTTTTTCCTATTTTATCATGAAGCTCCCAAAAAGAAAATATCCAGCGCATCCCAGCGTTTATTTTCTATGATATGCTAAAAAGCGGTAATTAAATTTAGCTATATTACCCATTGATATTTCACTTTATTGTGCAGCAAAAAAGGGTGTGCAGCCCCTGAAAGACTGCACACCCCGTTGCGTGTGAAAGAAAAATCAGAATGCGGCAATATCGGCCGTAGTGATGGCCTTGCCGGGCAGAGTGCGGCTGTCGGCGTTCTCCGACAGAGCCAGCTTGCCCTCGCGCAGCAGCTTGACGGCCTTCTCGTGATCAGCAGCGTTCCAGTTGTCGCCCACGAGCTTCCAGTTGTTGTCCACGTGCGGCTCGATGGTGCCGCCTTTGACGGTGCGGATGTACTCGCCCAGCAGTTCGCGGATGCCGCCCACATCGCCGCGCACGTCGATCTCCAGCAGCTTGGGCAGCTCGTCGCCCTCCTTGAAGATGTCGGCATAAGCCAGCAGCTGGGTGGTGGCACGGTAGTTGTTGACGGCCACCACGAAGCTGTCATCGTCCTCCACCGGACGGCCATCCATCCAGGTCAGGTTCTGGATGCGGTTGCCGGGCTGCTTGGAGATGTCGAGGTCATACTTGACGCCTGCAAAGGCATCGTACAGGTAATAGCGGACGGAAGAGTCGAATGCGATGGTCACATCGCCCGGCTCCCAGGTCTTGAAGAAGGCAGCAGACCACTCCATGAACTGACGCAGCTGCCAGCCGTTCATCTGCAGCTTGTACAGGGTGTTCTGGTAGGTGTAGATGCTTGCCATGTCGCACTTGCGGATGGTACCCTCGCGCATCTGGGAAGTCATGGAGGTCAGAGCCGTTGCGGCCACCTGAGCGTCGGTGTAGTACATCTGTACCTCGTTGATGAAGTCCAGCAGAGCGGTATCCTGCACCATGGCCTGCGGCAGGCAGTCGATCTCGTTTTCGGGGGCCAGATCACCGCCGACCAGCTGGCCGATGGGGGTCACGGCGTCGTCCTTAGCGCGCTGGTCGTACTCTGCCAGCAGAGCGGTCAGCTCGGGGTCGGGAGCGTAGTCCTTGATGGTCAGGTTCTCAGAGGTGCGGTCCTTCACCTTCCACTTGCCGTTCAGGCCGCGCTCGAGATAGACATGGATGTCGGAGACGGTGGCACCGGCATTCTTGTTCTCGACCACCAGCACGCCGTTGATCATCTTGTTGGGGATGCTCTTGTGGCCGTGAGCGGCGACGATGACGTCGAACTCGGGGCAGGCATTTGCCAGGTCGGTGACGCCGGAGCCATAGACGCCATACTCATTGTCAACATCCATATGCATAACGCCGATGATGACATCCACATCGTTCTTGATCTTATCAATGATCTTGCGGCTCTCGTCCACCGGATTGGTGACAGTCCAGCCCTCGAGGTTCTTGGCGTCCCAGCGGGTGATGTTGGGAGTGACCATACCGATGACGCCGATTTTGACGCCGCCCTTTTTGATGATGGTGTAGCCGTCAGCCAGAGGCTTGCCTTCGGGGCTGTAGACGTTGCCGGTCAGCACCTTGGCCTTCTGCTGGGAGAGCACCTTTTCCAGCGTGGCCATGCCATAGTTGTACTCATGGTTGCCGGTGACGTAGACATCGTAGCCGATGGCGTTCTGAGCAGCGATCATGGGGTGGACATCGTCGTTCAGGAACAGCTCAGCGGAGTTTGCCTGAATCGTGTCGCCTGCATCCACGACCAGCGTGGTCTTGGTGCGGTTCTCCTTGATGGCAGTTGCCTGCTGGGCCACGCTGCCGGAGGCGTCGGCCTTGTTGGCGGCGTAATCCCAGGGGTCAAACTTACCGTGGGTATCGCTGGTGGCAAGGATCTGCAAGTCCATGCTCCACAGGTCTTTGATGCCGGCAGCGGAAGCAGCCGGGACCAGACCACCCATTGCGGCGGCGGTAGCCGATGCACCGGCCACGCGCAGGAAATTACGGCGGGAGATCTTATTCTGTTCCATAATAATTCCTCTCTTTTTTGCTTGGTATACACTCCGAAGCATTTGTAGCTCTAGTATAAGGCTTGTCGACATTGTTTTACAATGTGCAAGTAGGAGAAAAATTTCTTCCGGAATTGGGCATATTCTCCAATTTTCCGATAAGAACGACTTTTCTTTCGAAATCATTCTTTCAGATTTGCTTTTCATCGTAAACCATCTTCATGCAAAAGATGTGTAAATTTATAGTGTTCCTCGTACAAAAAAAGACCCTCCCCTGCACGGCTTCCGCCATGCGGGAGAGGGTCTTATCATTCAGCTTTTACAGCTCGATCTTGCCGAAGCTCAGATCAGCGAAGTCATCCACACGCTCGGTGCGCTTGGGTGCCACAGGGGCAGCATTCTCGGCATCGCGCGGGGTGTAGGTGCGCTCAGGCACATTGGAGCGGTAGCCGCCCCGGCCGCCGCCATTGCGCGGGCCGCGGCCATTCCGGTCACCACGGCGCTCGCCGCCGCGATGATAGCCGCCACTGCGGCCATTGCCGTTGCGGTCACGGCCGCCGCGGGGTCCGCGGGGACGTGCATTTGCGCTCTCAGCCACAGCGTTGGGGTCGGTGGAGTAGATGACCACACGGCGGTCACGGCCCTCGCCCTTGCTCTCGCTGCGGACGCCCTCCATCTTGCCGATGGCAGAGTGGATGATGCGGCGCTCGTAGGGGTTCATGGGCTCCATGGCAAAGCTGCGGCCAGTGCGGCGCACCTTGGCACCGATGCGCTGTGCCAGTGCGGTCAGGTCGCTCTCGCGCTTGTCGCGGTAGCCGGCCACGTCGAGGCCCAGCTTGATGTAGTCGCCCTCGAGGCGGTTTGCCACGAGGCTTGCCAGATAGGACAGGCTCTCCATCGTCTCGCCGCGGCGGCCGATGAGGGCGCCCATCTTCTCGCCGTCCAGACGGATGATGGTAGCCTCACCCTTCTGCACAGCGCTGAACTTGACGTCCTGTACGCCCATCTTCTCGATGACATCCTTCAGGTAGTCCACAGCGGCCTTGACCTTGGCGTTCTCCTCGATGTTGATGGGGACTTCCACCTCTTCGCCCTCTGCGGCGGGAGCAGCCTGCTCTTCGGCAGGGGCAGCTTCCTCAGCGGGAGCAGCAGGCTCTTCCACAGCAGCGGGAGCTTCAGGGGCAGTCTCTTCGACGACAGGCTCAGCCGCCACAGGAGCAGCCTTTTCCTCCACAACGGGAGTGGGCTCCTCAACGGGGGCAGCAGGAGCTGCCACAGGCTCGTCCGGCAGCTCGACGCTGACGCGGACCTTGGCGGGAGTGAGCTTCAGGCCCAGAAAACCGGTCTTCTGGGGCATTTCCAGCACTTCGTAGCTGACGTTGATGTCGTCCTTTTCCACGCCCAGCAGAGCGCAGGCGTTGGTGCGTGCTTCATCGACCGTCTTGCCGGTCGCTTCCTGCGTACGGATCATAACCGTCAATCCTCCTTTTTGTTCTGCAGCTCGCTCAGCGGGACAGTGCGCTCGTCCTTGTAGCGCTCAGCATCCTGCTGGCGGGCATACTCGAGGCGGCGCTTGTTCATCTCGCTGGCAGAGATGTTCTTTTCCACGACCTCACCGGTCTTCTCGTCCTGGACCTTGATGGTGGTGCTCTTCACGCCGCGCTTCTCTTCCTTCTTGCGGGAAGCGATCTCGGCCTTGACCTGCTCCTTCATCTTCTCGGGGTCATAGATCTTGCGCATGACCTGGGTCTGGACGGTCATCACGATGTTGGAAATGACGTAGTACAGAGAGAATGCGCAGGGAACGGTAAAGCAGAAGAAGACGTACATCAGAGGCATCATATACATGGTCAGCTTCATGCTGCCCTGCATCTCCTGGCCGGAGGCCTTCATGCTGATGTGGGTGGAGATGAACATGGTGACGACAGCCAGGATGGGGAAGATCAGCAGGGGCAGGTTGTCTGCTGCCAGGCTGTACTGCGGCACACGGGTCAGGTCGATGCCGAAGAAGTCCATGTGCTGGCCGAACTCCGTGATGGTGTTCAGCTGGTCTGCGGTGAACACAGAGGTGACGGTGGACTCACCGGCCAGCACCTGTGCGATGATATTGGTGTCGCGGGTCACCTGAGTGAAGCTGATGCCCAGAGCGGTCATGGCATCGCCTGCGGCGGTGATGGCGTCGGCGCCGATGTGGAAGATGCGCTGCAGCGGGCGGTACACGACCTCGATGACGCCGAACATGACGAGGAAGTTGACCAGCATGGGCATACAGCCGGCGGTAGGCTTATAGCCGTACTCCTGCTGGAGCTTGAGCAGCTCTTCCTGCTGCTTTTCGGGTTTGTCCTTGTACTTTTTCTGGATGTCGACGATCATCGGCTGGAAAGCGGACATCTTGGCCATGCTCTTCTGCTGGTTGAGCTGCAGAGGGATGCTGATCAGGCGGATGACGATGGTGAAGATGATGATGTCCCAGCCGTAGTTCGGGATGAGGTTGTAGATCCACTCCATCACATAGCCGAGAGGTACACCGAGGATGTACAAAATATTCATGTCTCTGTCCATTCTGCCCCGCCTGTGGTGCGGGACGGTTATTTTTATCGTAGGACGCGCCGCCCACAGTTCAGCACGTCACAAGAAGCAATGATAATAGCATTTCCTCTCAGCCTCTCCTATCAGGAGAGGTGTCACGCCGCAGGCGTGACGGAGAGGTTTTCCTCCCCTCTGCCGCCCTTTTTCAAAGGGCATTGACGGAGAGGTCTTCCCCGCTTCAGCGCTCTTCCAAAGAGCATCGACGAAGAGGTTTTCCACTTATTTTTCGTGTCTGGTGGAAAACAGAGCCGAGGCCGAGAGATGCCGGGCCGGATTTTTCCAGCGGCCCTTTTCCGGTACGGGGTCGTAGCCCCAGCGGCCCAGCGGATTGCACCGGGCGATGCGCCACGCCGTCAGCAGCAGCCCTTTGACGCAGCCGTGGGTGCGGATGGCCTCGATGCCGTACTGGCTGCAGGAGGGCGAAAAGCGGCAGTTCCGCCCCAGCCCCGGGCTGATGAACTTCTGGTAGAGCCGGATGAGCCCGCAGAGGGCTTTCTGAAAGATGCTCACGCCTCGGGCTTCCGGACCGGCGGCAGGGTGGCAGGGGGCTTTGCGCCCGGCTGCTTTGCCTTATCCGGCAGGCCGGCCTGGGCAAACAGTTTGGCCACCACGCTGGAGAGCTGCCAGCTCTTGAGGCGGGGGGTCATGCCCCGGGCCACAAAGATGAGGTCATAGCCGCCGATGTTGTAATCCAGATGCTCGTCAATGGCGGCTTTCATCACGCGGCGGGCGCGGTTGCGCTGCACGGCGTGGCCGATCTTTTTGGTGGCGGTCAGACCCACGCGGGTCTTTTTGCTGCGGGTCTTGAGCACATACATCACAAGACCGGGGTTCACATAGGATTTGCCGCGGGCATACTCTCTGCCAAACTCGCTGTTGCGGCGGATGGGACG
>ENA-OUQK01001392-OUQK01001392.1-human-gut-metagenome-genome-assembly--contig:-NODE-1392-length-12265-cov-3.233989_pt1 | contig 12265 bp, 5 predicted proteins | sample MGYA00237954_ERZ548842 | MGnify/ENA primary metagenome ERZ548842 (study PRJEB26490, sample SAMN05194704) | human gut metagenome | biome: terrestrial biome; feature: human-associated habitat; material... | reverse complement strand
AGCATATAATGCGCATATAGCAGGTGACGGCGGCCTTGCACAGGCAGGAGCGATTTATGACCGCAACGGCAAGGCTCTTGCACAGACGGTTGACGGTAAAAGAGTTTATAACGAAAGCGAGAGCGTAAGAAAATCTCTGCTTCATGTTGTCGGTGATGACAGCCTTAACATTTCAACGGCTGTTCAAAGTATGTATCGTTCTCAGCTGATAGGCTATAACCTTGTTTTCGGACTTAATATGCCGGAATCATTGCGTGCCTCTCACGATATAAAGCTGACAGTCGATTCCGCAACCTGTGCGGCTGCTTATGATGTTCTTGCAGCTTATAACAAAAAAGGTGCATGTGTAATATATAACTACAAAACAGGCGAGGTTATCTGTTCCATAAGCACCATGGCTTACGATCCGCAGGCTCCTCCCGAAATTACCGAGGACAACGAAAGCGAATACGAGGGCGTTTACCTTGATAATGTGCTTTCGTCAACCTTTACCCCGGGTTCAATCTTTAAAATCGTTACATCTGCGGCGGCAATCGAGAATATTCCCGACCTTTATGACCGCACTTGGGTTTGTAACGGAAGTGAGAACATAGGCGGAAGTGAAGTTACCTGTACGGAAACTCACGGAACGCTGACATATAAAGAGGCAATGGCACATTCCTGCAATATTGTTTTTGCAAAGCTTGCCGTTGAACTCGGAAGTGACACAATGACAAAAACTGCCGAGAAAATCGGCATTAACAGCTCCTTTGATGTTGACGGAATTAAAACCGCAAAAGGTTCATATGATGTCAGCGATGCCAATGAAAACCAGCTTGGCTGGTCGGGTGTAGGTCAGTATAATGACAAGGTAAACCCGATGCAGATGGCAATTATCTGCGGTGCAATCGCAAACGGCGGTAAGGCTACAAACCCTACCCTTATCAAAGATGAGTCCATACTCTCCGCACTCGGCATAAACTACAAGAGCAGCGGACAGGAGCTTTTTTCATCCGATACGGCGACAAAGCTGGATGATGTTATGAGATACACCGTTTCGGATTACTACGGCGATAACCTTTTTGGCGGACTTACAGTCTGTGCCAAAACAGGTACGGGTGAAGTCGGCGATGATAAGAACCCTAACGGCTGGATGGTCGGCTACTCAAAAGATGAGGACTGCCCTCTCGCCTTTGCCTGTGTTGTACAGGATTCGGGTTTCGGTTTCCAATATGCCGGTCCCGTGGTTGAGGCCGCAATGATTCAGGCTGCAAAGAGCCTTGGAGCGTCTGCGGTGCAGTAAATTAAAATTATATTATTGAAATTATTGAAAATACAGTTTGACCGATTTTTTTCGGTACATTGAAAGGAAGAACCCTGATGAATTTTTTAAAGGCTATGTTCGGCAACTACAGCAAGCGTGAAGTTAAGCGTGTGCAACCAATCTGTGACAAGGTGCTTGCACTCGAAGATAAATATGCGGCTATGAGCGAAAGTGAACTCAAGAACCAGACAACAATTCTTAAAGAAAGACTTGCCAACGGCGAAACAACAGACGACATTCTCCCCGAAGCATTTGCAACCTGTCGTGAGGCAGGCTGGAGAGTGCTTGGTATGAAGCACTTCCCCGTTCAGATTATCGGCGGTATCGTTCTTCACCAGGGCAGAATCGCTGAGATGAAAACCGGTGAAGGTAAAACCTTGGTTGCTACCCTCCCTGCGTACCTCAACGCTCTTACAGGCGAAGGTGTTCACATTGTAACAGTCAACGATTACCTTGCCCGCCGTGACTCAGAGTGGATGGGCAAGCTTTACAGATACCTCGGTCTTTCGGTTGGTCTTATCTGCCACGATCTCGATAATGAGGGCAGAAAAAAGGCTTATGCCGCAGACATTACATACGGAACAAACAACGAACTCGGTTTTGACTACCTCCGTGACAACATGGTAGTTTACAAGGAAAACAAGGTTCAGCGCCCACACGCATTTGCAATTGTCGATGAGGTTGACTCAATCCTCATTGATGAGGCGAGAACTCCTCTTATTATTTCGGGTAAGGGCGACAAGTCAACAGACCTTTACGCAAAGGCTGACGCTTTTGCAAAAACTCTTAAAGTTCAGCGTTTTGCAGAACTTGACGCAAAAGAGGATATGGAAGAATATTACAAGGAAAACGACATTGATTATGTTGTTGATGAAAAGCAGAAAACAGCAACCCTCACACAGAGCGGTGTTAAGAAAGCCGAAGAATTTTTCGGTATTGAAAACCTTACCGATCCCGATAACCTTACAATTCAGCACCATGTAAATCAGGCTATCAAGGCTAACGGCGTCATGAAGCTTGATGTTGACTATGTTGTCAAGGACGGCGAAGTTATCATCGTTGACGAATTTACAGGTCGTCTTATGTACGGCCGTCGTTTTAACGAAGGTCTTCACCAGGCTATTGAGGCTAAAGAGGGCGTAAAGGTTCAGAGCGAAAGTAAGACTCTTGCTACAATCACATTCCAGAACTACTTCCGTCTTTACAAAAAGCTTTCTGGTATGACAGGTACTGCTCAGACAGAGTCGGAAGAATTCCAGGAAATCTACAAGCTTGATGTTGTTGAAATTCCTACAAACAAGCCTGTTTTAAGAAAAGACCTCCCCGATTCGGTTTATAAGACAGAAAACGGCAAGTTCCACGCTGTTATTGATGCAATTGTTGAGGCTCACGAAAAGGGACAGCCTGTCCTTGTCGGTACAATTTCAATTGAGAAGTCGGAGCTTCTTTCAAAAATGCTCAAAAAGAGAGGCATTAAGCACAATGTCCTCAATGCAAAACAGCATGAAAAAGAGGCTGAAATTGTTGCTCAGGCAGGTAAACTCGGTGCGGTAACAATCGCAACCAACATGGCAGGTCGTGGTACCGATATCATCCTCGGCGGTAACGCAGAGTATATGGCAAAAGCCGCAATGCGTAAGCAGGGCTTTACAGAGGAGCTTATTGAAGAAGCTACAGGTTATGCGGAAACCGATGATGAAGAAATCATCAATGCAAGAAATACATTCAGAGAACTGAATGACAAGTATAAGGAAGAAATTAAGGGCGAGGCTGAAAAGGTAAGAGAGGCCGGCGGTCTTTACATTATGGGTACGGAAAGACACGAGTCACGCCGTATTGATAACCAGCTCCGTGGCCGTGCAGGCCGTCAGGGCGATCCGGGTGTCAGCCGTTTCTTCCTCTCAACCGAGGATGACCTTATGCGTCTGTTCGGCGGTGACAGAATGAAAATGATGATGGAGCGTATGAATGTTGCCGAAGATATGCCTATTGAGAACAAAATGCTCACAAGTATTATCGAGGGCTCACAGGAAAAGGTTGAGCTTCGTAACTTCGGCATTCGTAAGGATGTCCTCCAGTACGACGATGTTATGAACAAACAGCGTGAAATCATCTACGGTCAGCGTGATCAGGTTCTTAACGGTGAGGATCTCCACGAAACAATCCTCAAAATGGTTGAGGATACAATCGCAACTTCAATCAAGCAGTACCTCCCCGAAGGTCCTGCAGAGCATTGGAACTTCCAAAGCCTCAAGGATTACTACGCAGGCTGGCTTATAAGAGATGAATCAAAGTATGATTTCAGCCTTGAAGATCTTGAAAATATGGAACCCGAAGAGATTCAGAAGATGCTCGTTGATGATGCTCTTGAAATCTACAAGGAAAACGAAGAACTTCTTCCAGAGGAAACAATCCGTGAGATGGAGCGTGTTTACCTCCTCAAGAATGTTGATACACATTGGATGGATCACATTGACAATATGGATCAGCTCAAGAGCGGTATCAGACTTCGTTCATACGGTCAGCACGATCCTGTTGTTGAGTACAGAGTTGAAGGCTTCGATATGTTTGATGAGATGATTGAAAGCATTCGTGAAGATACTGTCAAGATGATGCTCATTATGCCAAAGCGTGTTTATGAGATTCAGAAAAGACAGGATGCAATTGCAGCGGCAAAGAGAGCAGCTCAGAGGGCTGCCGCAGCGGCACAGTCTGCATCCGATGATGAAGAAGCTGTTGAACAGTCGGACGCCGTAAAGCAGGCGCTTCACCGTGAGCAGGTTGCTCAGCCTACAGAAACTTCTGCAGACGGTACGGATTCTGTCAACAAGACTATCCGTAAGGGCAAGAAAATCGGCAGAAACGATCCCTGTCCGTGCGGCAGCGGTAAAAAGTACAAGAAGTGCTGCGGCAGAGATCTTTAATATGTTTGCATAAAGCGGTTTGTATAATTGCGATTTAAGTGAATTACATTTTGAGGGGCAGAGAGCAATACTCTGCCCTTTATTTGTGCCGAATTTTCAAGGTATTCGGTGATTAATTTGATGAGATATAGATATTGATTATAAAAATATATCTGAAAAATTCTGCAAAATGCTGGTTTTAGGGCATTTTAAAAGCAGCAATCGCAAAATAATACATATTTCCGCACGCACAGCTTGGAGTAAACCTGCATAAAATTTTTGATATTTTTGAAAAAAGAATTAAAAATCAACAAATTTAGTGCCGAAATTGACTTTTTAACTGCCTGTTAAGGTTGTACAATGGGTATAATTTATCTTAAACACAAAAAATGGCGATAAATAAGCAATAAAATCACATTATGGTCAAAAATATTAAATCGTGCTTGCAGATATGCAAAATAACCAAAAACATTACCCAAAGTTTAGCTATATTGCCTCTACAAATATGCAATAAAATATTATATACTTGTATACAAGTAAAAAAGAAGAACAAATTCAAAAAATTGCGTTTCATAATTAGTTGGCAGATATGTTGGACTGTCCTATGCAGTTCTGTTTAATTGTACTTTGACTGCCAAAACAAAGTAATCGGCAATGAAGGAGAAGAAAAAATTATGAAATTAAGTAAAAAGCTTTGCATAACCGCAAAGAAAAGCTTTTCTCTTGTGCTTGCACTTACCCTCATGCTTTCGATATGTGCCGTGTCGGGTATGTCGCTTAATGTGTTTGCGGCAACATCTTTGGATCAGAAGATTTACATTAACCTGAACAAGAATAAGGAATGGAATGGTTTTTCTTCTGTTACATGTCGTTTTGCTCAGGATGACGGCACGGTTCTTAAAACAGAAAAAGTAAGCAAAGATCCTTCGTCGGGAGTTTTTAAAACCATTGCACCATCCGGTGCAACAAAAATTGAGCTTTCTTCCGGGGTTAATTTTACTCTTCCCGAAAAGACTGTTGCAAACGGTTCCCGTCGTATCTATCTTAATAACAGCAATAATACCTATAATGAGGCTTATGCATATTCTTGGGTAAACGATACTGACTCCAACGCAGAGTGGCCGGGTGTTGCAATGACTAAGACATCTTCAGACAGCGGTTACTACTATGTAGATGTTAAGTCATCCCATAAAAATGTAATCTTCAGCAACAAGGGCGAAACACAAACAAGCGACCTCGGTATTAACGACTCATACAGTAAAGATAATGCTCTTTATGACGCTTCAAAAAGTCAGTGGACTAACCCGTTCATCAAGACCATCGACATTTCTGGTGCTTCGGGTGACACAGAATTTTATCTTACAACTGACGGCTCGTTCAAAGAAAGTAAATACCTTTCTGTTGAAGCTCCCGACAAACAGTCAAAGGCAACATATAAAACAGTTTATGTTTCAAACGATGACTGGAAGTCGCTTACAAAGGTTTATGCAACTTTTGACTACAACGATGCCTATGAAGGAACAGTTGAGCTTACAAAAGACACCATAGACACCAAGGTAAGCGGTTCTGTGGTGTTCAGCGGTAGAATTCCGGCGGGTGCGCTTTTAAGATTCCATCCGAACGAACATAACCTCAACGGTGCATCTTCTGCAACATCATATCCGACAGATTCGGGATATGATGGTTCGGGCTACAACGATAACACGGCTACATATGTTAAGACAGCCAGAGGCGAAGGCTGGACAAAATTCTCGGAAATAGACAATGTAAACTATGGTGCTGTCGTTGAAAATTCATTCAAAGATAATCCTAACATCGTAGGCGTTGACGCAACATACTTTGACTACTGGTCTGATATGGAGCAGGAGAAAGGGTATCTTCAGTGTCAGGGTAACGACAATATGTATGACTATTGGTATCAGTTTGATAACTTCAACAGCTACATAAGCGACATTGCTTTAGATCATCAATCGGACTGGAAGTATCCTCTCTACTTCGGTAATATGTATAGGGGTGATAAACACTACGATACATTTAAGACCCACGCAGAAAAACTTACAAACATCAACGATTTTAATGATAACTATTACTATGCAGTAAACAACTCCAACGGTATGGCATGGGGCGACGGTAATTATAACCAGTCCTTACAGGGTCTTATGTACAACACGCTTGACAGTAAGGGCAATCTTCAGGTTGCAAATGGTGTCAAGGCTCCTTACTTTGATGCTGAGGCACTTTCAACCGCTAAATATAATGATGCAAAAGTTGCCAATGTTTATAAGTCATCTTTCCCGTTCCGTGCAACTACTGACGGTCATGGTGTTACTACTTATGAATTCACTTCAAAAAATGCAACCGATAACATCTACTTTACATGGGACGGCCTTACACCTAAAAAAATTAACTACGGTGCGGGCGAAACATATGGTGTACACGATGATTTGGGAAAATTCGGCGGTACAGAAAACGGTTATGGTGTTTTCCCATTCAACAATACTCAGAATACATCAACGGGCAAGGGTACTAACTGTAACCTTAACTATGGCTTTGGTGTCAGACTTGATATAGACTTCAGAGTTCCGAAAGATGGTATGCTTGCAGACAACGAACCTGCAACCTTTAACTTCAGCGGTTGCTCTCGACCTCGGCGGTGACCATAAAGAGGCAAAAGGTTCAATTAACTTTAATACAATGAAAGCAACAGCTGACGATGTATTTGCCGACTACTCATCTTCATCATCGTCGACAACAGTTACAGTTCCGAGTGATGAGTTTTGGGTTAAGACAAATAATAAATACTTCTGTCTGAATGTTTGGGAGGATACAAGTGTTGGTGTAGATAATAATGGTAAACGTTATGTAGAACCTTATGACAAATCAGACGGTTTTTACAAATTCAAAAAGGCAGACCTTGGCAAAAATACAAAAGCTAACTTCTGTAAGTGGCAGAATATAACTGACGGCAATCTTACACCAGATGCCCCCCTTACGCTTTCAGACCTTTACGGTGGAATGTGGAACGATAACGGCACTCCGTATACCGGAGACGCTGTGTTACATCATACAAATCTTGGCATCGTTACAAAGACAATCAACAATGGTGTTCAGCTTGATCCTAACAAGACATACCATATGGTAGTATTCTATATGGAGCGTGGTGAGGCTGAGTCTAACTTCTCAGTAAATTTCACAATGACACCTGCTAACAATGACCTCAAGGTTACAAAGGCACTTGATACAGGCGATGTTGTTTCTGAAATTTCAGATGACCTCAAAGCTAATGAAGCTTTTGATTATACAATCAAAGAGAACGATAAAGATACCTCCGGTAAAGGCTACAAGCTTACAAAATCAGACGAAAGCACAAGCAGTGAAACTCTTTCAAACAGCGGTTTCACACTTAAAGATAATTATATAGCTGACTTTGACAACTCATTCAAGACCGGCAATAAAATGAAGGTTAACGAGTCAACAAACAGCAGTAAGCTTAAATACACAACAAACTGGGAACTCGTTAACAACAGAGACGGTTCACCAATCAGTAGCGGTTCAGCTACGGACTCGGCATTCAATCTTGCGGATCCCGCTGATAAAAAGGCTTATGCACAGCTCCAGCTCAACTATACCAACAGTATAGTGACAGCACCTCTTGAAATTTCAAAGAATGTTGTTGGTGAAGACGGTAAAACCGATTACGATACAGATCAGCAGTTTACATTTGCGATTGCTCTCGACTTTGACGGCAATGGTTCAACCTATGATTACAAGACCTATCCTCTTGAGTATCAGCTCAAAGAGAAGGGCGCAAGTGATTATTCAAGCACAGCTTACCGTACACCCTTGGACGGTTCGTTCACAATCAAAAAGGGCGAAAGCATTAAGCTTCTCAATATTCCTGTAGGTGCAACCTATAAGATTACAGAGAAAAATGTTATAGGTTATGTTCCCTACAAAGTAGGCGATCAGAACTTCAACGGTATATTTGTCGGTACTCTCGTCGAAGCAGGAAATGCGCTTAACTTTATCAATAAGGTTAATCCTACAAACATTGCCATTTCGGTAAATAAAACTCTTGACGGTCAGGCTTACAGCGGCAGCAAGTTCGTCTATACATTGACAGGTCTTGAATCAATGGATACAACAAAACCTGATGCCGACGGCAAACCTATCAAGACAAACAGCGCAAAAACAATTTCCACGAATTTGGAAACACCTGACAAAAACGGTAAGGTTGAATTCAAAAACCTCAAATTAGTCACTGCGGGTGTTTACAGATTTAAGATTACCGAGGCTCTTGCCGAAGGTGCAAATGCATCCGATTATAAAATGGATACAAACACCTGGCTTGCCGAGATTGAATTGCTTGAAAGCGGTGAAGTAACGGCGGCTAAGTACATTAAGGTTAAGAGCTCAGATATTGAAGGCAAAACCGATGCTCAGCTTGCAACTTACTTCAACAATTCTTCTCCTGTTGAAAAAGCCGTGTTTGAAAATGAAACCACACACGGAAGTGCAACAGTAAACAAGAAGAATCAGACAGGCGGTAATGTAAGTGATACGGAATTTGCTGTGATGAAGGTATCCGAGGAGGGTATCTTTACTGCAGATGATATCAATACAATCATTAAAGATGCCTCAATGAAAACTCATATGACTTCTAAAAAGACAGACAGCAACGGTCAGGCTGTGTTTGACAATCTGACAATCTTCAAGGACGGTCAGGGTGAGTTCACAAAAACAAACGGTAATGTTGTATGGAGCGACAGTTCCGACAATTATATATCAGGTACTTCAACATATCAGACATACTGTCTGTTTGAGTACAAACCGTCAGAGGGTTACACCCCGAACTACACACTTTCCTACTTCACACTTCCTGTTGAGGGTAAGTACGATGTTACATATGATTATGTTGACGGCGCAATTACAATGCCACAGGCGAGCGGTGAAGGTATGAACGGCTATGTTGTTCTCGGTTTGTCGGTTGCAGGTCTTGCGGTGACAATGTTCACGGGCTACGCAATCTATTACGGAAAAGTTCGTAAAAAACGCAGAGCAAGACGCAGAAAGTAACCCGATATGATTTAAATTGTTAGAACAGGTGATTTTTTAATCATATGTTTCTTTCATAGAAAACCTCTTTGACTGCTACGGACACCGTTGTTAGCCGGTGTCTGCCATGCAGCCACCCCAACCCGTTTAACCATTCGGTTAGAATAGAATTACATATATTAAATCAATCACAAAGGAGAAAGTAAAAATGAAAACTACAAAGAAAATCTTTGCAGCTGTTCTTGCAGTAATGATGATTGCTCTCATGATCCCATTCTCAGCAAGCGCAGCAACAGACGATGCTTATAACGCATTTATTAAGGGCAAAAACGGCTTTACAGTAAATGTTTATAAGGTAGCAACAATCAACACAACAACAGGCGAATATACTGACATTAAGGGTGGCGTCGATGTTGAAACAGCTCTTAAAACTTGGAAGAGTGCAACGGGCAATGACAGTGTGGCTCTTCTCGCTGCTTGTGAAAGTGCAACATTTGCAGATACAGACAGCAAGGGTAACCATACATTTGCTTCTGACGAAGATGTTTACAACTTCGGTACAAATGAAGCAGGTGTTTACTATGTTAAGGTAACAGGTCAGCCTGCTGAAACAAGCGTAAAGAAAAAGGGCGGCGCTCTCTTTGCTCTTCCTGAGGGCACAAAGAAAACTCAGGGTTCAGAAGAAGCTCCAATCGAACTCAAGATTAACACAGGTGAAGTTACAGTTTCTAAGGAAATCGTTGGTGGCGACATCGATGCTACGCACACAACTGCTTCTGCAGGCGACACCGTAACATTTAAGCTCACAGCTTCAGTTACAGGTTCTAAGGAAGTTCCGCTTACTGAATACACAATCCACGATAACCTTTCAGATAGTTTTAGAGATCCAGCTGTAACAGAAGTTATGGTTGGCAGCACTAAGCTTCAAGAAGGTACAGATTATACTGTAGATAAAACAAATCTGTCAGATATTCAGATTTCTCTTTCAGAGTCTTATCTTAAAGCTGCTAAGGAAGGCACAAACGACTTCTATGCAAGTTCAGATGTTACTGTAACACTTACAGCAGTTCTTAAGGACACAGCTGTTTCAGGCAACACTGCAACAGACAACAGCAACAGCGACAGCCTTACATACACAAACACATACGGTCAGACTTCAAAGCCGGGCGATGATACAGTATATGTTTACACATTCGACCTTCCTGTATTCAAGTATGATGGCACAACAACTGACAAGACGGGTCTTGGCAATGCAACATTCGTACTCAAGAAAGCAGATGGTACAGAGGTTGCTACTAAAGTAACAAGCGTAGAAGAAGGTAGCAAAGGTAAAGTTACATTTGAAAAGCTTGCTGCAGGTACATACACAGTTCAGGAGACAAAAGCACCATCAGGATACAACCTTAACTCTTCTGAGTACACAGTTGTTATTAGCACAACAGGTGTTATTACAGTTTCAGTTGACGGTAATTCAAGCGAAGTAAATCAGGTAGAAGTTCCTGATTATCCTGTAACAGTTCCTTCAACAGGTGGTATGGGTACAATGATGTTCTATGTTGGCGGTGCAGCACTTATCGCTTGCGCAGGCGTTCTCCTCTTTGTTCTTAAGAGAAAGAAAGCAGCTAAATAATTGATTGAATATCTTTTATCTTAAAATCTGTAATATATGTAATTTTCAGGGGATGCGGCAACGCATCCCCATTCTATTTACACAAGAGCCGTATATGCGGATAATATCTGTCCATACGGCGGCTCGCCGTGTATTGCCCTGCACGGCAAAATGTAGTATAATAACAACGGAACAAAAACACGCAGAAAAGGAAAATTTTATGAAACGAAAGCTGTCAATTTTACTAATAGTTTTAATATTCGTTGCAGGAATCGGCATAATGAGCTATCCGCTTGTCAGTTCCGCAATTAATAACTATGTCAGTCGAAGCATGGTTAAGGAGTACACCGACAGGGTTGCTCAGATGCCGAGTGAGAAAACTCAAAAAATGTTTGAAGAGGCTGCTAAGTACAATAACAGCCTTTCAAATAATATGATAATTACCGACCCGTTCGACGAAAAGGCTTTTCAGAAAATCGGTGCAAATTATGAGAAAACTCTCAATATTGACGATAACGGCCTTATCGGCTATATTGATGTGCCGAAAATCAATGTTTATCTGCCGATTTATCACGGCACAAGCGAAGAGGTTCTTTCCAAAGGTGCAGGACATCTTCAAAATACTTCCCTGCCTGTCGGCGGTGCAAGCACACATTCCGTAATTTCTGCCCATTCGGGTTATCCGGGCGAAACATTTTTCGATTACCTCACCGATATGAAGGTCGGCGATGAATTCTATGTTCATATCCTCGACAGAACGCTGAAATATGAGGTTGATCAAATCGAAGTTGTTCTCCCCTCGGAAATCAATTCCTTGCGGATTGTTGACGGCGAAGACCTTGTAACGCTCCTCACCTGTACCCCATACGGCATTAATACTCACAGACTTCTCGTGCGTGGCAAGCGTGTCGATTATGACGATACAAAGTATATTGAAACGGGCGAGTCGCTTGCAAAATTTGACAACGGTTACATATTCTTTCTCGGTTACAAAATCCCTTATGCAGTTGCAATCGGCATAATTGTCGGCTTTGTTGCACTTGTTGTGTTTGTGGTTGTATTTCTGCTCAAGCGTAAAAAGAAGAAGTCAAACGGTGCAAAACGGCTGAGAGATGACTTGGCTGACGAAAATCAGAATGATTTGGGCGGTGATTCCGATGATTAAAAAAATACTTACGGGTGTGGCAATAGCAATGCTCGTTGTCGGAATAGGTCTTGTCGCATTCCCCACTATATCAAATTTTATCGGAACACAGATTTCAAACGGTGAGGCTGACGGCTTTGACACCCGTGTTGAAGAAGCTGAGGACGGCTCTTTTGAACAGGCGGTCAAGGACGGCAAGGTTGACGAAGAGGGTTACAAAATTGACAGGGACGGCAAGCGTACCTCCAAAC
>ENA-OUQK01001384-OUQK01001384.1-human-gut-metagenome-genome-assembly--contig:-NODE-1384-length-12320-cov-3.760457_pt1 | contig 12320 bp, 13 predicted proteins | sample MGYA00237954_ERZ548842 | MGnify/ENA primary metagenome ERZ548842 (study PRJEB26490, sample SAMN05194704) | human gut metagenome | biome: terrestrial biome; feature: human-associated habitat; material... | reverse complement strand
GGGCGCTCTGGGTGCTGCCGAGTACGCTCGCCAGAAGGGTCTCGCCAAGAAGTAAGCCACCCCGGCCGGAAAGGAGCAAACTATGAATCCTGTGGTTGCAAAAGTCCTGAAAAAGACGCTCACCACTTCCGCCACCGTCGTCGGTGCGCTGTTTGTGGTGTACTTCTGGAATCTGGACCAGAAGCTGATGGGCTGGCTCTATAAGCAGGTCAACACCATGTTCGACCGCAAGCCCACCGACATCAAGTTCTGAGCGAATACAAATAGGAACCGCCGCTTCCCATTACGGAAGCGGCGGGTTTTATCGCCTATAAAAATTCCGGAATCCGGCATCCGCGGCGCAGCGTGCGGGCATCATGCATCCTCCATTTGAAACTCGCTCAGCGGCCGGACGGGTATGCCTTTATCCCGTGCGATCTGCTGTACCTTGCTGCCCGGCAGGCAGTAGATAAGCGCAATATGGGTACGGTCAATTATTTTGAGAACCGCATCCATTCCTAGGAAAACCAGAACAGGGCTGTCCGATATTGTCCTATCGAATGCTGGGTAGCGCGGCTCAATATAGAAACGACTATGCTTGACATCTCCGACCTCTTGCACACCGGCCGGAAAAATAAAACGTGTGATCGCCGTCTTCTGAAAAGCGTCGTTATCGACCCGAAGCAGCGATTCGGGAAAGGAAACCGTCTGCAGTTTTTTGCAGGCATGGAAAGCACTCCCCCTGGATCGTCTGCACCTGCTGACCAAATGTCACGTCACTCAGGTTTGCACAGCCGCCGCAGCACCCCTCCGGGATCGTTTTCAGACGATCCGGAAAATGCAGCGCCGTAAGTCCGCTGCTCGCAAAGCAGTGGCTCCCCAAATATTCCAAGCCATCCGGCAGGTCGATATGCTGCAGGCGCTTGCAGCCGGAAAACGCCTCTCTGAGAATAGCCTTGATCGACTCCGGCAGGATCACCTCCGAGACGGTCGTGTTCTTAAACGCTTTCTCGCCGATGCTGACGACCGGCTGCCCGCCGATCTTCGCCGGAATGACGACACGCTCCGCATCAAACCCGGTGTAGGCCGTGATCCGGAGCCCCTTGCCGACCAGCTTCTGCAGCGCACGCTCCGGTTTCTGATTATTCCAGAAGTCTGTCACGGTCCCCGGCTCCGGCATGTACTGAAAGCAGCTCGGATCGGCCGGTGCATCCAGCGCCGCCCGGAGCTGAGCCGAGACCGTCTGCTGTGCCGGGCTTTGTTCCGGTGTTTTTTCCCGCGTTTCCGCGGCGGCTGCCAGACTCTGTTCCGGCGCTTTCTCCGGTGTCTGCACGGCAGGTGCCGGACTGCTTTGCGCAGTCACCTTTTTCTGCGTCTGCGCATCCGGCACTTGCGCAGCCCGCTCTTTTTTCAGCGCATCCTCCAGCGCCTGCACTCTGGCTTCCAAAGCCTGAATGCGCCGCTCATAATCAAAAATCACCGCTGCTCCTCCCTTCAAAATGCCGAATCTTTCGGAAAACAAAAAAATCCGAACCTCTGTCCGAATGGACAGAGGTTCGGATTTTTGATTTGGTGGAGACGGAGGGATTCGAACCCTTGACCTCTCGGATGCGAACCGAACGCTCTCCCAGCTGAGCTACGCCCCCACAAGGCTTGTTTATTATAGCACATTTTCCGCATTTGTAAAGCCCATTTTTTCTGTTCCCGCGATTTTTTGTGCAAAAAGTCCCGCGCAAGAAAATTGCCTCCCCCACTTGCGCAATCGCCGCTTTTGTAGTAGAATACGCTTACGTGGCCATTGACAAGGCTGCACTAGTCGGGGAGCCAGCGGTGTCCTGTACCTGCAATCCGCTATAGCAGGGATGAATTCCCGCCCCCGGATAGGCCGATGTGTCGTCTGCCCGCAGTAAGCGGCGTTGAAGGTTCGGTCCCGCGCAACGGAGCCCTGTGAACCATGTCAGGCGGGGAACCGAGCAGCATTAAGCAGGTCACTCCGTGTGCCGTGGGGACGCCGGGCCCGAGCTGGCTGCTGTGGTAACGGGCATGTCGTCTATTCAAAGGTGGGTGTGCAGTCTTGTCAATGGTCACGTTTTTTCATGTTTTCCGCTCCCGGAGGTGAAGCGCGCAATGTATCAGGCTCTCTACCGCAAATACCGGCCGAAGACGTTTGACGACGTCGTCGGTCAGGAGCATATTACCGAGACGCTGAAAAATCAGGTCAAGACGGGCAGGCTTTCCCATGCCTATCTCTTCATCGGCACGCGCGGCACCGGCAAGACCACCTGCGCCAAGATCCTGGCCAAGGCGGTCAACTGCGAGCACCCGGTCAACGGCAATCCGTGCAATCAGTGCGCCGCCTGCCGCGGCATCGACGACGGGTCGATCCTCGACGTGGTCGAGCTCGACGCCGCGTCCAACAACGGCGTGGACAACGTGCGCGCCCTGCGCGACGAGGCGGTGTTCTCCCCCGCCAATGTGCGCAAGCGCGTGTATATCATCGACGAGGTGCACATGCTCAGCACCTCGGCATTCAACGCCCTGCTGAAGATCCTCGAGGAACCGCCGGCGCACCTCATGTTCATCCTTGCGACGACAGAACTGCACAAAGTCCCGGCGACGATCCTCTCCCGCTGCCAGCGGCACAGCTTCAAGCGCATCCCGGTCGATACAATCGCCGCGCGCCTGAACTATGTGGCGCAGCAGGAACACCTGAACCTGCAGCCGGACGCGGCCGCGCTGCTCGCCCGCATGGCGGACGGCGGTATGCGCGACGCGCTGACGCTGCTCGACCAGTGCTCCGGCAGTGATGTCATCACGACCGAAACGGTCATCTCCGCCATGGGCCTTGCCGGCAACCTGCGCACGGCGCAGCTGCTGCAGAGCATCGCCGATGGCGACACCGCAAAAACACTGGAACAATTCCGCAGCCTCTGGCAGGACGGGAAAGACCCCGCCGCCCTGCTCGACGAGCTGAGCATGCTCCAGCGCGACCTGCTCATGCAGGCCGTCGCCCCGCGCGGCGGGCGTGAGCTGCTCTCCGGCGGATACGACAGCGAAACGCTGCAGACCCTCTCCGGCGCTTTCACGCCGGCGCAGCTGCTGGCAAACCTGCAGAGCATTCAGGACGCGCTCACCGCCATGGCGGCGCAGCCCAACCCGCGCATCGCGGCGGAGCTTTGCCTGATCCGGCTCTGCCGGCCGGAGCTGTGCGACGATGCGCCGACGCTGTGCGCGCGTGTGGACAAGCTCGAACAGGCCGTACGCAGTGGGGACATCCCGGCCACGGCGGCGTCCGCCCCGGCAAAACCGGCTGCTGCCCTGCGGCAGGAGCCCGCGCCGAAGCCCCGCCAGGTGCAAAAAGCACAACCCAAACCGGAACCAAAACCGGTGCTTGATGATGTTCCCCCGTGGGAGCCGCCCGCACCGCCGGCCTCTGCGCCAAAGGCAAAGCCGGAGCCGAAGCCGGTATACGATGATGTTCCCCCGTGGGAGCCGCCCCCGGAGCCGGTTGCTCCCCCCGAGGAGCGGCCGCCCTGGGAAACGCCGCCCGCACCGAAACCGGCCCCACGCCCGGCGTCGAAGGCAGCGCCCGCGCCCGTGCCGGCCGCGCCCCCCATCCCGGAACCGGAGCCGGTCTCCGAACCCGCTCCAGAGCCGGAGTCCACCCCCGCGCCCACCGGCGCGTTCGACTGGCAGGCGCTGTGCGCGTATATGGAGCAGGAGCTCCCGGTCGGCATCTACTATTTTCTGCTCGACCCGCTGCAGGCGACCGGCGAACTGCGCGACGGCACGCTGACGCTGCATTTCAGCCAGCAAATGGTTTACCCGATGTTCAACAAGCCGGAGATCGCGGAAAAATTCCGTCTGGCCGTGCAAAAACTGACCGGTCAAAACGTCCGCGTGGTCATGCAGCCGATGGACACGGTCACGCAGATCAATCAGCGCAAGATCGAGGAACTGGCACACTTTCCGAACGTAACGATCCGATAATAAAAATTTTTTGATGCACAGGAGGATACAAATATGGCAAGAGGCGGTTTTCGCGGCGGTTATGGTGGCATGAATCAGGCCAACGTGATGAAACAGGCACAGAAGATGCAGCAGGACTTCCTGCGGATGCAGAAAGAGCTGGAGGAAAAAGAGTTCACGGCCAAGTCCGGCGGCGGCATGGTCTCGGCAACGGTCAACGGCAACCGCGAGGTCACGAAGATCGAGATCAAGCCCGAGGCGGTCGATCCCGACGACGTCGAGATGCTCGAGGATCTGGTGCTGGCAGCCGTCAATGAGGCGCTGCGCCAGTACGAGGCCGCTTCCGACGCCACGGTCAGCAAGATCACCGGCGGCATGAAGCTGGGCTTCTGAACCCATAAAAATCAGCACGCACTGTCTCAGGACGGTGCGTGCTTTCATTTGCGCAAAAAGGCGTGCTCCTCGCGCTGGACGAGGCCGAGCGCCGGGTCAAAGCAGGCGCGGCCGCGCAGGACACAGGTCTTGCCGTAGCGCGCGCGGAGGTTATCGAGCGTGATATCGAGCTGCCGCTGGCGCGCGCGGTGCTCCGCATCCTCGAACAGGTCGAGCTGGTGCGGCGCGCACGCGGGCACGAGATCCAGCGCGCGAATGCCGATGCTGCGCAGCGGATCAGGCCACAGGTGCGCCTGCTCGCACAGGGCCAGCGCCGCGTCGAGCAGCTCGCTCGTCAGGTCGGACGGATGCCGCAGCGCCATGCGGTGGCTGCGCCAGTGCAGGTCGGCCGTGCGCACGCTCAACTCCACCGTGCGGCACTGATACCCCTCCAGCCGCAGGCGCGCGCCCACGCTTTCCGCCAGCGACAGGAGCGCTGCGCGCGCATCCGCCTCGCAGATGAGGTCGCGCGGCGCGGTGGCGCTGTTTCCGATGGACTTCGGCGGCGGCAGATCCGCGATGCGGTGCACCGGAGCGGGATCGTACCCGTTGGCGTAGGCGTGCAGCAGCCGCCCGCCCTTGCCCAGGCGCTGCTCGAGCACGTCGGCGTCCGCCGCCGCGAGCGCGCCGACCGTGCGGATGCCCAGCCGCTCGAGCTGCCGCACCGAACTGCGCCCGGCGAAGAGCAGGCTGCTGACCGGCAGCGGCCAGACCATGTCCGCAAAGCGCGCACGGTCAATGACCGTCACGGCGTTCGGCTTGCGGTAGTCCGAGCCGAGCTTTGCGATTGCCTTGCACCACGACACGCCGACGCTCACCGTCAGGCCCGTGGCATCCAGCACGCGCTGGCGCACCTCCTGCGCCGTGCGCAGCGCGTCCTCACGGCCGACGCAGCCGGTCATGTCCAGCCAGCACTCATCCATGCCGAACGGCTCGCACCGGTCGGTGAAGCCGGCATAGATCTCGCGCACGCGGCGCGAATAGTCGTAGTAGAGCTCGAAGTCCGGCGGCAGGATCGTCAGCTCCGGGCACTGCTGCCGTGCCGCCCAGAGCGTCATGCCCGTGCGCACCCCGGCTGCGCGCGCCATCTGATCCTTGGCCAGAATGATGCCGTGGCGCAGCTCCCGCTCCCCGCCGACCGCCACCGGCCGCCCGCGCAGCTCCGGATGGCGCAGCAGCTCGATGCTCGCATAGCAGGCGTTGATATCCGAATGTAAGATCATACGGTCCATAGCGCTTTCTCCAGCAAAGAGATTATCTCTATTATAAATCTCTTTTCAGGATATTTAAAGCGCTTTCTTATCTAATTCAGATATTTTTCTTGCGTTTTTTCGTCCGATACGATATATTGTATCTGAGGTGCTGCATATGTACAAAACCTTTGGTGAAACGATCGCTTCCCTGCGCCGCGCGCACGGCATGCGCCAGCAGACGCTGGCGGACGCACTGGCTGAGGCCGGTGTGCCCGTGTCGAATCAGGCGGTGTCGAAGTGGGAAAATGACGCCACGCTCCCGAACGCGCAGCAGTTTCTGACGCTGTGCCGCGTGCTGGACGTGGACGATATCGCGGGCACGTTCTCCGGCGGGGACGCTGGCGGCCTGCTCGCCGGGCTGAACGCGGAGGGCCGCCGCCGCGCGCTGGAATACATCGCGCTCCTGCGCGAGAGCAAGCGCTTTGCCGCCGCGCCGGAGCCGGCCGTGCTGCGCAGCCTGCCGCTGTACTCGCTGGCCGTCTCGGCCGGCACAGGCCAGTTTCTCGACGGGGAGAGCTATGAGATGCAGCCAGTCGGCCCGGAAGTGCCGGAGGCGGCGAACTTCGGCGTGCGCGTGGCGGGCGACAGTATGGAGCCGCGCTTTCACAGCGGGCAGACCGTCTGGGTGCACCAGCAGCCGACGCTCGACCCCGGCGAGATCGGCGTGTTCCTCTACGACGGCAGCGCCTATCTCAAGCAGCTCCGGCGCGACGGCGGGCGCGTGTTTCTGCACTCGCTCAACCCGGCCTATGCCGATCTGGAGGTCTCGGACGCACTGCCGCTGCGCGTGCTGGGAAAAGCGGTATCGTGATAAAAGCAAAAAACGCCCTGCGGAAATCATGTGTTCCGCAGGGCGTTTTTCAGTTATGCCTCGTTCCAGTGCAGCAGCCGCTCGGACAGCTCCGCGACCGTCTGCACCGTGGTCACCGCGCCGGCGGCCTCCAGCTCGCCCGGCTCGGCATAGCCGTAATACACGCCGAGACACGGCACGCCGCAGGCGGCAGCGCCGGTGACATCATACTTCCGGTCGCCGACCATGAGCGCGGCCTCCGGTGGCGTGTGCGTCTCGGCGAGCGCCGCCGCGACAACCTCCGCCTTCGTGCTGCGCGTGCCGTCGTATTCACAGCCGATCACGCAGTCAAAGAGCCGCTCAAGATCGAACCGCTGCAGAATCGAGCACGCCATCGGCGTGGGCTTCCCGGTCGCGACCGCAACGCGAAACCCGTGCGCGCGCAGCTGCTCGAGCAGCTCCGGAATGCCGGGATAGAGCGTGCACTCATAGATGCCGACAGGCAGATACCGCTCCCGGTAGCGCGCGACCGCCGCCTGCGCCTGTTCGGGCGTCATGGCATACAGCTCCGAAAACGAGTCAAACAGCGGCGGACCGACAAACTTGCGCAGGCGCGCCGTGTCCGTCTCGTGGATGCCGAAGCCCTCGAGTGCATACTGCACGCTGCGCAGAATACCCTCGCCGGTGTCAAACAGCGTGCCGTCAAAATCAAATAAGATGGTCTGGATCATGACAAATCTCCGTAATCAAGATGGAAAAAGGATAGCATTGGGACGCGAAATTGTCAACGGCCGCACCGGATGCATACGCTGTAGCAACCTGAAAAATGTGAGGTTTCGCCATGAACAACGGACTGGAAACACGCTACTTTCTCAGCGCCCTGACCGGCGCGGGCTACTACGCACTGCACAGACAGTTTCTGCGGCCGCCGGAGCGCTATTTCTGCATCCTCAAGGGCGGGCCGGGCTGCGGAAAATCCACATTTCTCAAGCGCGTCGGCGACGCCGGGCGCGCAGCCGGGCTGGCCGTCGTCCGGCTGCACTGCGCGGGCGACCCCGCCTCGCTCGACGGGGTCTATTTCCCGGAAAAACGCTCCGGCTTCTTCGACGGCACGGCACCGCACACCGTCGACCCCGCGCTCTTCGGTGCGAGCGGCGAATATCTGGATCTCGGCACGTTCTGCCGCACGGAGGCGCTCGACACGGCGCGCATCCGCGCCCTGAACGCCGACTGCGCCATGTTCCGCCTGCGCGCGCAGCAGTACCTCACGGCGGCGGCCGCGCTCGATGCGCGCGCCACGCCGGGGCTGGTCTATCCCGAGGACCGGGAGGCAGCGCGCCGCCGGGCAAAGAGCATCTGCACGCGGGAATTCGGCACGCCGGGCAAAGGCACGAAGCCCGGCCGGTGCGAGCGGCTGTTTTTGAGTGCCATCACGTGTGAGGGGCGAATTTTCTTCCCTGAGACGATCGCCGCGCAGTGTGCGCGCGTGTACCTGCTCGACGACGGCTGCGGCCTGGCGGAAGAATTTCTGCGCATTGTGCGCGCACATGCCGTCCGGTGCGGGCTGGACGTTCTCTCCTGCCCCGACCCGCTCATCCCATCGCGCACGCAGGCCGTGCTTGTACCGTCGCACGGCGTGGGCTTCCTTGCCGGCACGGCGGACGACGTGCCGGAGGGCCTGACGCAGCGGCACATCCGGCTCGATGTTCTGCCGGACCCCGTGCGCCAGCGGGCACTGCGCCGCACCATGCGCAGCGACACCCGGCAGCAGCAGCTCGCCCTTGCAAGCGCGGTGGAGCAGCTGCGCATGGCCAATCTCCTGCACAACGAGCTGGAGGCCGTCTACCGGCCGTGCATGGACTTCGCCGCGCTGACCACATTCACCGACCGGTACCTGCGCACCTTCCCCGGCGCATGAGCGCAAAACCCCCCGGCGGGACGCGCAGTCCCGCCGGAGTGTTCGTTTACAGTTGTCTCAGCAGCAGGGCGAGAAGCACGGATTGCAGCACAGGTTCAGCAGGCACATATCCGCGCACCAGCTGCCAGTGCCGAAGCCGCTGTTCGGATAGCCGGCGCTGTAGGTCGCATACGCGTCGCCGCCGCTCTCAAGTTGGTGCAGCAGACGCTGAAAGTCCGGATTCGTCGGGTCCAGCTCGACCGCGCGTCTGGCATCCGCCAGCGCCTGCACACGGTTGCCCGCGCCGGAGTTCGCCATGGCGCTCAAAGCGTACCAGGTCGCATCGCGTTCGGCCATCGGCACGCCGGACAGCGCCTGCAGCGCCTCGGCAAAATGCCGCATCTGGATAAAGTTCATCGCAGCCTGATATTCCGGCCGGATGCCGGGATCGCGCTGCGCGCCACAGCCGCCATAGGCGCCGTAGCCGCCCGCCTGACCGTAACCACCGGACGCACCATAGCCGTTGGTCTTGCCGTTTTTGATCGCGTCATAAGCCGCGTTGACCTCATTCATTTTTTCCGTCGCGCGCGGGTCGTCCGGGTTCAGGTCCGGATGATATTTTTTTGCCAGGCGGCGATAGGCCGCCTTGATCTCCTCTTCGCTCGCGTCCCTGGAAACACCGAGAACTTCATACGGGTCTCTCATTCGGCGCTCCTCCCGATCTTTCGTTTTTTCATGGCCGCCTCGTAGCGCAGCCATACGCCGGAGTACAAAATATTGCGCAGCAGCTCCACGTCCTGCAGCACCGGCAGCGCCTCAAACGCCGTCGAACACTCGCCGAGCAGCATCGTCAGCAGCGCGTGCAGATCCGCATCCTGCGGCAGCGTGCGCAGCGGGTTATAGCGCCCGTGCCGGAGATCCTCCGGCAGGTCGATCACCGCGTCGAGCAGATAGATGAACCGCCCCAGTGCCTCGCCAAACGGGCGCAGGCGCGCGTCCCAGAGGTCATCCGTCACAAAGAGCTCGCCCATCAGGCGGCCAAAGCAATTCGCCGCGGCATCCGGGTCGCCGGTGTCGGCCTGCTCGATGGCGGAAAGCTCCGCCATGCACCGCTCGATCGCGGCGCATTGGCGCGGCCAGCGTGCGCGCACGGCTGCACACTGGCGGCTGAGCGCCTCCGCCTCCCAGTATTTCAGCGCGCTGCCGTCATCCTGCCAGTCGTCGCGGCAGTTGTTGTACGCCAGCACGACGTTCATGTCGGCGGCGTACTCGGTGTAGCGCGTCTGCCAGTAAAAATGCTTGCGCAGCGGGTGCGCCGGGCAGGTCTCCATGCCGCGCTCCTCGTCCGCTTCATACAGCGCCGAGAGCAGCAGCACCAGAAACGTCATATCGTACGTCAGCGTCAGGCGGCCGGAAAAGCCGTGCCGCTGCTTGAGCACCCGGCACAGGCCGCAGTAGCAGCCCTTATAGCGATCCTTCTGCGCCTGCGTCAGCCCCTCCAGATTTGCGATCACATATCCGAACATACGGCTGCGCCTCAGGTTTTCCGCTGGAAGGACGTGCCGCATTTGCGGCAGACGATATTGATCTTGCCCTTGCCGCGCGGCACACGCAGGCGTGTCCGGCAGGACGGGCACTTGAAAAAGCGGTAGTCATGCCGCTGATGCCAGCGATCCACAGCACCGCGCCACGCGCTGGTTATTTTATACTTCTGGCGCAGATACGCACCGTTTTCCTGCTGACGGCGGTAGACATTGCGCGAGAGCATACGAAAATAAATGACGATCAGGCCAACGACCGCCAGCGACCACAGGATGCGCGCCGCATAACCGTGCACGAACATGCTGACGATCAGCAAGATCAGTGTCAGCACGGACAGAAGGCGATTGAGTGCGTCCATCCCGTTTCTGCCCATCATCCATTTTGCAAGCCGTTGTCTCATGACCGATCACCTTTCCAGGCTGCTGAATTTGATTCTTGTATTTTATCACACGTCTATGAGAAATATATCAAAGAACTGTAAACACCACACCTTTCCGCGAAAAAATTGCGTTTTTCCGCCCGCGCGTGGTATACTGCTGAAAAAACCGAGGAGGTAGCCCCCATGAACACTCCGGATGCAGTCCCCGTCGCGCTCGATACCTGGCCGCGGCGCGAGGCATACACGTTCTTCTCCGGCCTGTCGGATCCGTTTTACAGCGTGACCGTCACCGCGGACGTCACGGCACTGCATACTTACACGAAACGGCGCGGCCTGTCCTTTTATTACGCTCTGGTCTGGCTGTGCACGCAGTCGATCAATCACACGACCGCATTCCGATATGCCATCCGAAACGGCCAGCCGGTCCTGCTCGCACGCCGTGAACCGAGCTTCACCGACCTGCACCCCGGTGCGGAACAATTCCACATCGTGACGATGCCGGCCGGTGACGCGCTGGAGGACTTCTGCCGCGCGGCACGCGCCAAGAGCCAGGCGCAGACGGTGTTTCTCTCCGCTGCAGCCGAGAGCGACGCGCTGATCTATTTCAGCTGTCTGCCGTGGGTCTCGCTCACGGCGCTGACCAATGAGCGCGATTTTGACGCTGACGACGCCATCCCGCGCATTGTCTGGGGCAAATATCATCGCGAGGGCGAGCGGGACGTGCTCGGCCTCGCGCTCGAGGTAAACCACCGGCTCATCGACGGACTGCACATCGGACGGTTCGTTCAGGATCTGCAGCAGCGCATCGACGCGCTGGCCGAGGCAGAATAATCGTATGTATCAGGCCGACGTGATCTTCAGACCGATGATGCCGATAAGCAGCAGTGCAGCAAAAATGAGCCGCCCGGCTGTCACCGGCTCTTTGAACAAGATGATGCCAACGATCACGGAGCCCAGCGCGCCAATGCCGGTCCAGACCGCATAAGCCGTACCGAGCGGCAGTGTTTTGGTCGCGCGTGCCAGCAGGAAAAAGCTCACCGCCATGCCGGCAAACGTGAGCAGTGACCAGCTGAGCTTTGTGAATCCCTCTGAATACTTCATGCAGGTCGCCCAAACGACCTCAAAATTCCGGCAATGCCGAGCATGACCCATGCCATATTGATTATCTCCATACAAAAAATAAAAAATGCGCCTGCCCGCGTCTTCTATGGCCTTCGACGCGGAGCAAACGCTCCCGTTCCCACCCGGCGGCAGGAACACGGACAGAATACCAAAGGCGGCACCATTTGTCAAGTGTGGGGGCCGCAGCGAATAAGATACCATATCAACGGCAGGATAAAAGTACCGGATGCCTTCAATCCGAGTCTACACCGACGCATAACAGCTGATCCGTCAGATCATAATTTCCCGTACTGCGGCATGTTGAAACGGCATAACCAATGGCGCTGACAGCAAAACGGGATGACTTTTCGAAATGGACAGAGCGCAGTGAAAACCTTTCCATAAGATTCCACAAACTGCTTATGGCTCAGGTGCGCTGGATATCCAGCGCACCTGAGCCATATGTACGATCATTTAAAAACATCTCACATAGCGCGCAATGAAGAGATAGAACAACTTCAAAAGCTATCCGGCCAAATGCAGCGGCAAGAGGCAGCTATCAGGCAGCAAAAAGCGCCGCAGGCATATACGTCTGCGGCGCTTTGGCAGGGGAAGAAGGCTTCGAACCCTCGGCCTACGGTTTTGGAGACCGTCGCTCTACCAACTGAGCTATTCCCCTATATGTCATGATATGATATTTGGTGGGCCTTCAGGGACTTGAACCCGGGACCGACCGGTTATGAGCCGGTTGCTCTAACCAACTGAGCTAAAGGCCCATATTCAAAGAATGCCGCCACACAGGTGACGGCAATATCTCTGGCGCCTCCTGTAGGATTCGAACCTACAACCCTCCGGTTAACAGCCGGATGCTCTACCGTTGAGCTAAGGAGGCATAAGCAAGGGATTCGCTCAAGCGAATCCCTTGTGTTGGCATTGACCTATCTTCCCGGTCCGTCTCCAGACAAGTATTGTCGGCAC